>B570J13880_100088_pt1 | contig 12234 bp, 15 predicted proteins | sample LakMenEpi26Jun08_FD_13880 | JGI IMG/M metagenome (IMG submission 13880) | reverse complement strand
TCATTGCTGACTTATGGGGTGTTGCTAAGAAGCACAACCAGACCGAGTTGATCAACTCTATCAATCAAAAATATGCCGTTAACAAGACTTTGGCTGAAGTAAAACAGCGCGGTCTGCAAAACGCTAATGTTAAGTTAGTATTGCAGTAACAATTTCTGTAACGCGTTCCCAAAGTGAAACGGGTTAACCTTCTAATAAGCGGTTAGCCCGCTTTTTTTTGTCTGAATCAGGATTTACAGGATTTAAGGATGTACAGGATTTTACAAAGTCTCAGTTATATTTTTTGGTTCTTCTACACTAGATGTCCTATTTGTCACTAACTTTGTTTCAATTGGTATAAAAAATAAGTTATTTATACTAAAATAGTGTAAATTATTTAGTATAAATAGACGTTAAGATATTTTCAATGGCAAATCAACAGGAACATGAGGGAGCAGAACTATTTAGAAAAATAGGTCTAAACTGTTTTTCTGATTTCTCCCAAGTTAGACTTAGTGATCTTATTTCAGGATACAAAGATGGGGAACATTTAGAATTTGATTATCTGATTCCAGAAAATAATATTTGTTTAATAGGTGAAATTACAAAAAGAAATCATAATACTAATGTCAAAGAAAAGTATGATAAGTTTGTTAAATACATTAACCTAATCAAACAAATATATTTGGCTGGAGATATAGAGTTTTGGAATAAACTAGGAATCCCAGCAGAAAGTTTGAGAGATTTCAAAAATGTAAATTCTATTCAAGGATTTTTTATTACTACAGAGAAGGAAAAGTTTGATATCAATTTATCACCTGTAACAGATATAGCTATATTTTATAAGTCCGATTTTTTGAGACTTACAGAATATACTCAAATGATTGGGGAATGGACGAAATTTTATTTTTTAAATAATTTTGGTATTGATTATCGTACAGATAGTGCCTTAACAATTTATGAAAAAGATAATTGTTTAATTAAAAATACACGCGTGAAAATTAGCAACAAGGATACTCTTTTTTCTGATTTGTATACCTTTACTATATCTCCTTATAAGTTACTAAATATTGCTCATGTTTACAGAAGTGATGAATTTCCTTCATTGCAAAATGCAAATTTTAACTATCAAAGACCTTTGGATAGTAATAAGTTGAAGGAAATAAGAACAAAATTATTAACGAATCAAGATTTTATATTCCCATCTAATATTTTAGTAATACTTTCTCAAGGATGTGAATACAAAAAAGATGCAGAAGAAAATAATTATTTATCTATTCCTGAAAAATACGGTACTATTTCTGTTATTGACGGTCAACATAGACTATTTTCCTATGCTGATAAGAAAATTCAATCTATAATGAGCGATGATTGTAAAATCATTGTAATTGCTGTTAAGTGCAAAAGTGAAGACTGGAAAATTATTAGTAAATTTAGTGCTGAGATATTTAGAGAAATTAATACAAATCAAACAAAAATAGAAGTTTCTCACCTAGATGCAATTGCTTATGAGTTGGGTAGTGATGATCCGAAAATTCTGGCAACTAAGATTTTAATTTCTTTAAATAATCGTCCAAATTTCAAATCTTTTTTTCAAATTGGTTCAGATACAAGTAATCAAGGTATCGTAGAATCTGGAACAATTATTGATGTCATTAAAAAAATTACCAATCTTAATACAATTAAAAAACTAGAAAATCCCCGCAGTGAAAAAACTAAGTCTAAAAAAGCAGGGTTTGAAAAACTATTTAGTGCTACAGTAACAGAGCTATCCGACAAAGATATCCTAGTTGAGAAGAGTATCATTGTTTTTGAAAGATATTTCAATCTCATTTTATCAAGTTTTAAACAAGATAAACCTAAAAGTAAAAATCAACCAAAAACTTCCTTCTTATTATCAAAATTTTGGGGTGGTTGGGTTAATTTATTAGATATCTTTTTAGAAGAATGTTTAGACTGGGATTCAGTTAAAAGTGAACTTAATCAAATCAAAATTAATATTATGAAATTACGTCAGATGGAAAATTATAATGATATTCTTTTTAAATCAGATGAACCTGTGATACCAGATTCAAGTCATTCACCAACAAAAGTTGGTAAATTCTTAAATCAAAATCGTCAAAACCCTATTTCTATTCAAGATATAAGTTAAAAAGATTGTTTGAAAAGTAAAAATAAGGAAGGTGAAGAATATTCTCACCAAAATTAAGAGTAAAAAAGGAAGTTGACTATGATTTTAAATGAACGTCAATATATGATTACTAAAGCTCAGATTAAAAAATTTCAATTAGCAGTAGAAAATCTGGAAAAAAAAGTACCCCCACAAGATAATAAAAATGAACAGTTACGGCATCAATCATATCTAGGTTCACTTAATGGTGAAATAGAAGAACTATTAGAACAAGTGGAGGAATATGAAAACCTCAAATCAAGGAAAATAGATAGGTTGGAATGTAAGTCTTTAGAAGAATTACCAGAAGCACTTATTAAAGCACGGATTTTTCGTGGTTTAACTCAGGGACAATTAGCAGAACTTTTAAATGTGAAGGAACAACAGGTGCAACGTGATGAGGCTAATGAATATGCTAATTCTAGTTTCACAAAAATTTTGAAAGTTCAACGTGCGTTGGATATTGAGATTAGAGAGGAAGTAATTTTTAAATAACTTTCTCAACGTCTGATTACAATTTTGTATAAATAAATTTTGTAAATAAAAATTATTTATCTATAGTCTGATGTACTTGTAAAATATTCCAATATCAAAAATTATATTAATTGTAATTAGGATGTCAAAATTATGAACTCTCTTGAATTAAGACAAAAAATTGAACAAAATTTATTAACTATTTTACCAGAAAATTTAAAATTTATTGATGAATTTGTAGAATTTATTAAATATAAACAAGAAACAAGTTTATCAGAAAAAACTAACTATAAGCCAGCTTCAGGACGTTCAATTTTACGTCATGCTGGTACGTGGGTAGGAGACGACTTGGAAGAATGTCTGAAGTTAGTCTCTGAAACTAGAGGTAAAGTGAAAATTAATAATCGTATTAATCCTTTTGAGTGATGTATCTTTTAGACACTAATCATTGTAGTTTAATTTTTCTGAAAAATCAGACGGTTCTGGATTATATACAGGAAGTTGAGATTAGAGAGGAAGTAATTTTTAAATAATTTTCTCAACGTCTGATTACAATTTTGTATAAATAAATTTTGTAAATAAAAATTATTTATCTATAGTCTGATGTACTTGTAAAATATTCCAATAATATTTACTTAATGTGCGTAATAGGATAAAAAATCATGTGGAAAGTTTTTGAAGTATCTGTATTTGGGAAAGTAATTAATTATATTACTGATGATGTACTTTATGAAGCTGAAAAAGCTGTTACTATTTCAAAATTTGCACAGAAAGCTATAGAAATTTTAGATGCTGTACCTAGCATATCTCATTGTCATGACAGAGATTTTAAATGGTCTAGACCTATATTTGTACTGAAAGATGGTACTGTAGTTAAAATTTGCAAAAACGTTATTGGACTTAACCATATTTTTCTAGCTGATAATGATGGGTATCTAATTTTTGGTGGGTTTGTAAATTGGAGTAATTCAGGTAATCTGAAAAATGCAATAAATCAAATTAAAAATGAATTAACATAATCAGTTAGATAAATACAAGTAATCTGACAAAATAATTTGGATTATAATCTATCATATTCATCTTATCATCATCCTGTAAATCCTTAAATCCTGGATATCCTGATTCAGACAATGATTATGTTGTACAGAAATAGCATAAAATATAAACGGGGAGTGTGGTAATGAAAAATGCCGAAGAAAATAAGAGAACTGAAGGCAATAGTAGCAAAAGTTGGGTATCTCCTTCAAGCAGGTAGAGGTAAAGGAAGTCATACTTACTGGAAACATCCTTTATTACCGGAAGAACCATTAACCATACCGGGAAAAGATGGAGATGATGCTCCGCTATATTTAGAAAAAAACATTCAGCGGGTGCTGAAAAAGCTGGAAGGACTAGAAAATAAGGAAGGTGAAGAATGATTTATCACTACAGCATGGTAATTCAATGGTCCCAAGAGGATCAACTTTTTTTAGTTCACTTACCTGAATTTCCCTGGCAACAGTTTCATACACATGGTAAAACTTACGAAGAAGCTGCTAGAAATGGTCAGGAAGTAATTGAGGCTTTTGTTGAGATGCTTACTCAAGAAAATCAAGTATTACCAGAACCCAGAATGCTTCCTACAAAACCGTTGCAAGTTGCCTAGTTCAGTGTAAAAAGTATAGTTGCATTTTGACGTTATAACCGTTAAAATGCCTGTAAATAATTATAATTTCAGTGTTATTCCCAATAATAACAAATTATGAAAACATTCACTATTGGTCATTCCAATCATACAATTGAAACATTTATCGAACTGTTACACCAACATCAAGTAACAGCCTTAGCTGACGTGCGTTCTAGTCCCTATAGTCGCCGATTTCCTCAGTTTAAGTTGGTATTGCAGTAACAATTTCTGTAGCGCGTTCCCAAAGTGAAACGGGTTAACCTTCTAATAAGCGGTTAGCCCGCTTTTTTTTCTGGGTAAATTTTCCATCAATGCCTAAAACTGGGATAACTGAGGGATATAAACTGAAACTCTCTATAGAATCTCCGCGTCTTTAGACCGGAGACTGTTAATAGGAATCAAAATCCCATGTCGAGGACTAAACAACAAAGCCAACGTAAATAAACCCGAAACCACTAACACAATCGCTGGACCAGAGGGTAAATTATAAAAGTAGCTGAGATACATTCCACTAATACTAGAAATTACCCCAATTACCGCCCCCAAAATCATTACCTCATGTAAACGGTTCACCAATAAATAAGCAGTTGCCCCTGGAGTAATTAAAAGTGATAATACTAAAATTACTCCCACAGCTTTCATACTGGCAACAATTGTTAAAGCAATTAACAACATTAAACCAAAATTTAAGCGATTAACTGGTAAACCCGCAGCTTTTGCGCCTAAAGGATCAAAAGTGTAAAATAACAGTTCTTTGTATAATAAGAAAACTACTATTAAAACAATAGCTGCAATAATAGCAGTGTCTCGGACTTCGTCTCTAGTTACGCCCAAAATATTACCAAAAAGAAAGTGATTTAAATCAATTTTATTATCCTTTTGAATGACTGTAATTAAAGTAACTCCAAGGGCAAAAAAGGCAGAAAAAACTATGCCCATAGCGGCATCTTCTTTAATGGGAGATCGGGTTTTAATTACGGCTATAGCCATTGTACTCAAAACACCGGCAATAAACGCCCCGACAAAGATATTAGCACCAATCATGAAGGCGATCGCTAGTCCTGGTAATACTGAATGACTAATAGCATCACCCAGCAATGCAAGGCGTTGTACCATTAAATAACTACCAACAATGGCACACAATAAGCCTACTAATATGGCGATGATTAAGGAACGCTGCATGAAGCCATATTGCAACGGTTCTATTAGTGCTTGAAACATATTGCTGATTGGGAAACAAATTAATTATCCTAAAATAGTCGGTTTTAACCGACTTTAGCTATAAGACAGGGAATTTATTCCCTGGCTGATTCTGGCTGATTCAAACACATAATAAATTAAGCCGCAAAGTACATAACTTTACCACTATAAGCACGATATAAGTTTTCTTCTGTCAAGACTTGTTGGCGTGAACCTGTGGCAATTACTTCGCAGTTTAGTAAGATTAAATCATCAAAATGGGTGATTGATTCGCCTAAATCATGATTAACTACTAAGACAATTTTATTGTTTTTTGCTAATTCTTCAAAGACTTCAAAAATGATAGCTTGGGTTTTTTGATCTATCCCGACAAAGGGTTCATCAAAACAGAAAATTTCCGCTTCTTGAGTTAACGCCCTGGCTAGAAATACCCGTTGTTGTTGTCCTCCAGAAAGTTCACCAATGGGACGATTTTTTAATTCTTCTATTCCCACTCGTTCTAATGCTTGTTTAGCGATTTGACGGCTAACTGTGGAGAAGCTCCGTAACCATCCTGTTTTTTTGACACGCCCCATCATCACTACATCCCACACAGTAGCGGGGTAATTCCAGTCAATTTGGCTACGTTGTGGTACATAAGCAACTTTTTCTAGTTGCTGCATTAAAGGCTTGCTTTTATATAAAACTTGACCACTACTCATGGGAACTAATCCCAAAATAGCTTTCATTAATGTACTTTTACCCGCGCCATTGGGTCCAAAAATTCCCGTTAGCTTTCCTGGTTTAATTATGCAGTTAACATCCCGAAGTGCTTCTTGTGCGCGGTAATGTACACCTACATGAGTGATGTTAATTGCTGTTGATGAATTCATGTCAATAGATTTGATAATTTGTGCAGGTATATCTACTTGATTTACAGGAGATAGGCTAAATTTTTGGTAAAAAGAGAAGTTTTGCATAACCCTATTTAAAATACTTATTTTTTGAGCTTACCATAAAAATGAGAGAAATATGAGAATATCTATAACTAGAAGTAATCAGTGAGATAAATGAAACTAATACTTAATCCAATGTATGACTTATTACTGAAACCTCTCTCCAAACCTCTACCCTGTGAGGAGAGAGGCTTTTATTCTTACTCCCCTTCCCTGCTAGGGAAGGGGTTGGGGGTTAGGTTCTCTTTACTTAATCCCCTTTGGCTAGGAATGTTCTTATCTTTGGCTTTAATGGGTTGTACTCCCAACTCCCAACCCCAGGGAAATACTAAGCCGCAGGTTGTAGCAACAAGTACCATTATTGCTGACTTGGCTGAAGAAATTGGTGGAGAAGAAGTACAGATTACGGGTATTCTTAAACCAGGTGCAGACCCTCACGTTTACGAACCTGTACCCGCAGATAGTCGGGTTTTGGAAAAAGCTAACTTGATTTTGTATAACGGTTACAATTTAGAACCGGGACTGATTAAGTTAATGAATGCAACTGGAGGGAAAGTAAAAAAAATCCCTGTGGGGGAAGTTGTTATATCTTTAAAGTTAGATAAAGGTAAAGGACAAATTGTTCCAGATCCTCACGTTTGGGGCAGTGCAGAAAATGTTATATCTATGGTGAAAGCCATTCGAGATAGTTTAATTGAATTGTCACCGGAGGACAAAGAAAAATTTACTCAAAATGCCCAAAAGCTAACTGATGAATTACAGCAATTACATATTTGGATTCTTCAAGAAATTCAAACAATTCCCGCAGATAAAAGGAAACTCATCACTACCCATGATGCTTTTCAATATTATGGAAGTGCTTATAAAATAGCGATCGCTGGAACTTTAATTGGCATTAGTACGGAAGAACAACCCAGCGCCCAAACCGTGAAAAAGTTAGTAGAGTCAATTAAAAAAATCGGTGTTCCTGCCATATTTGCTGAAACAACAATTAATCCAGCTTTAATTAAAACAGTAGCCGAAGAAGCCGGAGTAAAATTAGCACCAACTTCACTTTATTCTGATTCTATTGGGGCAAAAGGTAGTAATGGCGATACTTATATAAAGATGATGGCAGCAAATACCCGCGCTATTGTTGAAGCATTGGGAGGAAAATATACGCCATTGCAATTAAAGTAAGGATTAGATCCCCGACTTCTCTAAGAAGTCGGGGATCTGATTGATTGATTAATTAACAAACTTGTTCACGAGTTGCTTCTGTGTTGATGGGTTTAATCAGAAAAATCTTGAACATATACCAAAAAATCATTAAAGTTAAGGGAATTTTTTGGATAAATTTCACAATTCCCCAATCATTAATTTGATTGAGATCAATTATTTTCTGATTATACAATGCACATTGTTCCAAATACCAGAAAAAGTATGGGTGATTGGTATTTAAAATAATTGGAAATGCCTTAGCTGCGGTTTTGTTGGTTTCCTCAATTACTTGAGTATTATATTTACGAGGGTGCATACCTAAGATTTCATAGAAATTCCCTCTTTCAAATACTGTCATGGTGTGGGTAGCGAATACAGTTAATAGGAAGAATCGCACCCATAGCCGAGATTTCCAATTATTCCATAACTGGGGTTGAGAACGTAACAAAGCCTTGAAAAAATCACCGTGTCTATTCTCATCTTGACACCAACTTTCAAACTTTCTAAATAGAGGATAAAACTGGTACTCTGGATTTTTTTCCATATGGCGAAATACTAAAATGTAACGCCAATAACCGATTTTTTCCGATAGGTAAACTGTGTAAATAACCCACTCGATTGGGAAAAATGTATAGGTACGATTTTTAGTGAGATAACTCAAGTCAAGGGAAAGGTTAAAATCTGCCATTGACTTATTCAAAAAGCCAGCATGACGGGCTTCATCTCGCGCTAAATAAGCAAATGCTTCTGATAGTAAAGGGTTACTATCCTTGAGACGACGAGATAATTCTTTAAATAGTAAAAACCCAGAGAATTCCGAAGTACAAGAACGTTCTAAAAAGTCAATAAAAGCAAGTCGTTTTTCACCAACAATGTGATCCCAACCTTGCTTAAATTCATCATCTCGCACAAAGTGATGACGGTTATAATCAGCCTTGAGTTCGTCAATTACAGCCCTTAATTCTGTTTCATACCCAGAAATATCCATTTTTGCCACTGTATCAAAGTCAGTGGTATAAAATCTGGGTGTTAATAATGTTTCTTGAACTGGTGTTTTTACACCCGATTTCGATAAATCAAGTGGCGGTTTATCCAACGATTTAACCATAAGTAGTCCCTTTACCATTATCTGCCTTAAAATTATATAAGCATAAATATTTGTTATTAGTCATCAGTTAAACTATTGAAACTAATTCTTACAAAAATACTGAATTATTCTTAACTTTCGTATAGTTTAAATACCTATTTACGGGACAAATGTATTTATGAAACCATAAATAAATATGAATACTCTTATAGTTATACAAAGAATAATAGTTAAATAATTTCAGGAGCAGTAAAAATAGCCGAAATCCACATCGGTAGTAATTTGTGCTAGAGAAATTATTCTCAAAACCCTATTCCCACAGAATAGCAATTTTCCTGTGATGATAACGACGGTGAACTGATAAACAAGTCGTTGAAATTTGCAAACCCTGACAAGTAAACAAGAAGGAACTAAGAATGAGTAATGATTTGGCAATGAAACTGCGTATAGGAACTCAACAAGCGCATACAGATTCAGAAAATCTCGGCTTCATGAAATGTTTTGTGCAAGGAGTTGTAGATAGAGATTGTTTCATTCAATTGTTGAGAAATTTCTATTTTGTTTATAGTGAACTAGAAGCAGCAATTGAGAAACATAAACAGCATCCTGTGATTAGTTTGATTTATTTTCCCGAACTAAATCGCCAATCTTGCCTAGAGCAAGATATGTTATTTTATTATGGGAGTCAATGGCACAAACGCATCACCCCTTCACCTGCCGCCCAAGCTTATACTGCGCGTATCCAACAAATTTCCACTCATGAACCTGCACTATTGTTAGCTCATTCCTATACTCGTTATTTGGGTGATCTTTCTGGTGGACAAATGCTCCAAAAAATTGCTCAGTCAGCCTTAAAACTTTCTGGATATGAAGGAACTGCATTTTACAATTTTCAGCAAATTCCAGACAAGCAGGCTTTCAAAGGAAAGTATCGTCAAGCATTAGATAAAGTTAATATTGATGATACAACCGCTGACAAAATTGTAGCAGAAGCTAACCATGCTTTTAAGTTAAATATGCAGATAATTCAAGAATTGGAAAGTATCTTAATCGAAGCTCTTGGTAGAGCCACTTACAATGATTTAGTTTAAGTCCCTGCATAATTTACAAAAATATAATTCATCACCCAATTAACTTTAGCAACGATGAATTATATAAAAATCCATTCTCTTCCTCTGTGTTCTCTGTGCCTCTGTGGTTCGTCAAAAAATAATGCTAACTACAAACAAATAGAATAAATATATTCTATTTGCTAAATCCTAAATTACAACATTAAATCGGGAAAATTGATTACTTCCCAACAACACAGAAATATACTCACATTTATTGGAGACTGTAATGGTTTTTCTACTACCTGGCGTTAAGTTTGATTTTGATCTAATTCAAAAGTATGATACTCGCGCTCCTAGATACACGAGTTATCCCCCAGCAACAGAATTAAGTGAAAATTTCACCGCAAGAGAGTTTCAATCTGCAATTACCGCTTCCAATCAACGAAAAACGCCCCTATCTTTGTATTTCCATATTCCTTTTTGCCAAAGTGCTTGCTATTTCTGTGGTTGCAATACGGTAATTACCAATAACAAGAATATGGCTATTCCATATCTAGAACATTTGGAACAGGAAATCAAAAATACTTCAGCTTTAATTGATAAAGATAGAAAGGTACTTCAGATTCATTGGGGTGGAGGTACACCAAATTATTTAGAACTTAATCAAGTAGAATTCCTGTGGAAAAGCATTACCCATAATTTTCAAATTGCTTCAGATGCAGAAGTATCTATTGAAATTAACCCCCGCTATGTGACTAGAGATTACATCTTGTTTCTGAGGGATATTGGCTTTAATCGCATTAGTTTTGGTATTCAAGATTTTAACCCAGAAGTACAAAAAGCAGTGAATCGCATTCAACCAGAATCATTGCTGTTTAATGTAATGAGTTGGATTAAGGAGGCTAAATTTGATAGTGTGAATGTAGACTTAATTTATGGTTTACCCTATCAAACTCTTGATACTTTTCGGGAAACATTACACAAGACAATGACTTTAGATGCTGATAGAATTGTCGTGTTTAATTTTGCTTATGTGCCTTGGATTAAACCTGTGCAAAAAATGATTCCTCAAGACGCATTACCGGGAGCAGAAGAAAAGTTAGATATTCTCAAAATGACAATTGAGGAATTAACTAATAACGAGTACCTGTTTATTGGCATGGATCATTTTGCTAAAAATAATAACGAATTAGCGATCGCTCAACGTCATGGTACACTAAAACGTAATTTCCAAGGTTATACTACCCATGCAGAAACCGAATTATTTGGGTTTGGGGCTACATCTATTAGTATGTTAGAAGATGCCTATGCTCAAAACCACAAGGAATTAAAGGATTATTACAAAGCAGTTGCGAGTGGTGTAATTCCTACCAGTAAAGGCATTAAACTCACTCAAGATGACATTATTAGACGGGATGTAATTATGTCCATAATGTCTCACTTTCAACTAAATAAGTTAGAAATTGAACAGAAGTATCAGATCAATTTTGATAAATATTTCTCCTATGAACTCAAAGAATTAGCACCTCTACAAGCTGATGGATTAGTAAATGTCTTAGCTGATGAAATCCATATTACTGATATTGGCAGATTGCTAGTTAGAAATATTGCGGTTGTTTTCGATACTCATACAAGAACTAGAGAGACAAAATTCTCTCGTTCTATTTAATTAGAATTGCTATGCAATACTACTCGGTTACTCGGTTAAGACTAAAAAACGTTATATGGTAGGTTGGGTTAACGCAAAGAAACTCAACATTATCAAGGATTTTGTTGGGTCTTGCTGTGGCTGAAACCAACCTACATTTTATTAACCGAGCAGTATTGAATTGGTATGTAGTAATAATTTATGAAGAGAACAAAACTACATACCTTTTGATTTATATAGTTTACGTCATTAGATAGAAATAAATAATATGAAGCTTTGATAAATTTGACATAACTTGAGTCAAATTTTTGAGGACATCCATGAATATTATTACTTGGATAATTTTAGGACTATTAGCTGGTGTAATTGCCAAATCAGTCTATCCTGGTTATCAAGGTGGGGGGATGATATCCACCATGATATTAGGTATTGTTGGTGCTTTTATCGGTGGAACTTTATTTACTCTCATTCGTACAGGGACCTTACAACTTACATCCGCATCTTTAAGTATTCCTGGAGTAGTAGTGGCAGTTATAGGGGCAATTATTGCGATTTATTTATGGGGGTTATGGCAAAGAAGCAGCAGAGTATAACTTAAGTAGTCGGACAAAATTAAATTCACTCGTTGAGAGAGGGAACAGGGAACAGGGAACAGAAAAATCAATTGTGTAATTAATTCTGTCCCATTACTTAACAATAGTTAGGGCTTGCTAAATAAAGCTAAAACCATTTATTAATAAGGGTTTCGCGGATTTTTATCACAAAAAAGTGCAAGGTTTTGGCTGATGGTGTCTCAAAATAGGTGCATTTTTCTTTGTCGGAT
>B570J13880_100081_pt1 | contig 12854 bp, 12 predicted proteins | sample LakMenEpi26Jun08_FD_13880 | JGI IMG/M metagenome (IMG submission 13880) | reverse complement strand
CCCTCCTGACTCCTGACTCCTGACTTCTGACTCCTTTCTCATGATTTATCAATTTTCCTTTCGTTACTTTAGTCAGAAATTCACCAAACCTATGATTACAAATCATGGAATTTGGGAAATCCGCGAAAGCATAATTATCCGCTTAATTGACGAAAAAGATCAGATTACTTGGGGAGAAATTTCCCCCATTTCTTGGTTTGGTTCAGAAACTATCAAACAAGCTTTAGATTTTTGTTATCAACTTCCACAAACAATTACGAAAGAGATAATTTTCGCCATTCCCGATAAATTACCAGCCTGTCAATTTGCTTTTGAATCTTCAACCCACGCAGGTGGGTTTCGTCTGTGTAGCAGTGAATTGCAGTCGCCTAATCTCACCTACAGCGGCTTATTACCAGCAGGAAAATCAGCTTTAAATCAATGGAGTAACTTATGGGAACAAGGATATAAAACATTTAAATGGAAAATCGGTGTTAATGAAATCAATCAAGAACTAGAAATATTTGATTTACTCATTTCCAGTTTACCAACATCAGCAAAATTACGTTTAGATGCTAATGGCGGACTGACTTATCAACAAGCTAAATTATGGTTAAAAAAATGTGATCAATTCTCACCTAAAATTGAATTTATCGAACAACCTTTATCTGTAGATAAATTTACAGAAATGCAAGAATTAAGTAACTTATATTTAACACCCATAGCCTTAGATGAATCTATCGCCAATCTCCACCAATTAGAATCATGTTTTCAGCAAGGTTGGCGGGGAATATTTGTGATTAAACCGGGAATATTCGGTTCACCATCTCAGTTAAGAGAGTTTTGCAAACAACATCAAATTGATATTGTATTTTCATCTGTCTTTGAAACCGAAATTGGTAGACAAGCCTCACTACAATTAGCCGCAAAATTATCCACAAATAACCGCGCCGTTGGCTTTGGAATTAACCACTTTTTTCAACAACAAGAAGCAAACTGGCTAGAAAGTCTATGGAAAACATTTTAGATAATATCCAAAACCATGATTGGCTAATTTGTGATCATAGCCAAGAATTACCGAAGATAGCAACAGAATTATATTTAAAATTAACCCAGTTATCAAATCCAAAAATCATCATTGCAGAAAAATCACCAGTGAGATTTTTAGGAAGTTTTATTGCTGCTTGTGCGGCTAAATGTCCAGTTTTTCTCTGTAACCCAGATTGGAGTCAAGACGAATGGGAACAAGTCTTTAATTTAATTCAACCAGATATAGTTTTAGGAATAGATTATCACTTTTCAAAATCACAAATTCCCAATTATGAATTACCAATTACTAATACTATCATGATTCCTACGGGTGGTTCATCAGGAAAGATAAAATTTGCTATCCATACATGGCAAACATTAACTACTTCAGTGCAAGGATTTACAGAATATTTTCAAATCAATGCAGTTAATTCATTTTGTGTATTGCCATTATATCATGTGAGTGGGTTAATGCAATTTATGCGTTCCTTCACAACAGGAGGTAAATTAGTCATAACCTCATCTAAAACCTTAGAAAATTCTCAATTACCAAATATTAATCCCCACGATTTCTTTATATCTTTAGTTCCTACCCAATTACAAAAATTCCTCCAAAATCCCGCATTAACTCAATGGCTATCCAAATTTTCTACTGTCCTTTTAGGAGGTGCGCCACCGTGGGAAGAACTATTAGAAAAAGCGAGATATCATCAAATTAGATTAGCACCTACCTATGGAATGACAGAAACCGCTTCTCAAATAGCAACTCTCAAACCAGATGACTTTTTACAAGGTAAATTTAATAGTGGAAAAGTCCTACCCCATGTTAAAATTATCATTGATAATTCACCGGGAAATATAAATATTCAAACTCAATCTTTAGCATTAGGTTATTATCCCCAAATCTGGGAAAATAGAAATAACTTTATAGTTGATGATCTTGGTTTTTTAGATCATCAAGGCTACTTACATATTATTGGCAGGAATAGCGACAAAATCATTACAGGTGGGGAAAATGTTTACCCAACAGAAATTGAATCAGCGATTAGAAGAACTCAAATGGTAATTGATGTTTGTGTAATTGGTATAGCTGATAAATATTGGGGACAAGCATTAACAGCCATTTATATTCCCAAAGATAAAAATATTTCCCACATAGAAATTCAAACTCAACTCAAAAATCAACTGAGTAAATTCAAAATTCCCAAACATTGGATTTCCCTACCAAACTTACCTCGTAATACTCAAGATAAAATCAACCGTCAACAACTCCAAAAAATCGCCGAAGATATTCTGAAAACATAATACTTCAGATCCCCGACTTCTTTCAAGAAGTCGGGGATCTATGTCCTGAAATCACATAACCTCCTCCCTTGACCTTCTTCTCTCTGCGCCCTCTGCGTCTCTGTGGTTAGTTTCTAGCCAATGATTCATATAATTTGGTAATTCCAGCTTATTTCTACTACTTGTATCAATACAAACGTGCCTAGTAATTGCCTTAGCAACTACGACTTCATCTATGATAATCTCATAGGTAATTTCAAACTTATCTAAACCTATTTTTTCTGCTAATAGACTAATCATTAAATTGTCACCACAATACATAGGACGTAAAAAATCTACATTTGCATGAACAATAGGAAAAGCCACAGATGGATTAGTAAAAAATGATTTAAGATTAATACCAGAAGCTGCTAATGAAACCTCATAAGCTTCATGACAAATTCTCAAAATGTTAGCGAAATAAACGACTCCAGCCGCATCAGTATCTTGAAATCTTACAGTGTAGTAATACGTAAAAGCCATTACAAAGATGTCCTGAATTAAAATCTGCTATTACATATCATTTTACTTCATATTAACTTTTAATAAAAATCCCATGATCTCAGAACCGATAGATAATGTTTTTTGTCAATGCGTAAGTCCTAGTACAGGATGACGCAAATAAAGCAACCATTTTTAATAGCTATTACGGGTTGACGTAAATAAATTTCATGCTGTTATTGATGAATCGTTTCTGGGCGCAGACCCTGCGCCCCTACTTTCTGAATTTTTCATGGTCAGAATCTACTAGTACAGCCTGGTGTAAATAATATGACTAAGTAGTAAAACAGAATTAATTACACAATGTCATTGCGTAAGCGTTGCGTGGCGTTAGCCATATGGAACGAAGTGAAATGAAGCAATCGCAAGGGTTGTGATTGCTTCCCTTCCCTCGCAATGACTGTAAATATTTTTGTCCAATTACTTATTAAAAGCTCCGAAAATTTGATTGATTACAAGGCTTGAAAATGGTTCATTCACTTAAGCCGCAGTGTAGTAGTATCATAGGAATATTATTACTAAGTATAACTACTCATAAATCGGGATGACAGGATTCGAACCTGCGGCATCCTGCTCCCAAAGCAGGCGCGCTACCAAGCTGCGCTACATCCCGTAAAGCCATCAAAACCAAACTCCACACGAACCGAATCATGTATTTTTGGTTCATCTCGACTATCATATCACAAAAAATAATAAATGCAAACCCAAATGATCCAGAAAAATCAGATTTAGGGAAATATCCTCAATTCCCTAATCCCCACACCCCAGCCACCTTGATCACTGAGGATACCAAAACATTCCTTTTATACCTTCAGGATCTGACATAAAGCCCATCGTCTTATAGAAATCTACAACATGAGGGTCGGCAAAAAGAGTGACATTACTAATTTCTTCACTCCTGAGTTTTTTGAGGACATATTTCATTAATGCCTTACCTAGTCCTCTACTTTGAAAATCAGGATGAACGACTACATCCCAAATAGTGGCATTAAAAGCATGATCTGATGTAGCACGGGCAAAACCAATCAAACGCTTTTTGTTTCCTCGCACTTGCCACATAGAGGCTACGAGAAAACTATGCTCAATAGCTTTTTTTACTTTTCTAAGAGGGCGACGTGACCAGCCAACTGCATCACAGAGTTCTTCAAGTTCATAAAGGTCAATATCTCTTTCCGTACTGAAAACGATTTGATCCTTACCTACACTAGAATTACCATCAACTTCCGCTGTATGCTCATTAACAGCAGTGTTTTTATTTGTCGCTAAAGATTCAGGAGTGCTAAACCAAGTTTTCCAAAAACCCATGCCAATGCAGTTCGGGTAGTATGACTAAAATTGGTTTCCACTTTTAAAAAGTGTTGATTCACATTTAACATCACTATGATTATTGCCGGCTAATTCACTAGAAACATTCTACGCGGTTTAGCGATTTGCAATACTCACAGCTAGTTATCAAGTGTTTCTTCCCAATCACTCTCAACTCTAGCATTTTGTTTTGACACTACTCCATAAAACTGAACCAAAGGCAAAAATTTTCCGAAATTCAAGTATCTTTCTCATTTTCGTGACTAGTTTCAGTCGCGTTGCTGTCATGACCAGATAAAACTCATATCATCCTATGCTAATCAATATCAACTTCAATAACACAATGAGAATAAATAATTTAACTGATACGCTGTAGACTTTAAAAGATAACATTATTTCTGATACAGCAGAATTCAGGAGTCACCGAGTCACCAAGTCACAGATTCAGGAGTAAAACTGCCTTGCTGTCTGGCTTTGAATTTAGATTCTGTACCTCATTAATTTGCAATATGCTGTATCTAATTAAATTTGGGGATACGTGAGAGGCACAAGGTAAAAGGTAACAGGTAAAAGTGCTTAATCTTCCCCCTGTCCCCTGTCCTCCTGCCCCCCTGCTCCCCTGTCCCAGTTTGTACAAAACAAGCAAGTCCTACCCGCAAAAATGGCTTCTGGTTTAAAAGCTTCAACTCTAGAACTCCTGAAACGCTTTAATCGGGCGTTTCCCCAATTCTATGAGCAATTTGTTAGCAGTGAGATTCAACTTCAAAATTTACGCCTAGCATACCGTCTTTATAAAACTAAACGGGCTGTTATTGAGATGAAGCCAGAAGGGAGCAAAAGCGCCCTTCATTTTGCCTACCGCAATCAATCTTTCCTCTTGAGCGATATTTTTGGTGTCCTAGCAGCTTATGGTTTAACTATTCACGGTCTAAGTTTATATGGTCAAATTCGACCACCAATGCTGGTTTTTATTAAATTACTGGTATCTCGTGGCAATAAAGCACTGACTGAAAAAACTGCTGAAAATGTTTGTCGTGCCATTCGTGAGGCGTTAGCAGGCACATTTGAGGTAGAAGAAATGCTGGCTGTAGAATTTAATCTTGATGCTGGTTTGGAACAGGTACAAACTGATTTCTATGTTGATCCTGTTTTTCATCTTCCGGCTTTAGTAATTGAAGCTGATAATCAACCTGGATTATTCTATAAAGTGATGTATGCTATCTGGCAAGAAGACCTGCTGGTGGTTAACGCCAATTTACTAGTTTGGCGCGGACGGACTCGACTAATTCTTTATTTGTTAGGTCCGAATGAAAGTCTCATTCCTGAATATTTAGGTCACAAAATCGCGGAAGGAGTGAAACATAGATTACTTAATCAATAAAATTAGCTTAGTAGGTTGGCGTTAAAAATTCTTGTTATGACAAGGCAAGAGGTTTTAAGTAATTGTACTTTTATTTACACATTTTGTTTATTTAACGTCTATCTGCATTAATTCAAAATTTTAATTTTTGAACTTTTGGTTCTCTGTTCGTGTTGAGTTGTATTGAGTCGCACCCACCCTTGAGGGTACGATATTTAATTATGGCAACAATAGAAATCTTAGGCGTTCCACATACTTATGAGCTAACTGCTCCCACATTATGCCCCCATACTTTAGTATTTATCCACGGTTGGCTAAATAGTAGCGTATATTGGCAACCTGTGATTTCTCGTTTATCGGTAGATTTGCAGTGTTTATCTTATGATTTACGAGGTTTTGGTGAATCCCAGTCTCAGGTGACATCAGATATAGAACTGACTGCTACAGACTCTAGTATGGTTAGTTTGTCTTTGGATTCTATGCACTCTCCATATGCTTATGCTCAGGATTTGGCTGTGCTTCTCCAACACCTGAATATTTCTAGTGCTTGGTTAGTTGGTCATTCCTTAGGTGGTACTATTGCTCTATGGACGGCGGCTCAACTACCTGATTGTGTTCAAGGTGTGATTTGTATTAATGCCGGTGGTGGGATTTATCTGAAGGAAGCTTTTGAGCAATTTCGCGCCACTGGGCAAAAATTTTTACAGGTTCGTCCCCGTTGGCTTTCACAAATGCCTTGGATTGATTTGTTGTTTACTAAAGCTAGTGTGTTGCGTCCTCTGGACCGATATTGGGCGCGTCAACGACTGATTGATTTTATTATTGCTGACCCTGAAGCTGCTTTGGGAACTCTTCTCGACTCCACTACGGAAGAAGAAATTAACTGTCTACCCCAATTAGTATCCAAATTAAAACAGCCAGTCTATTTTTTAGCTGGTGCTGACGATAAGGTGATGGAACCTAAGTATGTCCGCCATTTAGCAAGTTTTCATTGGCTTTTTCAATACGTGGGCGATAATGTGATTGAAATTCCCGATTGTGGTCATCTGGCTATGTTGGAGCAACCAGAAGCCGTAGCTGAACATATTCGGTCATTGGTCATTGGTCATTAGTTATTGGTCATTGGTCATTAAGAAAATTCTTCTTTCTCCTGAACTCCTGAATGGGCGCAGGCCCTGCGCCCCTACCTCCTGATAGCGTAGCGTGGCGTTAGCCATACTCCTGAATGGGCGCAGGCCCTGCGCCCCTACCTCCTGAACTAATTTTCGTATAATTGCATGACTTGGTTCAGTGAGAGCCGGGAATGCACTCCTAATGTGAGGGGTGATGTTCTCCCAAGCGATAGATGTTCGGCGGCGGCACAGCCAATCATGGCGGCGTTGTCGGTACAAAATTTTAAGGGGGGGAATAAAACCCGGATGTTATGTTTGTTGGCTGCTGCTTGTAAATGCTTTCTCAGTCCACTATTAGCAGCTACACCACCACCTACGGTAATGGTATCTAGTCTATAGTTACGAGCGCAGGCGATCGCCCTTTTGGTGAGCGATCGCGCTACAGTATCCTGAAAACTAGCCACTACATCCGCTATTGGTACTTCTTTACCCTCTTTCTCTAACTGCTGCACTAAACGTAATACTGCTGTCTTCAATCCGCTAAAACTACAATCATAAGGATGATAACCCCCACCAGGTAAAGAAATTTTTCCTTCCGGTAATGCAAAAGCTTGGGGATTGCCAGTTTGTGCCAGTTTATCAATTATTGGTCCACCGGGATAACCCAGTTTTAACAACCGCGCCACTTTATCAAAAGCCTCACCCGCCGCATCATCACGGGTTTCTCCCAAGGTTTCGTAGATACCATAATCTTTCACATAAATCAAGCTTGTATGACCTCCAGAAACAAGTAAGCTAAGAAAGGGAGGATTTAAACTTGGCTCACTCAAGTAAGTCGCGTAAATATGACCTTCCAGGTGATGCACCCCTAAAAAAGGCAAATCATGGACAATTGCCAGAGTTTTAGCAGCCGTTAATCCTACCAGCAACGCTCCTACCAGTCCAGGCGCACAGGTGGCAGCTATTCCATCAATCTGACTCCAATCTAAGTGACTAGATGCGATCGCTTGCTCTATTTCATAATTCAGCGTTTCTAAATGCTGACGTGAAGCCACCTCTGGCACTACCCCACCATATTGTTGATGAACAGGAATTTGTGAAGCAACAATACTGCTACATACTTCACGATTCTTAATAATTGCCACAGCAGTTTCATCACAACTGGTTTCAATAGCCAAAACGGTTGTCATAGTAGATTAATAGGGAACAGGGAACAGGGAACAGGGAACAGGGAACAGGCAAGAGGCAAGAGGCAAGAGGCAAGAGGCAAGGGGCAAGAGGCAAGAGGCAAAAGGCAAAAGGCAAGGGAATATATACATTCTCTCATATCTCCCCTACTCCCCTACTCCCCTACTCCCCTACTCCCTACTCCCTACTCCCTGCCCCCTGCTCCCTGCCCTTTTCCCTATCTTTTGATTGAGAAGCTTTAACTTTTATTGACTTCAACTTTACTCAGTCCCCAGCCAAGAGTATGATGACTTCCTAGTTATCTAAAATAAAGACTGTACAAGCCGCTTCGTTTTGTACAAGAAACTTCTCGTTTTGTAATAAAAGGAAACAACTCCATGAGACGATTGTTTGCTTTGCTTTTGGTGATGACTCTTTGGTTCAATTTTGCTCCTGAAGCTAAAGCACTAGGCGCAAATCTTGTTCCTTGTAAAGACTCTCCCGCCTTTCAAGAGCTAGCACTAAATGCCCGTAACACCACCCCTGACCCCGAATCAGGTAAAAAGCGGTTTGAACGTTATTCTCAGGCACTCTGTGGACCAGAAGGTTATCCCCACTTGATTGTAGATGGCCGTCTTGATCATGCTGGTGATTTTTTAATCCCTAGTATTCTCTTCCTCTACATTGCTGGTTGGATTGGTTGGGTAGGCCGTGCTTATCTCCAAGCAATCCAAAAAGAATCAAATGCGGAGCAAAAAGAAATCCAAATTGATTTGGGTCTTGCCCTACCTATCATCACCTCCGGTTTTGCTTGGCCAGCAGCAGCAATCAAAGAATTGCTCTCCGGCGAATTAACAGCGAAGGATTCAGAAATTACCGTTTCGCCACGTTAATTCATTTGTTTTCACTTATTCATTCTGGAGACTAAATTCATGGCTGAAAAAGGCGACGAAACCAACTACTTGCTGACATTCATCTCTACTGCCCCCGTTGCGGCTACAATCTGGCTAACAATCACAGCCGGGATTTTGATTGAATTTAACCGCTTCTTCCCCGACCTACTTTTCCACCCCCTATAGGTTGAAAACACGGTTAGGAAAAGCTAAGTAAATTAGCTTTCTCTTCTGGATTGTTTAGCAATAAACAATCTTAAATAATGGATGAAACTCGTAATCTTAACTATAATTTACGGGTTTCATGCCTTAAAAAACTAACAACAGTGATTCAAGGAATCGAACAATAGTTATGGCAATAGCAGCAGGACGTGACCCACAAAAAGGCGACCTAGAAACCCCCATCAATTCCGCCCCTTTGGTGAAGTGGTTTATTAGCAATTTACCAGCTTATCGCCCCGGTCTAAATCCTTTTAGACGTGGTTTAGAAGTTGGTATGGCTCATGGTTATTTGTTATTTGGACCTTTCGATAAGTTAGGTCCCTTACGCAATGCCCCTAATGCTAACTTAGCTGGTTTACTGGGCAGTATTGGCTTGGTTGTAATTTTAACTGCTTGTCTATCTTTATACGCTAACAGCAATCCTGATAAGGCTCTTGCTAGTGTTGCTGTACCCAATCCTCCTGTTGATGCTTTCAACTCTAAGGAAAGCTGGAATAATTTTGCCAGCGCTTTCTTAATTGGTGGTATCGGTGGCGCAGTAGTTGCGTTCTTCTTGACAGGTAATTCTGGATTAATCCAAGGTTTATTGGGTTAATTTGATGACTGGTAATGGGTAATAGTTGCTAATTTGGGCTATTACCCATTTAGGGAAGAGGGAACAGGGAACAGGGAACAGGGAACAGGGAACAGGGAACAGGGAACAGGGAGAATTTGTTTCCCAATTACCAATTACCAATTACCAATTACCCATTACCCATTACCAGATATTTATTCAAAAATCGCCTTCTCTATTTCCTTTACAGCTTGCTCAAAATCATCATTGATAATTTTTATATCAAATTCGTTAGCAGCGACAATTTCCTCTTCAGCACGTTGCAGACGAAGAGAAATAGCCTCTTCCGCATCTTGTCCGCGCCCGCGTATCCGCTTTTCTAATTCTGCAAATGAAGGTGGTAAAATAAAGATACTGAGAGCGCTAGGAAAGGTATGACGAATTTGTCTTGCTCCTGCTAACTCAATTTCTAGCACCACCAACTTACCAGCTTGAACGTGATTCAGCACAGCCTCACGGGGCGTACCATAACAGTTACCAGCAAATTCTGCCCATTCTAAAAATTCGCCTTGAGTAACTAACTGTTCAAACTGACTCCGACTAATAAAGTGATAGTTTTTACCATTGATTTCTCCCGGACGGGGAGAACGAGTCGTTGCAGATACTGAATAATGCAATTCTGGATAACGCCGGAGAATTTCATTCATTAATGTACCTTTGCCGACTCCACTCGGACCGGTTAAAACAATTAGTTTGCCCAGAGGCAGACATTCTTTCGTATTTGCACCATTATGGGTAGGTAAGACTTGCATTATCCGTGAAAAGAGTGAATTAATAAATACAAATGATTCCTTAGTCTTGTGTTAGCGACTAAAATAACTAATACCATTTTGAACTTGGGACTTGAGATGGTTAAATACCTGTGGTATAAGCTTTTGCGCCAGTATTTCTCATCCTCACTCTTCAAAATAGCATCAAGACTAAAGAATTTGTAGCACTGGTGGCAGAAATCCAGTCTATTCATATCCTACAGCCGATATGGTACAAATAGAATTGGGTTGATAATTATGCCGACGATTAATTATCTACAACATGATGATCACGAGAAATGACAAACCGATTGGCTACTGTTTCTGGCTGAATCGCGGAGAGAATAACATGACTAGAATCAGTAATAATCACTGCCCTAGTCCGTCTTCCATAGGTAGCATCAACTAATTGACCTCTATCCCTAGCATCGGTAATAATCCGTTTAATGGGAGCAGATTCTGGACTAACGATGGCAACGACTCTGTTGGCAGAGACGATATTACCAAAACCGATATTGATTAATTGAATTTCCATAAAAAAGATTTCAGCTAAACGAAAAATGAAAAGCTCGTAGTAAACTTATTCCCATGTTATCGCTAAAGAATGGTAGTTACAACGATTTAAACCACGTTAGCCAGAGTTTTTTCATAACTAATGCTTTTTTTAGCTGTATTATCCGCTAAATCTCCTAAAAATATTCCCTATGATATATGCAGAATTGTAGGGACAGAACCTATGCACTCCTCATTCAGCAGGTATTTTAAGATAAAAAATCATATCGGAGACAAAATAAGTAATTGGACAAAAATATTTACAGTCATTGCGAGCGAAGGGAAGCAATCACAACCCTTGGAATTGCTTCGTTTCACTTCGTTCCATATGGCTAACGCCACGCTGCGCTAACGCAATGACATTGTGTAATTAATTCTGTCTCACTACTTAACCTGCCCTTAAAAATACTTTAAGTATATTTACTTATGCTAAATGTGGGTAAAAACCCTGAAATAACATATTTATAGGGTATTTGTTGAATTTACATTTCGTTACATATATTCATTGTTTAACGCCAACTTATTTATTTTTTTATTTGGAAGTCTTTAATGCTTGCCATTTTTGTTGTAATTGCTGGTAGTTGGGAGTATGTCCACCATAACGCCAACTCACATAAGCATGACAGATTTCATCTATCACCTCAGCTATTTCTGGAGAATGGTGTTGGTATGCAAGCTGGGCATATTCTAGGGGTGTTTGACTAGGATGCTTACCTAAACCCTTGTTGGCGGTCCATTGTAGCATTTGTTGGTACAGTCTTTCCATAGGCGGTAATTTCTTTAACCAACGCAAGTTAAGCCACTTCCGCCATTGTCCCCAACCCAGCCAAGCGAAGAAAGCGGCGATTGTCCCCACGATTAAGCCGGTTAATATTCCTAACCAACCTTTAGTAAATAAACTTAAGAACCAAGCTACCCCTTGGAATAACCAGCTAAATATCGTCCCAAACACAGTATTTAAAATAGCTGTAATTGGTGAAGGTAACCAACCAGCTATCCAATTCCAAAATTGACGCAGCACACTAAAAGTTTGATCTTCTTCGATAGAAGGGGGAATCAAAGGATGTCCAGGAATTGGATCAAAGGTAAACCAGCCATACTTGGGGAAATAAACTTCCGTCATCGCATAGGCATCTGTATTACGGACAACATACATCCCTGTAAACGGATTAAATTCTCCTGGGGCAAATCCCGCCACTAGCCGTGATGGAATACCTACAGAACGTAGCATAATCGTTAATACAGTGGAAAAATGGTCGGGATAACCACCTTTATTTTTGAATAAAAAGCTTTCTACTAAATCATCCTTTTCATCCAAATAAGGCAAGTCCAAGGGATTGGTGGGTAGGGTGTAATTTTGTTTGACATACTGGGCTAAATAAAGAGCTTTTTCGTAAGCCGAATCTAGGCTTTTAGTCCCTGGAGAACGGGAAACCCGTTGTTGATCATAACTAGCCAGTGCTTCTTCGGTTCGTTTTCGGACTTTATCGGCAATTTTTGGTGGGATTTGCAGATAATACTGTTTAATATTAGTTGGGTATTTAGTTGAGGCTTTAACCAATAAAGAGCGATCGCGGTAAGGGACATCTGAAACAACTGTATATGTTAGCCCTTCTGACAACTGCACTGGCGCACGTAAACCATCTTCCTGATCAATGGCTATGGCTGGAGTGGGAAAATACAAACCTTTGGGATAGGACATCGCTGGAATCAGGTTAGGCAATTCCGACACCAAATTGTAAGTTTGCACCACCTCTTTGGTGAGAGTCGTGAATGGTGGAGGATCAATAGAAATGCGGGCAGTCCAAGGTGATTGTCTGAGAGTGGTAACTTGATCATTACGGGAAATATTCCAACCTTTGCCTGTGTAATTGTCAAAGGCTAGAACGCGCCAAAAACCTTCAGCTTGCGATCGCACCCGCATCACCACCTTGGGTTTCATCTCTCCCCGCAGATTTTGGTTCATCTCGCTATTAAAACCGTAATAAAAATTATTATCTAATTTTCCTGGTTCACCAGCCATTCCTGAGCCTCTACCACTATCATTAC
>B570J13880_100078_pt1 | contig 12985 bp, 9 predicted proteins | sample LakMenEpi26Jun08_FD_13880 | JGI IMG/M metagenome (IMG submission 13880) | reverse complement strand
ACAGGATTAGGAAGAGGTGGAGGTGTAGGGATTTTCGATTCTAGATGGGTTTTGCTATTAGTTTGATTCAAAAGAATCATAGACAATAAACCATCTGCTAAACCATTATTACTACCATTATTACCACCAACAATGATATCAGGAATAATGCGAACACTGCGATCGCCCACAATTTGCATTAGCTGCATCGCTGTGTAACCTTGCAAACCCAATGCTTGTACCCCTGTCCGATAGGTTTCTGCTTTCGCGTTACCTGTCGCCCGGATACCTTCAGCTTCCGCTATGGCTTTGAGTTTAGTGGCTTCAGCTTCACCTGTTGCTTGCTGAATTTGTGCGTTAGCTTGCAACTCGGCAATTGTGACACCTTGTTCCGATTTTACCAACTCTTGCTGAATATCTGCGATCGCTGTTTCCCGGACTAACATTTGTCGTTGGGTTTCTGCCATTTGCTGAACTTCGTAAGTTTTGCGTTGTTCCTCAGCAATTTTCCGGTCTGTCAGCGTGTGCATTAATTCATTCGGTGGCGTAATCAAACCAATCAACGAATCCACTGCTTGCACATCATAAGCACGTAAGGCAGATTTAACGTATTCAGAGGCTTCAACTTGACGCTCACTTCTGGCAATCAAGAAATCCAGGATAGTATATTCTTGAGCCGAGTTGCGGAAATAATTCCCCACAATGGGACGCAAAACCTGATCAATGACATTTTGCATCGAACCCAAGCGGGAAATCACTTTCGGAGCATCTGACGCACCAATGTGAATAATTTGGAATATCTCCAAATCAAAGCTAAAACCATCAAATGACAGAAGTTTCAGCGCCGTTAAATTCGTATCATACCCATGCTGACCGCTAATTCTCTCAGTAAAGTTTAAGACAATGTTTGTTGTTGGCACTAACTCAACTTTCATCACTTTAGTATTGAGCGGGTGCTTCCCAGGATATAAAGGCTCAACCCAAACACCCTTATGTCCTTGATTGACCAAATTTCCGTGAGTGAAAGATGCCCCGCTCACATCTTCCTGTTCTTCACCAACAAAAGAAATCACCACACCCACATAACCGATAGGGATTTGAGTCATCGGTACTTGTTCAATACTTACCAACCAAGGGTTGAGATTCCACGAACCCGATAATAACACCTGTTCTTGTAAACCCCGTTGTCCTCCAGCGTCAATAAATTTTTGACCATTCTGAAAATTATTATGTCCGGTAATAGCACGCCCAGCAATTTCACCTGCGGCAATTGGTGAACCATCCAAAGTAGTCACAATACCAACTTTTTCCGCTGCTATTTCATAGATTTGTAACTGTTCTGGACGCATACCCTCTTTACTGGCATTTGCTGCTGTAATCACTTTAAACAGCGCTGTATTGATGCGGTAAGTACCTGCGGTGATAAAAGCAATTTGCCGTCCTTTCTCCCCACCTTTGGTTAAGAATTTCCGAGCATCTTGAAAATTATCACATTCGACAATTTTGCCCAAAATCCGTTCTGGAGGGTTAGAAGCCCCATCAGCGGCGACAATCAGAGCGATTTGACCTTGGGGGACAACAATTACCGACTCTTTTTTCACTGCATATTGCCAAGGCCAATAACCCCAGTGCCAACCAGGGGCGAGGGTATCTGCTTGCAAACCCGCTTCACCATTGAGGGCAATTAATCTACCAGGAGGTAATCCTTTACCTGACAGGGTGAACTTTTTCACCACAATTCCCACTTCCCGTTCACCGATAACCACCAGTCCACCAAAGAAGAAACAACCGCCAATAATAATCACGGGAATAATGATTAAAGGCTCAATTCCCATTGATTGATAGGGGATTGGACGAGTTACTGATTGAGTAACTACGGGTTGAGTTTGAGTAGAGGGAATAGAAACAGAAGTTAATTCTTTGGCTGTCAGTGTTTTTATGGGAGTGGCATTAACAGCATTAACACCACCTGCTAAGGCTAAGGCTGCAATTGCAGATGTAGCCAAGCTGACAAATTTATTTTGCTTACTTTTATCAAGAAAAAATGGAAAGCTTTTCATATATCTGCCTCTTTGGGCAATTAATCATCTAAGGTATCACTTCATCAGGAGGGAATGATTTTTCTTAAACTTAATGTAATTTTTATATAGAGGGAACAGGGAACAGGGAACAGGCAAAAGGCAAGAGGGAATAGGCAAGAGTAAAGATCAATACTCTTTTCTTCTCATCTCAATAAATAAGGGTGGACAAAATAGCCCACCCTCATTAATCTTTGATGCTCTACACAATTTACACCAAACCACCAGCAGCTTGAAAACGAGCGCGAGCGCGTTTAAATGCCTGTGTTGCTTGGAATTGTGCTTTTCGGTCATCTGCGCTAACTTGATTTAAGCCAGATTGTGCTGTATTAAAAGCAGTGCGGGCTTCTTCAAGATTAATTTTATCACCACGTTCAGCACTATTGACTAAAATTGTGACTTCATTATCATCAACTTCAGCAAAACCACCTAAAAGAGCGATCGCTTGCCAACTAGCATTTTTACTAGCTCGGACACGCATTACGCCTGTATCCAAGGCTGTCAGCATGGGAGCGTGTCCACTGAGAATACCTAACTGACCAGTAGTGCTAGGTAAAATTACTTCGTCAGCTTCAGCATCCCAAACAGTTTTGTCTGGGGAAATTACACGAACAGTTAATGTCATAATTCTTTAGTTTCTACTTATGATTGGTATGAGGTGACAGGTGACAGGTGACAGGTGACAGTATTTTCTCTTCCCTGTTCCCTGTTCCCTGTTCCCTCTATTAGCCTTTCAGCTTTTCAGCTTTAGCTTTAGCTTCGGCAATATCGCCTACCAAGTAGAAAGCTTGCTCCGGTAAAGCATCCAATTCACCAGAAAGAATTTGTTGGAATCCCTTAATGGTATCTTCCAACTTCACATACTTACCAGGAGAACCGGTAAATACTTCAGCTACAAAGAAAGGCTGAGACAAGAACCGTTCAACTTTCCGCGCCCTTGCCACAATTAAACGATCTTCTTCAGACAATTCATCTAAACCCAAAATGGCGATGATGTCTTGAAGTTCTTTGTAACGTTGCAGGGTGGATTGTACAGCCCGTGCAGTATCGTAGTGATCACTACCAACGATGTTGGGTTGCAACATGGTGGAAGTAGAACCCAAAGGATCAACCGCAGGATAGATACCTTTAGAAGCCAAACCACGAGACAATACTGTTGTACCGTCTAAGTGAGCAAATGTGGTTGCAGGTGCGGGGTCGGTCAAGTCATCGGCAGGTACATATACAGCTTGAATAGAAGTAATAGAACCTTCGGTGGTGGAGGTAATCCGTTCTTGTAAAGCACCCACGTCAGTACCCAAAGTAGGCTGATATCCTACCGCAGAAGGCATCCGACCCAAGAGCGCGGATACTTCAGAACCAGCTTGGACGAACCGGAAAATGTTATCAACAAATAGTAATACGTCTTGCTTGTTGACATCGCGGAAATACTCAGCCATTGTCAAACCAGACAAACCAACCCGCATTCTGGCTCCGGGTGGCTCGTTCATTTGACCATAAACTAGAGCAATTTTGGATTCGTTGAGGTTATCTTTGTTGATAACTCCAGATTCCATCATTTCGTTGTAGAGGTCATTTCCTTCGCGTGTGCGTTCACCCACACCCGCAAATACAGACACACCACCATGCTGGGTAGCGATGTTGTTGATCAATTCCATCATGATCACGGTTTTACCAACACCAGCACCGCCGAACAGACCGATTTTACCACCGCGTTTGTAGGGAGTTAACAAGTCAACAACTTTAATCCCAGTTTCAAACACAGAAGGTTTGGTTTCCAAATCTGTGAATTTGGGAGCGTCACGGTGAATAGGTAGATATGCTTCGGCGTTTACGGGACCTTGCTGATCTACAGGTTCGCCTAAAACGTTGAAAATCCGTCCCAAGGTGGCTTTACCAACGGGGACGCTGATAGGAGATCCAGTATCAACTACTTCTAAACCACGAACTAAACCGTCGGTGGTACTCATAGCAACTGCGCGGACTTGGTTGTCGCCTAGCAATTGCTGTACTTCAACGGTCAAGCTGATGTTTTGTCCAGCTTCATTTGTACCTGTGATGGTTAAAGCGTTGTAGATTTGGGGTAATTTACCGCCGGGGAATTTAACGTCTACAACCGGACCAATTACTTGGGTAATGTAACCAATGTTTGTTTTTTCTGCGGTGGTGACCATGCTGCGCCTAAATGAATGAAGCTATTTTTCACAAGTGGGTTCTTTTAAGACCCCAGATCAAGCGATATCATCTTTTAGGTTAGCACTTAACGACTCCACCTTTGCCTTAAATTCATTATTAAGAACAGATTCCCAATTTCTGGAACAGGTTAGGGATATTTTTTACTACCTGCCCCGACTACGCCGATTTTATGGCGGTAAGAAAGTTCTGCCCCAAACCAACCAGTAATACTCGTTAATGTCGCCACTACCAGAGAAAGAGCCAAACCCCAAGGTAGTATGTATAACTCAGGATCTCCCAGCCGTAGAAAAAAGTTGAGGGTAGTGAAGAGGAGAATAGAAAGATTTAGTATCAAATGCGCCCAACCTGCGAAGCGTTTGCGGACTCGCTCGATTTGCAAAAAATCACTCATGCCAATTATTGAGGCGATAATCCCAGTCACTAACCCCAATCCGATTAACCACAGTGAAGCCCTAGCCCAGAAAAAATCACGGGTTAACCAGTAGCCAATATCACTTCCCAATGCAGATGCTAGGAAGGCGATGGGAAAAATGATACTTAATGGGTGCAAAGGGTGGCCAGCGATCGCCACTGTACTGGGTACGCCACTATCTTGGTATTCTTGATCGTCGCTTTCAATAATCGGGGGAAAATTCGGGAATGGTGTCGAATTTGGGTCTGTGGTTTCCATAATTTAACTCTTTATTTTTTATTCAGACATTGAAATTGACTTAAGGATTATTTGCAGACTTTTTTTATTTCCTATTTAAGAAGAATCCACATCAAATTTTATCTATCTAGCGGTGGAATAAAGGTTGAATATTTTTATATTTTTAAAGAGAATAAAATTAATTTTATCAAAGAAACAGGTTATTTTTCTAGTTAATTGTATGTCTTTAGTTGATATAGCTATCACTCAAAAGAAAGATGAACTATTCCTATCATCTATGTCACTCTGGGATTAGTAAAAATACTTTTTTGAGGATAAATAGGTATGGTAGTTACTTTAGACGATACCAAACGTAATGCTATTGCCGTCAAATTAGCAGATATGAAATTACTGCAAGAGTTGCTGATTAATAATGAAGAACGATTTCTGAGAGATTGTACTGATAATGAGATTAGCAATAATTTTCGGAAAATGCTGGATGATGATCGCAAAAATCAAGGGATTTTAGAGACTGTAATTATTCAGTATGGAATTCAGAAAAAACCCGAAAAAACAGTCCAGAAAATTGCCGAAACTGTCCGCCAATTCATCCAAAGCAATGAATTAAGTTTTTGGGAAAAAGTATTTCAGCATGAATTGTTAAAGCATCAACAAGTTATGAATGGTTTGACAATTCACAAAGCTGCTCAGAAAGTTGGTGCTGATGTGATGACGGCAATTGGACCTTTAAATACTGTAAACTTTGAGAATCGCGCTCACCAAGAACAACTGAAAGGAATTTTAGAAGTTTTGGGTGTACGGGAATTGACTGGACAAGAAGCAGATCAAGGAATTTGGTCCAGGGTTCAAGATGCGATCGCCGCTATTAGTGGTGTAGTCGGTAGTGCTGTTACCCAAACATCTGATAAGCAGGATATGAATATCCAAGATGTTCTCCGCATGGATCACAATAAGGTAAATACCTTGTTTACAGAACTTCTCCAAAGCAACGATGCTCAAAAAATTCAAGAATACTTTGGGCAACTTTATAAAGATTTAAGTGTCCATGCAGCAGCAGAAGAAGAAGTTCTGTATCCACGAGTTCGTTCTTTTTATGGTGATGCTAATACCCAAGAATTGTATGAAGAACAGGCTAACTGGCGGACTATGTTGGCTCAATTGCAAAATATAAGTCCGGCTACCGCTGAATTTAAGGAAAGAATCAGACTTTTAATGGATGATGTCGCGGATCATGTCCGTCAAGAAGAAAGCACAATGTTTACGGCTATTCGTAACAACATGAATACCCAGCAAACTGAAGAATTAGCTTCAGAATTTAAAGCTGCTAAAAGCAGAATTCAACAACAAATGGAAAGTGCTAAAACACAAGCTCAACGAGTTTAAATTGAGTTAGGTTCAGCTTCTTAATTTAATGCTGGTGAAGGATATTTGATCAGAGGTTGGGGGACTACGATCATAGATGAGTTCCCCAGCTTAGAAACTGACTCTGTATGCACGAAAATAATTAATTCTGATGAAGATTCCACCAGTTTTCAGCTTGTTGATGGATAGACTGCAATTCTTCTGAAGACATTTTATCTAGATGTTTTAAAATTAAGCTCATTCGTCCTTGAGTTTGCAGTTTTTCTCTGTGTCTATTTAGAAAATCCCAATAGAAGAAATTGAATGGACAGGCATTTTCACCTATCCGTTCTTTATGACTATAAACACAACTTTTACAATAGTCACTCATCTTATTTATATAGTTAGCAGAAGCAGCATAAGGTTTAGATGCTAATACTCCTCCGTCTGCGAATAAACCCATACCAATTACGTTAGTTTGCATCACCCAATCATAAGCATCAATAAATACTGCATGAAACCAATTTTCTACAGCTTGGGGTGAGATTCCCGCAATTAAAGCAAAGTTACTCAATACCATTAACCGCTGGATATGATGAGCGTAACCTGTACTTTTGATCTGGGTGATAATTTGGTGTAAACAATTCATTTTGGTTTCACCTGTCCAGAAAAATTCAGGTAATGGTTGGGTATGCTGAAACCAATTCTTTTCGGCATATTCTGTATCTACAAAATGATAGATTCCATACATATATTCTCGCCAACCCAATACTTGACGAATAAAACCTTCCACACTATTTAAAGGTAGTTGGTGTTGTTTATATGCTGCTTCAGCGGCTTGAATTACTTCCAATGGTTGGAGTAAGCCAATATTCAAATAAGGAGAAATTAATGCGTGCCACATTGTCTGTTCTCCGGTAATCATCGCATCTTGGTAAGTACCGAAATCTGATAAACGATGTTGAATAAACCAGTCTAATACTTGAAGTGCTTGTTGACGATTTACTCCCCAATCAAAGGGTTCTATTTCTCCATAAGTTAAATGAGAAAGAGAGTTAACTTTGTCTATAACATCGAGAGTAATTGCGTCTGGTGTAAACCATTGGGCTGGGGGTGGATGTAATTTACCTTTAGGTGGTTGACGATTTTCTTTATCTAAATTCCACTGTCCTCCAATTGGTTGTTTGTCCTCCATTAAAATTTGAAAACTTCGTCTTCCTTCTCGATAAAAATCTTCCATTAATAGGCGTTTGCGACTTTTCGCCCAATCAGTGAATTCTTCTGTACTCCATAAAAATTGATTATTAGGAATTAAGGTGATTGGACAAGGTAATTGTAAATTTTGAATTATTTGGATGAATGGTTGATCATTGGGTGTCATTACCCGCAATTCGGTAATTTGATTAACTTGAACCCATGCTTGGAGTGATGTTTGAAAATCTGTGGCTACTTTGTATGTGACTGCATAGTTTAGTTGTGCTAATTCTGCTGCAAAGTGGCGCATTGCTGACCAAATTAACACTAATTTTTGGCGATGATATGGTCTGATTTGAATATGCTGTAATGATTCGATGAAAATTACAGGTGTATTTATTTGATGATTACAGCTTTTTAAGGCTGATTGTTGTAGGGAAAGTTGATCGCCTAATATCCAAATTCCAATCATAGATAATTTTATATTTTATGTGAATTTAAGTCTTTTGATTTTGGGATTTGAATCTCCCTGCAATAAATTCGCGTTTTTCTAAATGTTTAGTTTGGCGTTTGGTAACTCTTTCTCTCCACATTTGAAAACTAGATAATTTCATTTCCCTTCTCATCAGAGCAATTACCTGTTTTTCCAAAAGTCCAAATTGTTTTTCTATCACATCAAATGGTGTCCGATCTTCCCAAGCCATTTCAATGATCCGATCTATGGTTTCAGTATCTAAGTCAGGTAGTTTCATACTTTGAGAATTTGAATAAAAATGCCACAATTATAAATCTATATTGATTATACTATCACAACTCTCTTTTCTCTTGTTTTCTCTAAGGAGGTAGAACCTCTAAGATAGCATTCCCAGTCTGGAGACTGGGAACGAGAAGACGAGAAATAAATCGCCAGAATGCTCTAAAATAAGAGTAGGTACAAAAAACTCTGTACTCTCCTCCAGTCGCTTCATCTTTATTGCTTATGAACTTCTCGTCAGCACGACAGTATTTTTACCAAGAGATTCAACAACCTGATGAGGATATCAATCTCGCAAAGGCAGCCTTATATATTGCCCAGGAAGAATATCCAGATATTGATACTGAAGAGTATTTAAATGCTATTGATACAATGGCAATGGAGTTAGAGGAACGTTTGCCTTCTTTTCGCTATCCTCTACGGGTTATTCAAAGTATTAATCAATATTTATACGAAGAATTGGGATTTGATGGTAATAAGCTTGATTATTATGACCCCCGCAATAGTTTTTTAAATGATGTCATTGAACGGAAAACGGGTATTCCGATTACTTTGGCACTGGTTTATATGGAGGTAGCCAAACGGATTGATTTTCCGATGGTTGGGGTAGGAATGCCGGGACATTTTTTGATTCGTCCAGACGTGGAAGATATAGGGATTTTTGTGGATGCTTTTAATGGTGGTGAGGTGATGTTTGCCCAAGACTGTCAAGAAAGACTTTCACAAATTTATCAGCAAGAAGTGACACTCAAACCTGAATTTTTAGCGGTTGTGAGTAATCGGCAATTTTTAACGCGAATGTTGACTAATTTAAAATATATTTATCTTCAAAAGCAGGATCTAGAAAGGAGTTTAAGAACTGTAGAACGGATTTTGTTGTTGTTTCCAGAAGCAAGTTTTGAATTAAGAGATAGGGGTTTGTTGTATTATCAGCTTGGGCAGTTTTCTCAAGCTGCGGAAGACTTACAGATTTATTTAATCAAAGTTCCTGATGCTAGGGATGGAGATGTAATTCGTCAATTACTTGCTAAGTTGAATTAGCTAGTTGTATAATTTTCTTAAGAGTCTATCGAGTCAGGAGATGTTGTTATGCTGACCATTGATACTAATAAAACATTATATGAACAAGATTTTTATCTGTGGATACAAACTACACTTACACTTTTGAGAGAAAGAAAATTAGAACAATTAGATATTGAGAATTTGATTGAAGAAATTGATAGTATGGGAAGGAATGAAAAGAAAGAACTAAAAACTCGCCTAGTTGTCCTAATTGAACATTTATTAAAACTACAATATTGGACAGAGGAAAAAGATTACAATGCTAGGGGCTGGCGTAATACTGTCGTTGAACAAAGACGACAAATAGCCTATACTCTAGCAGATAGTCCTAGTTTAAAAGGTATTTTAGATGATGTATTTCTAGATTGTTATACAGATGCTAGAAATGATACAATAAATAAATATCAACTTCCCCCAACTTTATTCCCTGAAGAACCATCTTTTTCTTTAGTTCAGGTTCTCAATGCAGATTTTATGCCCTAAGTCTAGAGTATAATTCAAGATGGTGCGTTACGCTATCTGGGCGCAAGCCTCGCGCCCCTACTTCCTGACTTTCATACTTTTTTCCTCAGTCTAACTTTAATCAGCAATTCATCTTTAATTCGGTTCAAAATTGAAGTTTCATTTAAAGTTGATAGAATTTGACTAACTACTGCTTTTGGTCCATCTGGTCCCCAGGTTGCACCATTGGCTAAATAGGCTTTGGTAACTTGACCGATACTGTATGAAGATACTCCAGCTACTCCTGCTTGGGTTATAGCTATGGATAAATAGGGTCCAATTGTCATGCCGGCGGTTGCTGTTGCAGAGATACCCAGTAGGGTTTTTAAACTACTTAAACCCAAATTTGCTAATAGTTCACTAGCACCGATACCACCCATACTCAGGGCGATTTTTTGGAGTAATTTCACTGCACCGGTTTCTGTCATGGGGATACCGTAAAGCTTGGATAAGCCTAAAATTAAGGAGATATCTATAATTACAGCACTGAGTATATCCACTACTGTAACAGGATTGAGTGCGATCGCTAATGCTTTAGTAATGACTGCTTTCCAAATTAACTGATTCGCATTTTCTTCTCTAATTATCAGTTTACGTTGTACCAATTGCTGATTAACATCATCAGCATAAAGCATCGTATTTAAAGCTACTAATGCCTTACCTTCATGGTGGAGAATTTCCAATATTTTCAATTTTAATTCGTCAACTTGTGATTGTCCTTTTTGGAGTTTTATACCTCTAGTCCCATCAGGATTTTGTACCGCAATTCTGACTAATGGTGAAGCTGCGGACATAACGATTTCTGCTGGTGAAAGTAATTCCCGCACTCTATCATCTCGAATTTTTTCATAAATTGTAATTCTGTCAGTTTCGGGATATTGATCAACTTTATTAAAGACTAAAATAATCGGTTTACCTACTTCTCGTAATTGCGATAATGCTATTTGTTCAATCTTTGTCATATCTCCCGAAATTACAAATAAAATTAAATCTGCTTGCTTGGCAATTTGTTCGGCTAAAGCTGCACGAGTTTCACCGTCTACTTCATCTAATCCAGGAGTATCAATTAATTCAACTTGGGATTGACCATTGCTGGGTAATGTGGCTTTTAAAGTCCCTAAAGCTGCTTCACTAATACTCCAATTTACAGTTTGTGCATCACGAGTAACGCCATGTAAAGGTCCAGTGACAAAGACTTCTTGACCGACTAAAGCATTGAGAAGGGAAGATTTACCCCGTCCTACCATCCCAAAAGCAGCAATTTGGACTACCATGCTTTCTAGTTTATCTAGCATGGTTTCTAAATCATGAATTTCTGCTTCTAACCCTGATTTTTCCACAGGGGAAAGATCAAGATTATTAACTAAGTTTCGGAGTGCATTTTTGGCTTGTTTGTAGTTAAGTTCGGCTTGAATATCGTCAAAGGTAAAAATGGCATTATCCAATTCTTCTTCCCAATTGGGGATGGATTCGGGTATAGTGTTCATTTGAGAAAGCGAAAAAGAGGGAGTAATTAAAAGTTACACTAGCACAAATACAGTATATGAGATTTTTCAAGCAAGACATATTAATCAGATTTTACTCTGTGGGTGCAGGTTATTTCCAAATTTATGCCTTTAGAAGATGTCGAAGAAGCCATGAAGCTGATCACGGTTAAGTTTAAGGTGTAAAATATTTTGGTGGTTAATATCCAACCTTGTATATTTAGACAAAGTAGTAGATTGATGAGGCTTTGGTTTAGTATAATGTCAAGGTGAGTATTGTCTGAGATCAACTCTTTTGTCTTTATTTATACAAAATACAAATAGTTTAGAGGTTAATTTATATGAAATTGATCATCAAAAATTTAGGTCCGATCAAAAACAATACCCAAGCTATTGATTTATCGAAAGATTTTTTTGTTTTCGTTGGGCAAAATAACAGTGGTAAAAGCTATGTTGCTCAATTATTATGGGCAATTTTCAACCAAGATATAATTCATAAATTTGCACGTACCAATGTAGAAATTATTGATAGTAAAATTGTTGAGAATATAAATAATATCGAAGTTACTTCTGAATTATTAGCAGTAATTTTGAATAGATATAGTTCATTTTTGCAAGAAGAAACTAAAAAAGAGATATTTAATATAGGTAAAAATTCCCAAATACTCAATAATATTGTCATTCGTTTTGAATATGAAATATCTGAATTAAGAGAACAAGAAATTGAAGGAATTGTCAAAATAAAAGATGATGAAGGCAATACATTAGAATATATAGAATTTAAAAAAGATCAAGGAGATTTAATATATAAATTTATAGAGAAACAATTACCAGAGAGTATTAAAGAAATAATTCCTAAAAAATCTTTAGACAGAAATTTACTGGATGAAACAAAGTTTCTTCTAATTGCAACAATAATTAGAACTATGTTGAAATATGAACATGAGACTTTTTTCTTACCAGCTAGTAGAATTTTCTTCCCTACATTCTATCGTTATATTTATGAGGTTGATAGAAAAAGACGAGAACAAGATATCAAAAAACTTGTAGATTTACTGGAAAATCCCCGCAAGATGTCTAATATTCAATTATCTGATCTTGAAGAGTTAGATGTTTTTAAAAGAAAATATACAGAACCTATGAATAAGGTTTTTGAAAAACTTTTTTCTCTAAATCTTGAAGAAAATATTGAAGGACATTATATCAATCTGGTCCAACAGTTACAGGAGATTATTGGAGGTAAGATAAAACTTATTAGTGTAGAGGGAATTGGTCTGATAGAATTTTATTTTAAAATTGATTCTGTTGATGAACCTTTGCCCATGTATTTAGCTTCTTCTTCTGTCAATCAACTGACACTTCTTTATTTATATTTAAAATATTGGGCATCAGAAAAGGATAATTTTTTAATGATAGATGAACCAGAAGTAAACTTACATCCCGAAAATCAAATTAAGTTAATCAATATATTAATACAATTTATTCAAAGTCAAGCGGGAAATAAAGTATTAATAACAACCCATAGTTCTATGTTAGCTAATGCTATTAATAACTATATATATTTGGATGTTCTTAAAAATCAACATGGAGTTAATGTCAAAAAAATTATAGAGGAAAATAAATTAAAATATGTTAATTCATCTATTTCTATATCAAAAGAAAAAGTAGGTGTTTATTTTTTCACAGGTGATAGGATAATAGATTATGAAAGCAGTGATTATGGCATCTATTTTATGAACTTTAGAGA
>B570J13880_100077_pt1 | contig 12996 bp, 9 predicted proteins | sample LakMenEpi26Jun08_FD_13880 | JGI IMG/M metagenome (IMG submission 13880) | reverse complement strand
AGGGATAATCTCATCAGGATCTACTACTTTTTTAACTGGTAATTCTTGTCGAATTTGCCAAGGGGTCGCTATATCTAAATCGAGGACAACTCTATCTCCTTTTGGTTGTTTACCCAGACGAATGTTTTTCAGTTGAGAAGGGGGAGTAGAAATTACCAAAGTGTTACCATTAGCTTGAATTTGCCATTTAGCTGTTTGGGCTAATTGAGTAATATCTAAATAACGATATCCTCCGCTAAGATTCGTGTTAAAAATGAGGGGATTTGTCAAGCCAGAAAACCACTGTACTGGTTGTTTGCCAGGATTACTGCTATTGAGTAAATCTATCCCTATTAATTGCTTAACTGCACCATCACTTAGATAAGTTTGTCCTTTAATGATGGTTGCTGTTGGTTGTAACCATGCTCCTGGTAAAATCCGTCCATTGAGAATAATTTGATTACCAGCACTAACGGAAGTGGGAACGGGAGTTAGTAAACTAGGAGTATCTTGAGCAAATGCCCCATAAGTAGCAGTCAAACACAGTGCTGTTGACAGTAGCGGTAATACAGAATTTAGGATTTTCAAGATCATTGACTGGGTATTTTTAAAAGTTATCAATCAAAACCCAGCCTAGCGAAAATTTATCAGAAAATTTAAAAAATAATTACCTTTTTTAGAAATATTCGTGATATTATTTATCTTGGGTCTGTGTCTCTTATTCAGAGTAGCAGGCAGTTACTATGCTAAAAATACTAGCTGCAATTGTCTTAAATAATACAAATTAATTGGAGCCTGCTATGATACTGTTGGGGGTTAAAGGTGAAATTCGGACACCCTATCCTCATCTCTAAAATTTTAGGTTTTGGGGTTTGAATCTAAAATCTCAAGTTCCTGTGGTTGGTCATGAATAAACAGCCAGAATACAGGGAAAAATAGATATGTTTTAGGAATTGTCAAATGGGCATATAGTGAAAATAGGCTAATTTTTGGGAGCTATCAGTAATCAGCCAAGAACAAGAATAGCTTGCATGGTGTAAGCCGTGAGCAAAAAAACTGCAAACTTCAAAACCGTTGGATTTACAGGTCTTTCTGGATTAGGGTAGTTTGTTTATATAGTGCATTGACACTCTCAGCGGCTAAAGTCAGTGAGATTCTTAGTTCACCGAAACCACTTAATTTAGATTCCTTGCGGTTTCTAAACCAGAGGTGGGGTCTCACCAAGTAGAGCAACCGCCGTTTAATTGTCAAGGTATGGTGTCTGCGATTTAGGCAGCAATTGGGTTTTTAGACAGGTTGATTACCCTTCCTGTATCAATACTTGTCGGTTAAGGAAATGTAGGTTGGGTTGAGCGACAGCGAAACCAAACAAAATCCTTGATAAGGTTGGGTTTCGTTCCATTGCTCCGCGAACGTTCACGTTCCACAACCCAACCTACCATATAATGACTTTTCATGCTTAACCGAGTAGTATTGCTTCCTGTATAGGTAATATTATCCATAAAATGCTAAATTATGACAAGAGAAAATAGAAATTGAGTAAGAATTGATGACGGGGATTAAAATTACCGAGTATTCTTGTAAACAAACAAAAAATAAATAGGTATTGATAACACAGCTTTAGTTAAACGTCAAGCTAAAATTGTTATCTCTAAACTTTGGTAATTATGTATTTTTATCCAGTGCCAAAACTGAGAAAATTTCCCTTTAGCAGTAATAACAACATCTGTACCTCAACATTTCAGGAATAGAGTATGAATCATCAACCATCGAATCAGGGTCAGCAAATTACAGTGTCAGATACTAATTTTCCAGATACATATCCAGGACAAAAGTGGTTAGTAGAAGAAAGGGATGCTTGTGGAGTCGGGTTTATTACCCATCGTCAAAATATTGCCAGTCATGAAATTTTGGATCAAGCCTTAACTGCTTTAACTTGCTTAGAACATAGAGGGGGTTGTAGTGCTGACCAAGATTCTGGAGATGGTGCGGGGATATTAACAGCGATTCCTTGGGAATTATTGGCACAAGACAAGAATCATGGCATTGATTTTGCCAAGCTGAGTAATATGGCTGTGGGGATGATATTTTTTCCCCAAGACGCAACAGCCGCCAAAGCTGCTAAGGCTGCATTTGCACAAATAGCAGCAGAAGAGAGATTAACTATACTGGGCTGGCGAGTAGTTCCGGTGCGTCCAGAAGTATTAGGGATGCAAGCAAAAGAAAATCAACCCCAAATAGAACAGGTTATAATTTATTGTGCTGACAAGAGCGGTGATGAACTAGAAAGAGAATTGTATATTGCCCGTCGCCGCATTATGCAAGCGGGCAGAAAAATTTCTGAAGATTTCTATGTCTGTTCCTTGTCTAGCCGGACAATTGTTTATAAAGGCATGGTGCGTTCCGCTGTCTTGGGGGATTTTTACGAAGATCTAAAAAATCCGGCTTTTAAAGTAGCATTTGCAGTATATCATCGCCGCTTTAGTACCAATACGATGCCTAAATGGCCTTTAGCCCAACCAATGCGGTTATTAGGTCATAACGGAGAAATTAACACCCTGTTGGGAAATATTAATTGGATGATGGCACGGGAAGCCACCCTTAGTCATCCGATTTGGAAAGATCGGTTTGACGAACTCAAACCAATGGTCAACATTGATAATAGTGATTCTGCTACTTTAGATAATGTACTAGAGTTGTTGGTGCGTTCGGGACGCAGCCCTTTAGAAGGGTTAATGATGATGGTTCCCGAAGCGTACAAAAATCAACCTTCCTTGGCTGAATATCCCGAAATTGTGGATTTTTATGAATATTACAGCGGTTTGCAAGAAGCATGGGATGGACCCGCGCTGTTAGTATTTAGCGATGGCAAAAAAGTTGGGGCGACATTAGATCGTAATGGTTTAAGACCTGCGCGTTATGTCATTACCAAAGATGATTATATTGTTGTTGCCTCCGAAGCTGGAGTTGTAGATTTCCCAGAAGAGAATATTCTGGAAAAAGGTAGACTCGGTCCAGGACAAATGATTGCGGTGGATTTAAACACCCAAGAAATCCTCAAGAACTGGGAGATTAAACAGCGCATTGCTAAACAACATCCTTATGGCGAATGGTTGCAACAATACCGCCAAGAATTGAGTAAGTTAGTGAAGGGTAAGTCTGTAGTTAATGGCAATGGTAACGGTAATGGGCATTTGTCAACAAACAACGGACAGCGGACAACTGACAAAATTGATTCACAAGTCTTATTACAACAGCAAATTGCCTTTGGCTACACCATAGAAGATGTGGAAATGGTGATTCACCCTATGGCTAGTACGGGTGCAGAAGCAACTTTCTGTATGGGAGATGATATTCCTTTAGCGGTATTGTCAGAAAAATCCCATTTGCTGTATGACTATTTTAAACAGCGGTTTGCCCAAGTTACTAATCCAGCGATTGACCCTTTACGGGAAAAGTTGGTGATGTCGCTGACGGTGGAATTGGGTGAAAAGGGGAATTTATTAGAACCTAAACCGGAATACGCCCGCAGACTCAAGTTGGAGTCTCCTGTACTCACTCAAACAGAGTTAGAAACTATTAAGTTGTCAGGATTTGCAACGGCTGAATTGTCAACTTTATTTCCCATAGCCACAGGACCAGATGGTTTAAAAACGGCTGTGGAATCTTTGCAAAAACAAGCTGCGGAATCGGTGCGGGCTGGTGCGAAGATTCTCATATTAAGTGACAGAACAGGTACAGGGATTGCGGCAGAATATACCTATATTCCTCCTTTATTAGCTATTGGTGCGGTTCACCATCACTTAATCCGTGAAGGGTTACGGATGAAAACATCCTTAATTGTGGATACAGCCCAATGTTGGAGTACCCATCATTTTGCTTGTTTGTTGGGTTATGGTGCGGGGGCGGTTTGTCCCTATATGGCTTTAGATACTGTAACTGCTTGGTGGCATGAACCCAAAACTCAGCAGTTTATGACTAGGGGCAAAATTGCCACTCTGACTTTAAACCAAGCCGCAGAAAATTATCGCAAAGCTATAGAATCGGGTTTGCTGAAAATCCTCTCGAAGATGGGTATTTCCCTACTTTCCAGTTACCAAGCAGCGCAAATATTTGAAGCTATTGGGATTGGTGGTGATTTGTTGGCTTTGGGTTTCCGGGGAACAACTTCCCGCATTGGTGGTCTCAGTGTGAGCGAATTAGCGCAAGAGGTGTTGTCTTTCCACAGTAAGGCTTTCCCTGAATTGACGGCGAAGAAGTTGGAAAACTTGGGTTTTGTTCAATACCGTCCTGGTGGTGAATACCACATGAATAGCCCAGAATTGGCTAAGTCGCTGCATAAGGCTGTCAATGGTAAGCAGTATGACCATTATGAGGTTTATAAGCAACATCTGCACAATCGTCCGGTAACGGCGTTGCGTGATTTGCTAGATTTCCACAGCGAGCGCTCACCGATTCCTTTAGAACAGGTAGAGTCAGTTAATGATATTGTTAAACGTTTCTGTACTGGTGGGATGTCTTTAGGGGCGTTATCACGAGAAGCACATGAAACTTTAGCGATCGCAATGAATCGCATTGGTGGTAGATCTAATTCTGGTGAAGGTGGCGAAGATCCGGTTCGTTACAACGTTTTAAATGATGTTGATACCGCTGGTAAATCTCCTACTCTGCCTCATCTCAATGGGTTGAAAAATGGTGACACGGCTGCAAGTGCCATTAGACAAATTGCCTCAGGACGGTTCGGCGTTACTCCCCAATACTTAGCTACAGCCCAACAACTAGAAATCAAAATTGCCCAAGGTGCAAAACCAGGAGAAGGTGGACAGCTACCCGGACCAAAGGTAAGCCCCTATATTGCCATGTTGCGCCGTTCTAAACCCGGTGTAACTTTGATTTCACCACCACCGCACCATGATATTTACTCCATTGAAGACTTAGCCCAGTTGATTTTTGACTTGCACCAAATTAATCCTAAAGCTCAAGTTTCGGTGAAATTAGTCGCAGAAATCGGGATTGGCACAATTGCTGCGGGTGTGGCTAAAGCTAACGCCGATATTATCCAAATTTCGGGACATGATGGCGGTACAGGTGCATCACCCCTCTCTTCGATTAAACACGCTGGTAGTCCTTGGGAATTGGGGTTAACGGAAGTACATCGGGTATTAATGGAAAACAGCTTGCGCGATCGCGTCATCTTGCGGGTAGATGGTGGTCTGAAAAGCGGCTGGGATGTCCTAATTGGGGCGTTGATGGGGGCAGAGGAGTTTGGGTTCGGTTCCATAGCTATGATTGCGGAAGGCTGCATTATGGCGCGGATTTGCCACACTAATAATTGTCCTGTGGGGATAGCTTCTCAAAAAGAAGAAATGCGGAAACGGTTTACTGGCATTCCCGAACACGTTGTTAATTTCTTCTACTTCATCGCGGAAGAGGTGCGGAGTCTGTTGGCTAAATTGGGATATCGTTCTTTATCAGAAGTAATTGGTCGCGCTGATTTATTAACGGTGCGTTCTGAAGTTAGACTGAATAAAACCCAAGCTTTGAATTTGGATTGTTTAACTAAGCTGCCAGATGCAAAAGTTAATCGTAGTTGGTTGGTGCATGAAAAAGTTCACAGCAATGGACCAGTTTTAGATGATCAGTTACTAGCTGATGCAGATATTCAAGCCGCGATTCAGAATCAGGGTGAAGTTAGTAAAACCGTTACCGTCGTAAATACTGATAGAACGGTCGGCGCGAGGTTAACTGGGGCGATCGCTCATAAATACGGTGACAACGGCTTTACAGGGCAAATAAACCTGAATTTCCAGGGAAGTGTGGGGCAAAGCTTCGGCGCATTTAACCTGGATGGTGTGATTCTCAACTTAGTAGGGGAAGCAAACGACTATGTTGGTAAGGGCATGAACGGTGGGGAAATTATTATTAAGCCCCCAGCCAATGCCACCTATAACCCAGCAGAAAACGTGATTGTAGGGAATACCTGCCTTTATGGGGCGACTGGTGGGGTGTTATTTGCCAATGGTTTAGCCGGAGAACGGTTTGCGGTGCGGAACTCTAAAGGTACAGCCGTAATTGAAGGGGCTGGTGATCACTGCTGCGAGTATATGACTGGTGGTGTGATTGTTGTTCTGGGTAAGGTTGGACGCAACGTGGGCGCAGGTATGACAGGCGGTTTAGCTTATTTCCTTGATGAAGTCGGTAATTTCCCTGATTTTGTCAATCATGCGATCGTCAAAGTGCAACGGGTTGTGAGTGAAGCAGGTGCAAAACAATTGTATGAGTTAATTCAAACTCATGCCCAGAAAACGGGTTCACCCAAGGCACAGGAAATTATTGCTAATTGGGAAGTATATTTACCTAAGTTCTGGCAATTAGTACCACCTTCTGAATCTGATAGTCCAGAAGCCAAAGTAGCAGAAAAACAATTGAGTTCTGTGTAATTTGTCTGAATCAGGATGTACAGGATTTGAGGATTTACAGGATTTAATTAAATACTTTATCCTGTTTATCCTTTAATCCTTTTTTGTCTGAATCAGGATGTCCAGGATTTGAGGATTTCCAGGATTTAATTAATAACTAGACATCTCCAGAAATTTAATTTCCTTACAACAACCGGAGCTTTTTAGGTTAAATTTCCGAGGTGTCTATTGCATTTGCAAGAAGTAGTACCTACGAGCAAAGTTGGATAATTTGAGTTTGCAAGGCGAGTTTTTCATCTACACCAGATTTGAGCATTAGCTCAAGTTCCAATAGCATTTTTAAACTATTTTTCAGCTTGTTTACACAACAATTAGCAACCTCTTGGCGGATGTAATACAAGCGTTTGGGATTTTTCACGTCTGCAAGTTGGGCGATCGTATTGTCGTCTTGACACCCTGTGATGATCATCTGTTTGACTGTTAGCCAAGTGCGAAAGGTTGTAGTCAGGGTAGCGGTAATCTTTAAAGCTGGTTCGTTACAGTTAATTAAGTGTTCAACAAATTCTAATGCTTGAGCAATGTTACCCAAGCGAATGGCGTTGGCTAGTTGTAAACTATTAGCAGAATGGACTCCAACTGCAACAAAATTTCTTTTGAACACACTCCCAGTAATGTGCTGTTGGGCAAATGTACTAATCTTCCTCTACTCCCAACTGGTGGTGTCATCATATCGGATAATGCTTGAGGAATGGTTTCTTTAGATTCTGGGGGGTATTCTGTATGGTTGAAGTTTGCCCATTGTTGATCTAGAGTGTGGGTTTTTAGTTGTTTGATGGTGCGAGTTAGAAAGAATTCGTTTTCACTAAAGTACAAGTATGTTGGCATGGTAGTACGGCAATTGTATTGTCGTACATGAGCGTTAGCTCTAAGCCTACTATAATTTTGTTTGCATGGGAAAGCAGTCATTCAACAAAATGGCACTTTCGTTCTTCAACTTGGGTTACTTAATGTCATATTGAAATCACTGCTGACAAACTGTCAAAGATAGTTGACGTTCAGTCAAGAGTGTATGATAATGTTTTACACAAGTCAATATATCTGTCTGTCGTGCTTTCAAAATCATACAATGCCCCATCTAAGAAGCTTTTATGTAGTACATCCTGATGATTGGCTGCTTCAAGAGTTCAGTCTAGGGATTCAGAACCGTTCTAAAGAATCAATTCGTCAGTGGATACTCCGAGAACTTCTAGAAACTTATAACTACCCAACTGGCTGGTTAGAAAATCAAATCAGTTTAGTTGACTCTGAAAGTTTGGAGTTAGAAGTTGAAGACTTTTTTGGGATTCGTTTGTTAACAACTAATGGAGAACCTTTTTTTTGGATTTCTATTAGCGAGGAAAATGAATTAGAAAAGGCTGAAAATCGTCTAGTATCAATTCTTATAAAGAGTAACACCGCTGGAGTGGGCATCGTAACAGATGGAACTGATCAAGGTACTAAATTTTTACGCCGTCGATTTGATAGTGACAAGTGTGAATATATTGTTGATATTGAGGTTTACTCTCAACCAGATGCTTTGTCTAGTTTAAAGCTGAACACAGTTGATGATGATATTACTACTTCTAGTAGGCTGCTAATGTTATCGGAGCGTGTTGAGAATGTTTTCTTTGAAATTCATAGCCACATAAGAGATATTGACGGATTTCATCCAGATGAAGCACTTGATGAGGTATGCAAAATCCTATATGTAAAATTATATGACGAGGAAATGACAAAACCTAATGAAGTCTATCGTTTACAGAAGGTTTTATATGGCTCAACTGAGGAATTTGCCGCAGTCATTAGAGGCTTATATATGGAGGCAACTGAATACGATACACGAGTCTTTAGCCTTAAAATTCCAGCTTATCAACGTTCACGTGGGGTATTTAATACAAAATTACGCCTTTCTAGTCCAGCTTTAGTAAAAATTGTAGAAGTTCTTCAAAATTACGATATTAGCCATTCTGACACCGATGTTAAGGGGCGTGCATTTCAAAAAGTTATAAATCCTGTCATACGTGCTGGTATGGGTCAATATTTCACACCTGACCCAGTAGTACGATTCATGGTTAATATAACTCGTCCCCAGATTTCTGATTTGATACTTGATCCATTTTGTGGATCTGCCCATTTCTTGACAGCTTGTTTGCAGTTCGTAAGAAGCCAAAATAGATCTGGCGCAGAAAAATCTTTACATGAATTTGCTTTTGGCAAGTTACATGGTATTGAAAAAAGTGACCGAATGGTTCGCGTTGCGATGACTGATATGCGACTTCAAGGTGACGGGCATAGCAATATCAGATGTACAGATGCGGTATTAGAATTTTCAAATTATCCTGATTTAAAATCAAGTTCATTTGACCTGATCTTGACTAATCCGCCATTTGGCTCAGTGCTTGGATCAGATGCCATTTCTCAAATAGGAGAATCTTGTCTTTCTAAAGGGAGAAAGACCTGTCAATTAGAAGTTTTAGGAATTGAGAGAAGCATTAAATTTTTAAGACCAAGTGGGCGAATTGGAATCGTTTTACCTGATGGAATTTTTGCTAATCGGAGTTCTAAATATGTTCGTGACTGGTTGCAAGAGGAGGCTAAAATACGTGCTGTTATAAGTCTTCCTGTTGAGACATTCTCTCCATTTGGAGCAAACATTAAAACCAGCATTCTTATTGCTCGTAAGTGGCGTAAAGATGAAAAGAAAAATCAAGACTATTCTATTTTTATAGCTCGAATTGATGATGTTGGATATGACGCATCTGGACGAGCTAGAAATACTTCAGATTTTGGCAAGGTGGTTGAAGAATATGAATACTTTCTCTTAAAAGAAGGATGGTAAGTTATGTGGATTGGAAAAGCTTCGATATCTGATTTTCAGAAAAAATCTTGTTGGAAAGTTGAGTTTTTTTGTAATGAAGGAACTAGTATTTCTAATAGCATATTTGAATTGGTATCGCTTCAAGAAATTGTAACTGAGCGTAAGGAAACATTGAATCCTCAAGCAAGTCCAGACAAGCTTTTAAATTATATAGGGCTTGAAAACGTTCAATCCTTAACAGGGGATCTAATTGACTTTCGTTCAAAATATGGAAAAGAGATTCGTTCAAGATCAAAGGTTTTCCAAAAGGGGGATATTCTTTACGGTAGGCTTAGACCATATTTGAATAAGGTGTATTTAGTTGAGGAATTCATTTCGGAAGGAATTTGCTCAGGTGAATTTTATGTTTTAAAGCCGAATACCAATAAGGTTTTACCAAATTTTTTAAGGGCTATTCTTGCATCACAATATGTTCAACAGTATGTTCAGAACCTACAAACTGGGTCTGCACTCCCTCGTCTTCAACTTCAAGATTTACTAGAAATAGAGATACCCTTACCTCTGATCGAAATACAGCAAGAGTATGAAGAGTTTTTAATTCAAGAAAACTCGTACAGACGAAAATTATCAATTGAATTATCTGAACTTCCGCAAAAAATTGTAGATACTGTTGTTCATGCTCTTGAACATGGTGAAAAACCATGTAAGGTTTTAGTAGAAAAACTATAAAATCAACCTAAGTTTCTCTCGATACTCTGGATATTTTTCTCTGATTGAGCTAATAATTTCTACCTTGTTAAGTCCTTTGGTTTGTATTCCTAAATCTTGTGCAATAGCCTTCCACTCGTTTAATAAATATTGATTAGCTTCTTCATCAGGATAATTTCTGTGAGTAAACGAAATATAAGCATGAGCATCATCATCATTAGCTCGAAATCTCCGAAATTCTTGTCTTGCAGCATCTGAATCTGTTTTAATCATCCGGACTAATCCGCCAAAATTTGCTGCATAAGATACGTTTGCACCACGACATGAACTTGGTCCTGAAAGTCTTTCCCTTGTCCCTGCTGCATTAAGAGGTTCGCCATGATGTTGACAGATGGTGGGATCGCAATGGTCAGGGCAAGAATTTCTATCTACAAAAGAGCCGCCACGAGCTAAATGTAAAGCATCTCTTAAAGATGCCACAGAGCGAGCTTTTCCAATAAAATGGTCAAGAATATATGGGTAAACCTGTCGAGAAATAGCTGTATCTACTGCCTCCCAAGTCCAAATTAGAATAAGCAATAAATCTTCTTCGCCAAGTTTTTCAAGCAATTCATCAAAGTGTCCTTTAGATTCATCCGCTAAAATATTCATTGATTTAGCTTCAATTCGTAATAGCTCGCCAGTTCGTGTGTCCGAATCCCAATCAGAATCTTTTAAGACACAGGCAAAGTCATTGTAGCCATGATCGGAAAACCAACCCAATTCATAAGCATAGGACTCAGGATCAACTGTTGACAAAACTTTGTTGGTGTGGAAACCCCAGAGAGCTTCCAGAAGAGAACCCATTCCGCTGCCCCTTCTACCTCCTCTCGTTTTTAGGAGAAAACGAGACATTTGATTGATTCGCTTACACGCCATAGGAGTTGCTTTTATGATTGCAATGGCGGCATTCTCAGGTGTCACTATAAACTCACTCGTAATTTAGCAGTAGTATTTTACAACAAAAGTGTTAAGTAGACGTGAACCTGAGATATAAGATATAAGATATAAGTAAGTACGATTCGTTCTGGAGAAACTCAGTTTTTTGGGCGGATTTCAGGCTTTAGTAGAGTAACTCTTATATTGTATGCCTATGCCATAGAGGTGACTTTCTAGCTTAGGCATCCAGGTAGCTTGGAGAGAAAAAAATTATAGGCGATCGCCTATGGTAATGGAGTGGGCGATCGCTCTCATCATTAGTATAATCCCCCACTCAAAACAAACTCAACTGCTTTCCCACATCACCTTGAGGCTCAACAACCGAAAGTAACTCATCTCGTTTTTTAGCCATCAACTCCAAATAATACCCACTGGAATAGCTTTCAGAATTAGTCAGTCCCCGAACTCCTTGATAAAACGTCACAACATCCCCAGTATTACCCAGAACCAAAAGAGCCTTTTCACCCTTCTTAATTTTCCGAGTAACCTGTAACTGTTCCACAGGAAAATCACCAGAACGAATAACCTTGGTTAATTCCTGGTAATATTGTTCTGCCTTAGCCTTTGACAGAAGATATTGTGTCAGGTAGTTCAAAGGAAACTCCTTTTCTAGACGAGAACGGTCTCTTTTCCGCCATGAACCCTTAGTAGTAATTTTACCATCTTCATGCCAGATAATATAATTCTTAGCTCCTCTAGAGGGAACAAACATCGCTTGAGCAAGAATTTCCAACTCAATTTTGATACCCGTAGGTAAAGCATTTTGCAGCCTCTCAAATATCAGCAGAGGTTCAGAGTCGGAGAAGAACACACCATCAGTATCACTTTCAACCTGGATACCTCCCGCTTTTTCAATTCAATCATGAATCGCAGAATCCGTCTACCATAAGCTGTAACCAGTGCAGCAGCTTCCATATCGTATCGTTAAAACCAACACCAGAAGTCCCATAAAAGCCAAACAACGAGTTGATTAACACTTTGAGAGCAGATTCAGCTTGTTTAGCAGCTTTCTTTACTAGGAATCAGCCCTACTGTATTTCATATATTACTCCCATTTCCGTAACTGCTTATGCACTACGGCTAAATACCACATATAATCATCAATTTTATACTCNTCNGCAGCTTTAACTATATATTCCTGCGCTAACNNNAAATTATTNTCAGCTTCATAATATAAACCCAAATAAAGATGACTGTAAAACTTNCCTTTTAATCCTGCCAATTTTCCCACATTNAAAACATCATCTNTTGTNCAANNACCTGCAAANAAATCATAGATAGATTTCATGATTTTTCGCGGATCATTTTTCACAGGTAATAAACAATTACGAGCTTCTGTCACACCGGATAATCTAGCTATGCAAAGATATCTCCAGACTGTTTCCTCTACATCTTGAGCATTAACAGTTAAATCAATTTCAAACTGTTTTGCACCTTCAGCAAATCGTTCTGCATAATAATAACTTAACCCCCGTTGCCAAAGATAAGGAGTAATTTGAATATCTAACTTTTCTGCATGATCAAAATCTTGAATTGATTCGGCAATTTTTCCTAATTTAAAATAAACCATACCTCGATGAACATAAGCATTAACATTATTGGGTTGAATGTTAATTGTATTTTGCCAGTGTTGTAGTTGATTTTCTAGGGAATTAAAAAACATTTTGATATTTGCTACTTTTAATCTAACTCTCTTCGTCCTTCTAATGCCCTTGCTAAAGTTAATTCATCAGCATATTCTAAATCACCACCAACGGGTAAACCAAAAGCAATACGAGTAACTTTAGTAAATGGTTTTAGTAATTGACCTATATATAATGTTGTCGTTTCCCCTTCGATACTGGGACTAATAGCTAAAATCACCTCTTGGGGTTTTTGTTCGCTGACCCGTCTCACTAAAGCTTGAATGGTTAACTGTTCAGGTCCTATACCATCCATTGGGGAAATTACGCCACCTAAAACATGATATTTACCTTTATATTCGCGGGTTTTTTCTAAGGCAATTACATCACGGGAATCTGCAACTACGCAAATAGTTGTATTATCTCGCTGAGG
>B570J13880_100066_pt1 | contig 13406 bp, 15 predicted proteins | sample LakMenEpi26Jun08_FD_13880 | JGI IMG/M metagenome (IMG submission 13880) | reverse complement strand
CCACCGACTACACCATCAGGTTTTAAGCCATAACGAACTTGTGCAGCTTTGACTGCGGTTTCTGTGGATAGTCCGAAATATCCGTCTATTTTACCATTTAAGAACCCCAAGTTTTGTAGTTGTTTTTGCAATTTAATCACTTCTGTACCACTCATGGGTAAACGCAAAATTGGCCATCCTTCGTCAGTATATTGGATACCGGGCATTTGTTGATGGGGAGGAGTGGGTTTAATGCTGGTATTTTGTGGATTTTTGGTGGTTGGGCGTTTGGTAATTTGTGGTTTTGTAACTCTTACCGGTTGGGTGGGAACAGTTGTAAAACTACTGGCAGGTTTGGCTGTGGTAGCGGTAATATTTGAGGGGCTGGGAAATAGTTTTTGCCATGTGATATTATCTACATTACCAGTGGGGTTTAAACCGGCAGCTTGTTGAAATTGGGCAACGGCAATGACTGTACTTTGTTGATATTTACCATCTACAGCGCCCGCGTAAAAGCCTAAAAGTTTTAAAGCGGCTTGAAGTTCGGTAACTCGTTCACCTTGACTACCCATGTTCAGGGACGGACGATTAATTTTAATGTCTGTGTTAACTTGGACAATTTTGAGTGGTGTGGCTGTGGAAATGAACCCAGTGGCAGTAATTAAGGCGGGTGTTGTGGTTAACAAGATTAAGCAATACCAAGAATTTGCGCCCATGTTGGGAATACTAGCTATCAAAGTATTTTTCATACAACTTTTGTATAATTTTCTGATGCTGATCTTACACCTATTGCGATCGCTTTGTTAGTTGTTAATTTTTTGGGCATGAAGATCAAACATCACCGCATATTTCCAGGATTTTACTAGGTTGGGTTTTCTTGCGTCAACCCAACCTAGTAAGTAATTGGACAAAAATATTTACAGTCATTGCGAGCGAAGGGAAGCAATCACAACCCTTGGAATTGCTTGATTTCACTTCGTTCCATATGGCTAACGCCACGCTGCGCTAACGCAATGACATTGTGTAATTAATTCTGTCTCACTACTTAAATTTAAGGTTTCACAAAATAGCTGTCTGAATAGCTTCTTCTGGTCCAACTAAAGATAGGTATGGTGCTTGTAAATACTTACAAGCGGCTGTAATTGCTTCCGTTGCAGTGACATTATTAATTAATTCGGGAAATTGTTGATCAAATTCAATCCCTAAACCCAAAATTTCATACCAACCATATATTTGAGCAATATGTCCATTAGTTTGTTTACCCAAAGCATATTGACCAATGATTTTATTTTTAGCAGTTTGTAATGCTTCTGCTGACAGTTCGGTGCTACACAATAGTTCTACTTCCTGGCGAAGTCCATTAAAAGCAACTTTGGTATTTTCCGGTGCAGTGCCAATATAAACTACAAAGGCAGCGGGAAAAAGTCGAGTTGAATAAATAGCAGATACGTCATAAGCTAAACCTTGCTTTTCCCGTAATTCTACAAATAAACGACTAGAAAGACCATTGCCTAAATAGGTAGCAAGTAACTTGAGGGCTGCATATTCTGGGTTAGTTACTGATGGTCCTAAATAACCCAGCATGATAATTGATTGTTGTGTATTTAAGGGTTTGAGGCAAGGTTTAGGTGATACAGTAATTGGTGGTAAATTCAGGGTAGGTTGGGCAGAATTTGGTATTTCCCAATCACCAAAAATCTTTGTTACTAATTTCTCAGCTTCTGCTGGGGTAATGCGTCCAGCAATGCTAATGACAATATTATCAGGACGGAAATGAGTTTGGTGATATTCTACTAAGTCAGACCGGGTAATGCTGCTCATCGTTGTTTCATCACCTAAAACTGACATAGAATAGGGATGATTTGGGTACATTACCTGACGCAATTGTTCAAAAGCCAGACTAAAAGGTTGCTCTTTTTGGGAACGAATATCTTGGATTGCTAACCGCTTTTCTAGTTCTACCTGATTTTCAGGAAAAGTAGGCGATCGCAATAATTGTCCGGCTAATGATAAAATGTCAATAAAATCAGTAGTGACAGTTTTCAAAGATAGCAAAAAATAGTCTGTAGCCGCATCTGTGCTTAAACTAGCTCCCACAGATTCAACTTTTTCGGCAATTTCTAAACTCGATAAACCATCACATCCCTTTGTCATCACCGCTGACAACAAATGAGCTAACCCTGCTTTTTCTCGCTGTTCATGACAACTACCAGCGCGAATAAAAATCCGTCCCGCAATAATATCAGCAGCTTGATTTTCTGATACTAACAAAACAATGCCATTACTTAATACGGTGCGATGAATCAGAGAGCGACTATTAATAGTTTGCATTTTCAGTTAATAATTAACAAGGTTTGAGCATGGTGACCGCATAATTAGCTGATGAAAGATACTGTTGAGCTAATTTTTGCAGTTCTTGAGGATTGAAAGACTGGATTTCTTGAGGATAGGTAACAGCTAATTCAGCGTTAGCAATAGTATGATAATAACCATAAAAATTAGTTAGCTGATTTGGTGTTTCCGTAGAAAAGGCATAATCATTACATAAAAACCTTTGAATACGATTTAGTTCTGACGTGCTAATTTCTTGATCTTGTAATTCTTGTAAATGATCACAAATCAAATCCTCAACTCGTTCTAGATATTCTGATTCTAACCAAGCCGTAATTGTCAATAAACTTGATTCTTGTTGGAGAGAAAAATTACAGCAAATCTCTTGAACAAGTTGCTTTTCTTCCCGCAAATCAGATACTAACCGAGAAATTCTCCCTTCTCCTAGCAGGACTGATAATAATTCTAAACCATGAACAGCCCGAATTTCTTCTACTCCCGGTACTTTCCAAGCCATCATTAACCGCGCTTGTTCTAGTCTGGGTAAGATTAACTCATGACGACGAATTCCGTTAATTAGCGGTGCTGGAACTTTGGTAAATTGGGGACAATTATCCCGTTGCGGAAAATCTGCAAACGAACGGTTAACCAATTCCCTCGCGGCTGTTTCGCTAATTCCTCCCACCACAACCACAGTCATATTTTCTGGTTGATAGTAACTGCGATAAAAGCAGCGCATAGCTTCCGGGGAATGCTGCATTAATTCTTCCTCAGTTCCCAGTACAGAACGTCCATAAGGGTGGCGTTGGTAAACATTTTTCACAAGAGATTGAAAACCAACCCAATCGGGATCATCATTGTAACTACGGATTTCTTCTAACACCACATCCCGTTCTCTGATAAATTCATCGTCAGGAATGGCTGCATTCAGGAGTAATTCCCCTAAATGGGGAAGAGTATGCTCTAGGTGATTAGCAGCGGTTGTAATGGAATAATGGGCGTAATCGTGGCTTGTTGCGGCATTACTCACCCCGCCAATTTTTTCGATGTGATAATCAAATTCTCCAGGAAGCAGGTTTGATGTCCCTTTGAAAATCATGTGTTCTAGAAAATGTGCCATTCCAAACCAAGGTTCTGGTTCTAGGTTAGTTCCCGCACGCACCCAAACGTCAGCTACCACTACGGGTGTAGTGGATATCTCTTGGTGAATGAGTGTTAAACCATTATCTAGTTTGACAACAGAACCGGGAAACACATTGTTAGTTAGTTGTTTTGACAATTTTTATAGTTTCAAGCACAATATAATTTTGTCATTCTAACCTTGTATTTGCTAAAAAATAAAGTTAAGTCATACAGATTTAGTAAATCACCAAGTTTTACGGATAAACAATGCTTACACTCATCCCAGTCTCAAATTGTATGGCTGCAAAAATAACCAATACGTCCAACCAGCCAAATGAATAGCTACAATAATCCAATAAACTGACTGATAGGAAGACTTTTTACTCTTATGGTGAAGTGTATTCTGAGCAATAAAACCACCAATCCATCCACCGATTAACTCCCAGAAATGTAAAGTTTGTTCAGGAGTACGCCAATTTCCATCAGTTGCTTGTTTTTTATCATGTGCATAAAACCAATAAGTAATTAATCCTGTAATTGGATAAATAGCTATCGGTAAAGGATTTCTATAAATCATTGACAGCTTAACTGTTCCCCAAATAGGTAATATTGATAGAATGAGCAAAAAGACCATCCACGCTGGAATTTTTTCCTCTATGGATGCGTTAATAGCCGTGAGTTTGCCTTTTTCATCAGTTGTTAGTTGGTATTTAATAATATCTCCTTCTTGAGGGCGTTTGCGCTTATTTCTTAAACTGGAGATATGCAAGAAAACTTTCTTATCTGTATCATCTAATTGAATAAATCCAAATCCGCGATCATCTTTCCAGATCGTTAATTTCCCTTTGTGCATTTAAAAATTTTTGAGGTTATTTAACTTGATTGTGGTTTAATTAATTTTATACATTATTTTTGTGTATAATAAACTAAAAATATTAAATGTTTTTATGAAGACACGCCCAGGAATTTTATTACTTACTTTAGTCATCCCTGGTTTATTGGTAGTATTGATATCCCTTTATTATTTTGGTACTGATTATGACGCACTAATAAAAGCTGAAAATTATTTAGAAAAATTGGTAAAAGAGGAAAAGCCTAATGAAAGAACTTTACAATTTGCATATCATCGAGCTTTAGCCCATCGAATTAATGTTTTTGCTGATGCTACTTGGGGATTATTGGGAGGTGTGATTACAGCAGTGGGAATACATGGTTTAGTGATGTTGAAGGAGAAAGATTAAAACACTTCCTCCTATTAATTTAAACGGCTAAATTTTCCGTTTTCCAAGTTGCCAAATCTGCCAAGGATCTATCCCGATAACGTCCGTATTTTTCCGGTTTACTCTTAATTTTCACACCCAAATCTGGCACAATGCCAAAATTAGGAGCCATCGGTTGAAAATGCTTTGGTGCGGCGGATCTGATAAACTCAAATAAAGCCCCCATCATCGTTGTCACGGGCAAAATTAGGGGTTCTTTTCCTAAAGCTAATCTAGCAGCATTTGTTCCCGCTAACCAACCTCCAGCGGATGCAGCAGTATAACCTTCTGTTCCTATTAATTGTCCCGCAGCTAGTAAAGTTGGACGTTCTTTAAATTGCAAACTTGCAGACATTAACTGTGGTGCATTTAAAAAAGTATTGCGGTGCATTACTCCTAACCTGACAAACTCGGCTTTTTCCAAACCAGGTATCATTTGAAAAACGCGCTTTTGTTCACCCCAACGTAAATTAGTTTGAAAACCTACCATATTCCAAAGTTGACCGGCTTTATCTTCTTGTCGTAATTGAATTACCGCATAATTACGTTCTCCATTGCGAGGATCAGATAAACCCACTGGTTTGAGCGGTCCATAACGCATGGTATCTTCTCCCCGTCTTGCCATTTCTTCAATTGGTAAACAAGCTTCAAAAAATTTCGCTGTTTCTTTTTCAAAGTCTTTTAATTCTGTTTGTTCCGCTTGACAAAGTGCTTCTCGAAATTGTAAATACTGCTCTTTATTCATCGGACAATTTAGATAAGCTGCCTCACCTTTGTCATAGCGAGAAGCCATAAAAGCAATATCTTTATTGATAGAATCTCCCGTAATAATGGGACTCGCAGCATCAAAAAAGTTGAGATATTCCATCCCCGTAAATCGCTGTAAATCTGCGCCTAAATCGGGACTGGTTAAAGGACCAGAAGCTAAAACAACAATACCTTCAGGAATTGCGGTAACTTCCCCCCGTCGGAAATCAATTAAAGGGTGATTTGCTAAGGTTTGGGTTAGATCTTCCCCAAATTGTCCTCTGTCTACCGCCAAAGCCCCACCAGCAGGGACTGCGTGTTCATCTGCTTTGGAAATGACAATAGAACCGAGTTGGCGTAATTCTTCGTGTAAGAGACCGGCGGCGCGATCGCTCGCCATAGCCCCGAAAGAGTTACTACAGACTAATTCTGCCAAATTTTCGGTATGATGGGCAGGACTGAAGCGTTTAGGGCGCATCTCGTGGAGAATCACAGGCACGCCAGCTTGGGCTATTTGCCATGCTGCTTCTGTTCCTGCGAGTCCGCCGCCAATTACTTGTATCGGTTCTTGTGTCATAGCTGTTTTTTATACTATCAATCATTAGGAGAATGCCAACCACTTATTACCCACCGTTTACGAGCAAATATAATCACTGGGTTGTTCATGCGTAGCCTAATTATTGTAGCGCGACCTATAGCAGTTATACCTTCCACTCTTGTACCGTCAGGACTCCAGGTAAAATGTTCTGACCATTTCTGTTTGCGAGGGTGAAAAAGTGATCTTGTTTCGCCAGTTAAGTAGGTTGGCTTTGAAAATTGTCGCTATGACAAGGGGGAAAGGCAAGATTTTGATAGAGAAAATAGTGATTTTTTATCTAACTTCTTGCACTTCTCCTAACCGTGTAAATCGGATTTCAATTCGTCGTCGGGTAACATCATCTTGACGCGCTGTTCTTGCAAATTGTCCATTTGGTAATATTAACTGTGCCGCAGAATAAGCGCGAAATGATAATCCAGATAGTTTGCCTTCTTTTTTTTGAATATCACGCAGCACCTTAACAACTGACAAAGCACGCAGCAATCCTAAATCAGCATTAGAACCAGCTTGTAATTTTCCTACAAGTCCATTACCACTAACTACACCTTCTAAATTAACATCTAAATTACTTATTATATTACCATTAGCTTGTCCGTCCGTATGTCCAATTATTTCTACCACGTTAATACCATATTGTTTAGTTCTAGCTTCTATTTCTGGTACTATTTGCTTCAAGATATAATTTGACATTTGTTGAGGAATTTCCACACTACCAGAAGCAAATCTATAAACACCTTGATCTTTTATAACTATAATTGGTGGTGTATCTGTTAACTTTTTTTGAGATTCTAATTGTGTTTGTAAGTATTTTATCTGCTCATTTAATTGTTTAATTTTTAAAGCTAACTGTTCCGAAGTTTGAACACTTTGATTGATATTTTTACTAATCTGTGATTTATTAATTTGTGATATGATGGTTAAAAACAAAAATAAAACCAATATCATAAACGCATTAGACATTAAATCAGTAAATGCTGGCCAAACGTTTAGGTCTTCATTATATTCTGTGTAGCGTGAACGACGAGCCATAGTTGCAATGTTTTATTTTTGTAAATTTGTTAGTGAACATTAACCATTAATTAGATGATTGATCTTAATCGGTATTTGTGTCACCAAGTTTTTGTTGATATTCCTCAAGATTCTTGATTAATAGTTCCAAACCTTGAACATTAGCCTCAAAACCCTTCTTGTTAATATTAGTTTGTCTTAATAACTGACCAATAGTTGTAATTAATTGATCAAAACTATTAACTTTATCGCTCACTCTTTGATCTAAATCATCCAATTTATTAACTGCTTTTTCGTAACTATTAGCTCCTTGCTGAAGTCCGGGAATAATTTTAGTTAAAAGATTTTGGTTATTTTGATGTGAATCTAATACTTGAATTGAAGTTTGGTTCATAGCTTTTATCTCTTCAGCTAAACTAATTAAGCTCTGACTAGAATTTTCAGTTTCCGTTGAAACCGTGCTAATTAATTCCGTTGTATATGTTTTCACATTTTCTAATAACTGACTCATAGCTGTGATTAATTGATCAAAATTATTGAATTTATCTCCCACTCTTTGATCTAAATCATCTAATTTACTAGTTGCTTTTTCGTAACTATTAGCTCCTGCATGAAGTTGGGGGATAATTTCACTAAGAAAATTTTGGTTATTTTGATGTAATTCTAATACCTGAATTGAAGTTTGGTTCATAGATTTTATTTCTTCTCCTAAATTAATTAAACTCTGACTAGAATTTTCTATTTGAATTAAGGCATTTATAATCAATTCCGTTGTTGCTGCTAAACTTGTAGCTGACTCAGAAAATTTTTGTTGTGTATTACTCAAATCTACAACAGCTAATGATAATTTGAGAGGAAACTGACTTTGATTAAAACTTTCAGCAGACTGTTTAAATATTTGAGATGTTGAATTTAATTCTGTCATGGAATGTTTAAATTCATTAGCAGCACTAGATATAGTTCCAGCAGCAGCATCAAATTTTTGATAAACTTGTGTAGCTAACTCCATAGTTTTTTGATTCCCGTCAGCAATTTGTTTTGCGACTTTTCCCATAGATTGTTCTACAGCTTTTCGCACTGTTTCCCCAAAGTTTGTTAAAAATTCATCTTGCTGGGATACCATTCTATTGACTATTTTATCAAGACGGGTATCACCCTGCACTTCAGGAAAATATACATTATCTAGATAATCTTCTAAAGAACTAATTAAGCGATATTTAGCAAGTCCACTATTAAAAATAAAATTGACTATTGTTAACAAAGCACTAAAAAATATTCCTGTTAAACTGGTAGTAAACGCAATACTCATTCCTTCCAATGGTTTCTTCAATTCAGTAACTAAATTACTGACATCACTAGCATTAACTTGATTAATCGTTTGACTCAAAGTAGATAAATTAATCGTAATCCCCAAAAAAGTACCCAGTAACCCAAAAGCTAACAGTAAATTTGGCAAAATGCGACATAAATAATCTATTTGTTCACAGGTAAAGGTAAATCCCTTGATTGTTTCCTGACTATAAATTTGATCTATTAATGCTCCTGTGTTTACCTGTTCTAATTGTTTACTAGCTTCTTGAAATCTAGCTTCTAATGTTTGGATAATTTTCCGTTGTCCCCCCGCTGATCTTGTTTTGATTAATCTTTGGACTTCGTTAGTCAAATTTATTAAATGGAGATAAAGAGATATGCGAAGAAAAATAGTAAATAGAGATGGGATAACAACCAGCAAGAGAGTGATGAGAATCAAGTAAAGTGGTATTGGTGGCATAAAGATGACCTTTGGTAGTGCAAGAAGTTTGTGAGAATTGGGTAATTTAACGTAAAACCTGTAGCCCGCCTGGGAATGAATTCCCAGTCTAATAGCAAAAGTCATCTGAAGATGACTAAAAATCCCCAGTTTATACTTGAGAAGGTAATAACTTGCGTTTTTACATCATAGCAAAGCGCTCCGTAGGAATCGCTGTCCTCAATTTCATTCACTTAGCCTAGAAGAGCGATCGCTCAACAACTAGCTGTACAAACGGTCTTAGGAACAGCTACACTGATACAAGAAACAAAAATCCATCCTGCTGAACTCAAGGATAGAGTTACCAGTCCTGGGGGGACAACCATTGCCGGTGTCAGCGCCTTGGAAAAAGCCGGTTTTCGTTCCGCTATCATTGAAGCCGTCAAAGCCTCGAAAGAACGCGCTCAGGAATTGGGGAAAGGGTGATAATAACTTTTCAAGGTGACTCAAAAATCTTTTTTTCACCTTGAAAGGGATAGATGTTTAGAATTAAGAATATTGAAGAGGACTTTAGTTATGAGTATTATCATCTCTGATGAACTTCTAACCGCGACTCGAATGAATGAAGGGGAAATGAAGCAAGAAATTGCCGTTTTGCTGTTTCAGAAGGACAAACTTACTCTGGCTCAAGCAACCCGATTTGCAGGGATGAACCGGATTGCTTTTCAACATCTATTAGCAAGTCGTCAAATCCCGGTGCATTATGATGTAGAAGATTTTGAACAAGATATTAAGAATCTACGGGAGATGGGTAGGTTGTGATCACTGTCAGCGATACATCTCCAATTAATAACCTTACTGGTTTTTTGGGATTTTTTTCAGTGGCTTTATTCAAGCTCATCACTCGCTTTTAGAGTAGATAGTTTTTCTATTGACTCCTGAAGCAATTGATCAAAAGTTATGCAGTGAAGAGGCTTACTATTGATAATAGTTTTGCTTGATCTCCATCGAAATCTTTGCATTAAGCCAGATTGCTGGATAAATTTATCCCTGCCAATCACAAGCAACCCAGTATAGCTGATTTCACGATGACCAAAATATTCTTCAAATTTATAAGTTCTCTCATAATCATCCATTCGGTAATACCAGTCTATGACTTGACTTACCCCATGTTCATATCTCGAAGACCACTCATAACTAGTATTCGCTGAATCAGAACTTTTTGATTTAAGCTTAAAAATGCTATTTTCTGTTGCGTCCTCAAATTCAATAAAAACAAACTTCTTTTTCTGTCAATCAGCAACAGCAAAATCTGCTCTAAACTCGTTACTAAATAAACTTACTTCCGGTTTGTAAAAAGCTGGCTCTAAACCAAAATGCCAATATCCCAGTAAAAGAATTAAGTTTGGTCGATCTGAGAAAAATCTTTGTAGTCCATTTTCTCCACTTTCTGAAATTGCTAAATTAGCTGTCAGGAAATGTTGCAGTTCTTGAATCTGTTGATCACATTTGTTGATATCAAACTTATAAGGAAAAAGTGTGATCACGAATAATCTTCCTTTTTGCGGTCAATAATATCAATTATCAAAAAACCCTGATCTGTTTTTTTAAATAGTAACCGCACAGTGGGATCTACTCTGACTACCCATGTATCTGTATCCTCAAGTTTATCAGAGTTTAATTGGTGTGAATTTTTGACATCTAGCTGCTTTATTAACTGAGAAACTTTATTTTTTTGATTCAATGGCATGGTTTCATAAGCCATCAAAGCTTTTTCTCTGAACTGTACAGTCATCTTATATCTCCATAAACTAGCAGCAGGGGAAGAAATCAAAGGTTTACCCCTATATCATAGCCTTATTTAATCGCTTCATTAACGTACCCTAAAATATAGTGCGATAGCGAAACGCTCCGTAGGAATCGCTATCCTCAATTTCATTAAGTTGGTCTGGGAGAGCGATCGCACTTTTTAAATCTGGGCAAATCCAAGACGTTATTTAACTACAAATTGCCAGACTCTAATTTTTTCTTGATTTGATCGAGATAGGCTTTTCCATCACGAATATTAGGATATCCTGATTTAATCCATTGAATTAAAGCCTCACCAAGCACAAGCACCCTTTTTTGAGATTCATTCCATTCTTGAATAGTTCCGTATACAGTAGCTGCCAAAGATACACCAAATGTGAAAGGAGCTAATGCAATACCTACGACACCCCATAATGCCTCAATTTTTGCGGCACTCCATACACCCTCCCAAAACACCTTGCTAATAGATTCAGCACTTTGCATTTTTTCTGGTGGAACCCCCATAATCTCGCAAATTGTGATATTCATACTATTTAATTTTGCTGGAAAAACAGTAACAGAAGAAAAAGGAATAATTGCTGATGTTGCGTTGCCTTCTGCATATTCAGTCACGATTCTTCTGGCTACTCGCTCTCTTACTTGCAAAATATTACTCTCAATGTTTGTTAAAGCTTGTTTAGCTGGATCAATCACTTTAATTAAGGTGCTACTGTAATCAGCGTGATTATACAACCAGTTCATCAGGTCTTTTGGAGGTGGCTGTCTCTTGTACGATTCAGAATCAGCATCAAAAAGAGATGCAGAACCAAAAACAATATCAGTTTCAATATTGTTTACAAAAGGTTTCATCTTTGATTTTATAACTTCAAGAATTCGTTCTTTGTCAGCACGGGGTTGGTTTTGAAATTTATCATACTTATTAAAAAAGACGACAGTAGGAAGTCCGGGCATAATTTTGGTCGCCCATCTAAACAACTCAAGTTCTGGTTCATAGGGCTGATCATCTATTACAAGTATCTTTACGTGCGCTCGACGAATATTTTCTTTGGCTTCTTCATCATCAGCCAAGTTGTGCATAATACCGGGCGTGTCATGGATTTCCCACTTATCAAGTTTTATTGAACCATCAGCTTTTATGGCTGTACCTTGAATAACATCAGTTTTGTAAACATCAGCTTTTAAGAGAGAATTTGACAAAGATGATTTACCCGCGTTTACCTTACCCATTACTACTATCCTGATATGTTGCTCTTGGAGTGCTTCAAGAATTGCGTCGAGAGTATTAAAATCATCAATAATCTGTGAAGATTCACTTTCACTTATATCTAAATTTACTAATTGAGTTTGAAGAGGCTTTAGTTTTCCATGAATATCTTCTCGTATTGATTTCAAAGATTCCAAACGATTAGCTTGTAATGTCATAGTTTTTCCCTTTCCTTAAAGACTTGAATGTTGATTGATTGGGTTTCGATTACATACCCATCATACCTGCACTATATCGCACTACTATAGTATTTTTTCTGTTTTTATACATAATTTTTTATATAACGTCTGTATCCAGGTATTAGACAGAGTTTTTCTGTAGTAAGCTGTATTAACACAGTCCCATCTGGGTTTTTGCTCTCAATGTAGCAAATCACTAATCAAGTTATGATAGTAAATAGTCTGCTTGTAAATTATGAAGGTTAAAGAAGTTCTCAAAATCCTGGAAGCAGATGGTTGGTATATAGATCGCACCAGAGGTAGTCATCGTATCCTCAAACATCAAAGCAAATCAGGTATCGTAGTTGTACCTGGAAAACCAAGTGATGATATTCCAGTAGGTACACTCTCATCAATTTGGAAGCAAGCAAAATTATGAACGAAAAAATGATTGAGTACACAGTCATCTACGAACGTGGACAGACAAACTGGGGTGCTTATGTTCCCGACTTACCTGGTTGTGTCAGTATTGGCGATACTTTAGCAGAAGTACAGGAAAATATTAAAGAAGCGATCGCATTATACCTAGAAGTATTGAAAGAAGATGGACAACCCATACCCGAACCATCAACAGAAGTCGGTAAAGTTGCAGTGACAATATAATCACAGCTACCGGGAAACAATCCACCATACAAGGACTAGCAGTTAAGCTTATTGATTATTAGTTAATACCAGTCAACAATTGTGAGTCCCGAAACCCTGGAAAACTCCTTGATATTGTGAGTAACTAAAGTTGCTTGCAATGCTATGGCTGTACCAGCAATCAAAACATCCATTTGACCGATTGGAGTTCCTTGCTGCTCCAACTCAGCACGAATTTTAGCAGCAGCAAGAGCAGCTTCTCTATCAAACAAAACCAGGTTAACCCGACTCATAAGTTCTTGAAGTTGTTGAGTGCGTTTTGCGGGTGAAGTGGACTTAGCAATACCAACTTGTAATTCAAAAAGAACAATCGTAGGAATACTAATTTCTTGAGCAGAGACATTAACAAGATTTTGAGCAACTCTTCCTTGACCTTTGAAATAATAAATCAGGGTATTGGTATCCAAAACGTACATCTAGAGGCTCTCCCGTAGAATGTCTTGTCCTGATTCGGTGCGAATTTCTTCTAAAGTGGGAAAGTCATCTTTCCAAGTTCCAGCAAGTGAATAAACTAATTCTGACCAAGATAACTCGTCAATATTTTTAACAGTTTGACTGTTATTTAGATGTTTAGCACGGATAAATTCAGCAAAATTCAGAATCTCATCAGCTTGATCTGGAGGAAGAGTTTTGACAAGTGCATAAATCTGTTCAGCAATAGTCATAATAGAGTTTTAGATAAAATCAGGTCGGTGAAATT
>B570J13880_100054_pt1 | contig 14400 bp, 10 predicted proteins | sample LakMenEpi26Jun08_FD_13880 | JGI IMG/M metagenome (IMG submission 13880) | reverse complement strand
GTTTTTTCTTCCCACACTATTTAGACGTTTTACCCCCCCCATTTGTGAATTTTTTGAGTTACCGACAAATTTTCCCTCCCAAAAAAACACCCTAAATCGCTATAACCCTTACCCCTCTTACCTTTTAAGCTTCTCCAAAATTCTCTCCACCTCCCCACGCACCGGATACAACAACTGCTGACTCAAAGCCCCTGTATAAGCCCGTCTAGCCCCCGACTTATCCCCCAAGCCCATTGTTACCCTCCCTAACCAGTAATCAGCCATGGCTGGGTTCAATAACCTCAACTCCTGACATCCTTGAGCAGCTACCTCCCACCACCCTTTACTAGCCTTAGCATTCTTCAAAACTCGATAACTTTCCCCCAACCAAAACGCCGCTGGTACGGATTGCAAATAACCTCCATCTGGTAAAAGCTCCCATGCCTTTTTTAAGGCTTCCAGGGCTTCCCGATATTGACCAGCCAAAATCAACACCTGGCCATGACGTAACCAAGTATCAGCTAACTGGGGTTGTAGTTTTGTCCCCTGTTGAGAAACCTGACAACCCCGTTCAATATCTTGAAAATGTTCCACCAATACTCGCCCCCCAGTCGTCCACATACTCCAGCATTCAGGAAAGCGCGTTAACATCTCCTCCACTATGGAAGCAAGAATCGTTTTACTCTTCTCTGGATCAGGTGCAAGGGGTAAAATTTCACACAAACCCCGATAAATTTCCCGGTCATGGGGATACAGATAATACGCTTTCCCCATCATTTCCGCCCCTTGCTGGTATTTCCCTGTGTGGAATAAGCACCGCCCATAATAATACCAACCGTAAGGATGATTGGGGCATTCCGTGGTAAATTTGGCTAATACCTCCACCCCTTGCGCCCAATCCCCTCGTAAAATGTGATAGTAGGCTAAGGATTTATGGACTTCAACACTATGGGGAACTGTTCCTAGTAGAGAGGTAATCATTTTTTTAGTGATTTTTCCCTCTTCAGCAGATACCATTCTCACCAGCAAACGTTGATCTATTTGTCGTTGTATTACTCGAAAATCATCACCAGCTAAGGCTAAAAGGCTGTTAAACCGCTCCTTCGCCGTTTGTATATCCCCCACCGCCATCAGGGCATCATAGCTGTAAATCAGGGACAGAACATCATCTGGATTGATTGCTAAAACCGGCTCTAGGCTGCGGAGTATACCCAGGGGATTTTCTACATTTTGATATACCTGTGACAAAGCCAGTCGGTGAAATACTTGATCAGGTTCTAAACTAGCCGCTAAATTAAAGGCTGTAAGAGCTTTTTCATTGTCACCTTCGCAAACTGCAATCAATCCTTTTATATGATGCTGAGTTCCTGGATTTTCAGACAAAAATAGGGCTGTATCATAAGCTTTACAAGCCTCTTTTTCTTGTCCCATTAACTGCAATATTTTCCCTAATTTTAGATGGACATCAAGTAGTTGAGGTTGTTGTTCAATTACTTGATTATATTCGATAATCGCTTGTTGCCACTTTCCTGTTTCGTAAAGCAAATCAGCTAATTCTAATCTTTTTTCCCATCCTTGAGGATATTTTTCAATGTACTTGTTTAAAGTGATAATTTTCTGTTGTTGTCTGGCTGATTTTTTCTCTATAAATAACTGAGCATTCATCTTTATACCAGATGAATCGGTGAATTGTACCAATGATGTGGTAAGGCTTCCAGACATATTAAAGTTGCTTTGTAGTCAATTTCTTCTACTATTGGAATCACGATTTTTAATGAAAAGGAATCAAAAGAAGTGTTATCTTCCCCCGCAAGATATTTATTTAAATCCCGTTTTAGAATCTTTCGCGCTTCTTGAATACGTTTACGAAGGTTCTCTTCAGAAATGGTGAGTTGTTTAGCGATATCTGGATAGGATTTGTTTTGACAACAACGTAAAATAAAAGGATAGCGTAATCTATCGGGTAAAGATGCAATTTTATACTTGAGATATGCCTTCAGTTCCACATTCAAAAGCTGGGATTCAGGAAGTTGTAAATTAGGAATAAGTATTGTGTCGTCAATATTATCAATTGTTGTAACTTCTAATTGACGTTTTCGAGACACATCTATGCAACAGTTATAAGTAATTTGAGCTAACCACGATTTAGGATGTTCAATGTCATTTGTAGATTGTGTCCATTGACTCCAAGCTTTAAGCATTACCTGATTTACTGTATCTTCCGCATCATGGTAATTACCGTTAAGCCATTTTAAACAACAGTTGTAAAGATAACTTTGATGTGAGTTCCATAATTGCCAAAAATCCTGATGATTATTGGGAATTTTATCGCCAAATTGGCTTTTTTCTGGCAATATATTTCCGTTTTTCACTTCTGACGACAAAAACAAGAGTTCTTGTTTTGACTCTACCGACATAGATGAATTACTGTTCATTTTTAACAAGATGAAGGATAATGCACTATGTACAGTATAATTCAAGAAAGTTCAGATATATCTAAATTATTGTTAAAATTTGTCACACAACTTACTAATGTTATGAGTTACATATATAGCGGGCAAGATGCCCGCACCACAAGCCCTAACTATTTACTATGTATAAATTATTGTTAAAATTTGTCATATAACTTACTAGTGTTATGAGTTACATATATAGCGGGCAAGATGCCCGCACCACAAGCCCTAACTATTTACAGAGAGACATTTATTAAACTTATTGTCTTCTTTTTACTGTCACCTTTCATCAACCTGTATTTCTCATACCAGCAGCAATTCCGTTAATAGTTAATAATGCTCCTCGCAGTAATTCCCCTTTGCTGTAACGAGAGTGAATTACTCCAGTTGTGGGCGCATTTTTCGATTGACGTAGACGTTTTAGGAGGGAAACTTGGATAAATCCTAAAGGTACAATTGTCCCATTTCTTAATTGTACAGAACGTTGCAATACTGGATCACCATCTAATAGTTTTTGGTGTCCTGTGATTTTTAAAACTAAATCTCTGGTCAGAAAGAACTCGCTAGAAATTTGCTCAAAAACTTTCTCAAATCGGGGTTTATCTTCGGGGTTTGACAATTCATCAACATAGTGACGTGCCATTTCCATATCTACTTTTGCTAAAGTCATTTCGGCTTTAGAAATCACCATTTTAAAGAATGGCCATTTCAGGTAAAAATAGCGGAGTAATTTCAAATGTTGTTCTGGTTCTACATCCAAAAATTCTTGTAATGCTGTTCCAATTCCATACCAAGAAGGTAATAAAAACCGGGTTTGTGTCCAACTAAATACCCAAGGAATCGCTCGCAAACTACCTATATCTTTTTTACCAGATGGACGACGGGCTGGACGAGAACTAATTTGCAATTGACTGATTTCTTCAATGGGGGTGACTTGGTGGAAGAAGTCAATAAAATCAGGTTGTTCATAAATTAGGTTACGATAGTGTTGACGCGACGCATGAGATAACTCTTCCATGATCTCATTCCAAGGTTCAATGTCATCAAACCCTGTTCCTAGTAAACTGGCTTGAATTACAGCAGCAGTGATGGTTTCTAAGTGATACAAAGCTAAATCTAACAAGGAATATTTGGAAGCCAATACTTCTCCTTGTTCAGTAATTTTAATTCGGCCACTAATACTATGACCTGGTTGAGCTAAAATCGCATCATAAGCAGGACCGCCACCACGGCCTACAGAACCCCCTCGACCGTGGAAAATCCGCAGATTTACACCATAACTTTCGGAGATTTTCTGGAGTGATTTCTGAGCTTTATGAATTTCCCAGTTACTACTTAAAAATCCTGAATCTTTATTACTATCGGAATACCCTAGCATTACCTCTTGTAAGTTAGGATTAAGAGTAGCAATAGATGGAGGTGTTTGTTCTTCACTGTTGTTAATTGCGGCGTAACCACCAGCCAACATTGCTCGATATAAAAGTAGTTCAAACAGTTCTTTCATCACACTTCTAGAGCGTTGTAAATCTTCTACGGTTTCAAAAAGAGGAACTACGCGAATTGTGCCTACTGCAACTACAGGATCAAATAAACTTGATTCTTTGGCTAAGAGTAAAACTTCTAGTACATCGCTAACTTCACGGCACATACTAATAATATAAGTTTGACAGATTTTAATGCCAAATTCTTGTTGGAGCGATCGCAAAATTCGGAAGGTTTGAATTACATCATTAGTTTTTTCTGAAAATGGTAATTCAGCGGGAATTAATGGCCGTCGAGTTTGTAATTCTGAAGTCAACCAAGCTATTCTTTGTGCTTCTGATAATTCGTTGTAAGATTGGGGTAAAAGCTGTAAATATTCGAGAATTTCATTTAAAGCATCAGCATGACGGGATGATTCTTGACGAATATCTAATTGAGTGAGATTAAAATCAAAGATTTCAACTTGACAGATGAGATTTTCCAATTCTCGACAACTTAAACCTGTTTCTTTTAAGTTGCGTTGAATTAACAATAATTCGGCTAAAAATTCTGTACCATAACGGTACATAGGTGCATCTTCATTATTTGGCGTTTCTCGATTATATAAAGCCAAATTGCGATCGCGGGCATTTTCCAGGCGCTTGAGGATGTAAGATAACTTGAGGCGATAGGGTTCTTGACGAAAACGCAAGGATAGATCATCATAGACACTACTTAACTGAGATTGATCTAACTCCAGAGATTCTAGTAATTCTGGCAGGACATCACTCCAGTGCATGGATACACTCAATAAGGCGACTAACTCTTTCACTGACTTAATATACCGCTCTAAAACCATTTTTCGCTGATAGCAAGCGGTTTTCCAGGTTATTTCTGGTGTTACTGAGGGATTACCATCTCGATCTGAACCTACCCAAGAACCAAAGGAGCAAAAATTTGTTGTCGGTGGTTGTAACCAGGGAAAGGTTTCCGCCAAGGAATATTTAAAACGTTTGTATAGTTGCGTAATACCATCAAACAGCACCTCCTGGAAGTAATGAAGGGCATAATCTACTTCATCTAAAACCGTTGGTTTAAACTGATGCAATTCATCGGTGCGCCACCAGAGGCGAATTTCTTCCAGTAATCTTTCTTTTACTTCTAAGGTTTCCCAAGGATAGCTACCAGCGCTAAATTCAGCTTCATCCATTTTTTGTAACAAATGTACCACCTGACGCTGTTTATCCCGGATAGTATGACGAACAATTTCCGTCGGGTGTGCAGTGAAAACTAAGCGGATATCCAGTTGGGAAATTAGGCGTTGAATTTGTTGGGGTGGGACATTTAACTTAAATAACAGGGGAAATAAAGCCGCAAATGTACCTTTTTGGGAAGCTTCCGAGGTCATTAAGTTACTACCCATGACGAAAGATACTGGTGATTCTTCCTCTTGATGGTTAGATGAATAAATTATACTGGGGAGGTTTTCTTGATCAACTTGGGCTGTATGGCGGTTTAATTGCTGTTTTTGTTCATATTCCTGCTCAATGATATTAATCAACTGGAAGTACAATGCAAAGGCACGGGCTGCACGAATTGCTTCATTGATATTCAATTTTTCAATCAATTCTACAGCAGAGGCGGCGAGGTCGTTTGTGGCTTGTCCTTCTGGGGAACATAGGTCGCGCAGTTGACGCAAAAGATCAACCATTTCTTGACCGCATTCTTGCCGCAGTACGGATTCCCACAGTTCTTCTACTACCTGTAGACGATGACGCAGGAATAATTCTGAGTGTAGCACTGGAAAATCAATATGTTCAGCTTTCATAGTTTTCATCATACTCTCAAGATACTCAAAACATCTAACCTACCTTTTTGAGCATCCAATATCAAGCTGTTGGCTTTTTTCTAGGAGCTACTCACAGGTGACTTATCTTACTTTTAACTGCTGTTGATTCATTGTCGATGGAAAGGGGCAATTAAAATCAACTGCTTCACCAAATGCCTACTGGTTATTTTAGGATAAAGTTCACTTTTACTCAAGGCTAAACAGGAAAAAAGCTGTAGCTGGGAAGGGGAAAGGGGTCAAAAGTCTTTTGGTTTGGGTTTTTTAGGTAAATTTTGTATTATACTCCTATGGGATTTTTGCAGATGGCAATTAATTATACTATACGCTTTAGCTTTAAGTAGTATCATTCTGCTAGTTCTAAATTACGAAAATAATTGGGAATATTAAAAGCAACAGGACTTACACAACGAAAACATTTGACAAAAATTAACAATATTTGCCATAATTAAAGAATCAGAAATATAAAGACTTAATATCCCCAAAAAGCGACCTGACAAGTCAGTACTTGCGCTATCGCTCTCCCACACCTAACATCTCAGTAAAAGAGCGATCTACATCCCATCATCCGTGAGTCATTTCATTTAAAGTTGCACGGTTTTACGGAATAGTTATCAAAATTTTCTTTGGTGATCACCCACCTCCTCATTTTCATGCAGTTTACGGTGAGTATAATGCCTTAGTTGGTATTTAGTCTTTACAAATTATTGAAGGAGATTTACCCTGTCGCGCCGAAAAAATGGTAATAGAATAGGTTAGACATCTCCAAAATGTAGAGACGTTCCATGGAACGTCTCTAAAAGGGTTGTAAGTAACGCATATTTAATTTTCAGGGATGTCTAATCAATAACACCTTACCCTACCCAGAAAATAAACCCATGAACAACAAAAACAAATTACTAAAAATTGCCACCATTACCCTAACAACTTATACCGTTACAATCGGTACAGTTATCGCACAAACAAAACTCACGAGTCAAGCAAAAGTAACTATCAATAGTATTGGACCAGTGAAAGTAGGTATGAACATACCTCAAGCCACCGCTGCTGCCAACACTCGTTTATATGTTGAATATGGTGGTAACGACGAGGCTTGTTACTATATAAGTGGAGAAGGAGACCTCAATGGAGTCTCATTTATGGTAACAAAAGATGAAACTAAAAGTCGTGATAAATATGCTACCAGTGATGTTATTGCGAGAATAGATATAGACAACCCAAAAATTACTACAGTTTCCGGTGCAAAAGTTGGTGATACAGAAGCGCGTATCAAATCACTGTACCCTGGACAAATTAAAGTTACACCCCATTATAATGGTCTACCAGGACACTATCTAACTTTTGTCCCCAAAAATAAAGCCGAACAAAACTATCGGGTCATTTTTGAAACAGATGGTCAGCGTGTCACTAGGTACAGAGTAGGTAAACTCCCAGAGGTAGAATATTACGGAGGATGCGCTTAAGTTTATTTGTATCCTTTCCCTCTTTATTGAGATACAAAAATACTCCTCCACGGTCTTAACCGGACAAGAGAAACATAGGAGAAAGCGCGAGTTTATTTATTCTACACAACCCTCCCTTTAGTAAAAATACAGTGTGCTTAAGCATGGGTGATGTCTATTTCCTCCGCTTCTCCTAAAAATTAGGTCTTAAGTACCCTAAAAATTTAGTCAATTTAGCCAAAGGAGACTCAGTTTTCAGCTTAAAAGCCAGAACTTGGGTTTTTTGTAATCCATTAAAATTATTATCGCTGATTAAAATTAGTGATGATTGTCCGTCAGGTAGTTTTGCACCTAAGGTCATTCCCTCAATATTATCTAATGATACATCTAAAGTCCGTAAATCCAACAGGAGTTTTTTACCTACTGGCTTGATTTTATCAGGTTGAACTTTAGCAATACTGTCTAAATTGCGAATATTCGTAGCTTTTTCTAAGGAAACCTCAAACAGAAAAATTGTAAATCCCAAACCCGTGAAACTTCTTTCTATACTGAGAAAATGTCCTTCATTATCCAATGCCAATAAATCTGGTAAACCACTGGTAAAATTGCCAGTAAAATTAAAAAAAGGTGTAACTGGTTGTGTCTGATAGAGAAACTCCCGTTCTAGCTGCTTAGTTAAGAGATTATACTCCAAAATCCGGGAAGAACTACCAACACCAGGTTTAGCGTCTTTACCATCTTGGATTATAGCATTTTCTGTAGCTGTAAATAAGAACTTTTGATTCGGTGTAATCGTCAGACTTTCAAAGGCCAAATTATTACGGATACCTTTTTGTTTTTGGGAATCTGGTAAAAATTTATCCAGAACTGGTAAAGTAGTAATTGTTTGACCAGAAGCCAAAGCAAATTCTTTAATAAAGGGATTTACCAGTTTATCTACATCACCTTCAGAAGAAACAAATATAGTATCCTTATCCGTGAGAGCAATTCCTTCTGTATCAGTAGTATCAACAGCAAATGGTCGATTATTGGTGTCTAATAAATTAGTTACACTGACAGGAATAACATCATTATCCGTTAATTTACCCTTGCTCAGGTCAATGGTTAAAGTATAAAAACGCGGCGGGGCTTTTTGTCCTCGATCATCGGAAATTGCGTAGTATAGATTGCTTTTGGCATCATAAGTAATTCCCGATAAACCGCCAACTTCCGTTTTTTGAAATATTAAACCTGTGGGTAAAGTAGCCTCTCCAATAAACTCTATCCCATTGATCATTAAAGAGGCAGAGGCGAAATTAGTAAACAGAAAACTAATAATAATTAGTGGTATTATGAAAACGAGAGGACGACGGAGCATAAAATAGTCAACTTTGTGATAAATTAATATTATTCGACTGATCTTTAAAAAAGCTAACTAGCCAATCCTTGACCGTGCGGGTAGCGCGACAGTCATCCTCATTGTAATCTTGAATAATTGTTAATAAACTGCGATCGCCTGTTTCTAACCATTTATCATACCAATAAATACATTTAGCCCCATTAGCCTCCTGTTCACGCCATGCAAACCCTAACCAACGAGCAATAGCCTTTAACGCATAACTATCTATTGGTAAGGCCACACTTTGAATTAACTGCTCATAGATATCAATAAACCGACTCAGTATAGGACGGATTTGCGAATGTGGTGTACGATAGAGTTTACCAAGGTTTTTCACTGTATCTACCTCATAAGCACAAAAATGATAAATTGGTGCTTGGGGGTATTGATTCACTAAATTCAGAAATTGTTGCCAAATTAGCTGTTCTTGCTCCGGCGTTTCCGCTAAAAAAGAATAAAACTGTTCATTTTGAGCCACCCTATCAACGACCAAAACACCCAAAAGATAATTTAAGTTTAAATCGGGTTGGGCTTCAATGTCAAAATAAAGTTCAATAGGGGCTGTAAAGGTGAGATATTCTTGAGAAAAGGAATTTGCTAGAATTAAGGGCTGTTTTGTGAACACAGACTGAGCTTGAATAACCAATTTAGCCGCCACACCCCGATCAAATCCTGTCAGGTTTTCCAAAGTGCTAGGATGGGTATGAGCCAGGGATTCTAAACTAGTAATAGCGAGATTTTGTAATTGAGTATAGCGAATTGGTGTAACACCGGGCAATAGAGAAAGGTGTTCTTGGGCTTGAGCAATATCATGGCAATAATTATACCAAGGACAAAGACTGCATTTTTGCCGAGAAATAAAAATTTCTGGTGCATCTACTGACTCGATAACTTGAGTATATTCATCTAAAATATCTAACATTTGTGGTGTCCATTTATCCAAATCTACCACATAAGTTTGATCTTTATCCCGCAATATCAGTCCGGCCTTACTCAGAGTCACGTCCTGAACCGTAGCCAAAACTTCAGCGTGAAAAGCCACAAGCACCTGATATTCTTGTTTAGGACGTTTACCCAATTCAATATCAACTGGGACATAGTTCCAAGCGCCAAAACGGGATTCCCCCGGCTGTTTCACAAGTAAATCCGGGCGACTGAGCAAAGTATATTTTTCTCGATATGTCGTTAATAAGACACCGCGACGAATATAACTCACTCCCTGCTGCATCAGGCTGATAGTTGCTGCTGCGCCCGCTGTCCAATCTTTTGGCGGATAATCAGGTTCATAATAACATAACTTTTTGACTATTCGCTGATGATGCAGCATTTTATCCTGTTGTATTTTCAGCGCTAACTCATTGGGAACTTCTCGCTGTTGGTAATCACCATAAATGTCTAAAAAAGGCCGGCGCTGACAGCGTTGAAATTGCAGTAAAAGTTGAGCATTAATTAACATCCTTTTAAGCTAACAATAATTCAGGGAATCTGAAATTAGGGTATATTGTTCAAGCCTACATGATTTTCTCAGGTTTTGGCTAATTTCACCTGCACCTTTTCCCAGCCTCTATTAACCATGAAAATCCTTGTTTGTTGATTTTTGCAACTCTTAATCAATTATCTGCTCATTTTTGGGCTAGATATTGCTACACTGAATTTCATACAAAATCATAATTGTTGTAGTTTGCACCTTATGAGAGCATAAAGATCAGCTTTCTGGTGTAATCAAGAAAAGAAAGATAAAAGAGCAAATCAAAACATGGTAGACTCCCTCAAAAAACCAGGCTTTGACGAAATCCGTTCTGGAATTAAGTCCCCCGCCAAAGAAACCCTTTTAACACCAAGGTTTTATACAACCGATTTCGACGAAATGGCGCGGATGGATATTTCCGTCAATGAAGACGAATTACAAGCGATTTTGGCAGAATTTCGCATTGATTATAACCGCCATCATTTTGTTCGGGATGCTCAATTTGAACAATCCTGGGATCATATTGACGGGGAAACTCGCAAATTGTTCGTGGAATTTTTGGAACGTTCTTGTACAGCGGAGTTTTCTGGCTTCTTGCTATATAAAGAACTCGGTCGTCGCTTAAAGGACAAAAGCCCTGTTTTGGCAGAGTGCTTTAACCTGATGTCACGGGATGAAGCCCGTCACGCTGGTTTCTTGAACAAGGCCATGTCAGACTTTAATCTTTCTTTAGATTTAGGGTTTTTGACCAAAAGCCGTAGTTATACCTTCTTTAAGCCCAAATTCATATTCTATGCGACCTATCTTTCTGAAAAGATTGGTTATTGGCGTTATATCACCATTTATCGTCATTTAGAATCCCATCCTGAAGATCGGATTTATCCAATTTTCCGTTTCTTTGAGAACTGGTGTCAAGATGAAAACCGTCATGGGGATTTCTTTGATGCGATTATGAGAGCACAACCGCAAATGTTGAATGACTGGAAAGCAAAACTTTGGAGTCGCTTCTTCCTGTTATCGGTATTTGCTACAATGTATCTCAATGATATTCAACGCAAAGATTTCTATGCTTCCTTGGGTTTAGATGCAAGGGAGTACGACATTCATGTAATTAAGAAGACCAATGAAACCGCTGGTAGAGTCTTCCCAGTCATGTTGGATGTGGAAAACCCAGTATTTTATGAACGTTTGGATGTTTGCGTCAAGAATAATGAAAAATTGGCAGCAATTTCTGACTCTAATACGCCTAAATTCTTCCAATTCTTCCAAAAACTGCCAATTTATGGATCTCATGCTTGGCAGTTGTTACAATTATACTTGATGAAGCCTATTGATATGGTTTCTAGTCATGGTCAAGCTCGTTAGTTAGAGTTTGATTTTACTTAAATGTGGTTTTGTTAAACACAAGGCCACTTTTTTAATATTGCTGATTGCAGGGATAGGTTAGCCTCACGCTAAGGCGCAAAGGTAAAAGTGTAATATGATGTATAAAAGTTTTGGATATCAATTACCATTTCTGCTGACGTTTTGTTTATTTACTAGTTTATTACCTGCTGTTGGTGCGGTTGTCTGTCCAAAGAATGTTAAAGAATCAAAAATAGCTAGATCTGATAATAGAGACGGTAGTAATGGCCGTAGTGGTAGAGATGGACGCAGCGGTAAGACTCAGGGGATAAATGCTGATGGTTCAGTGATCAATCTTGACTTATCTGGGAAAGATGGAGAAGATGGAGAAGATGGAGAAGATGGTTTTAGGCCTAGTTGTCGAAACAACCGGAAGGAAGGACGGGATAATATTAATGCCCCCAATGGTGGTAATGGTGGTAATGGTGGTGACGGCGGCAATGGCGGTAATGGTGGCGATATTACGGTCTATTATAGTAATTTGGCAGATTTAAAGAAAATTGCCATTCGTGCTGTTGGTGGCGAAGGTGGAAGGGGTGGAAGGGGTTCTAGAGGTGCGGTGGGTTGTTCTTGTCGTCAACAACGTTGGGAGAAAGAAGTCTGTGAGGGAAGTGATCGTAATTCTAATCGTCAATGTACTAAAAAAGTTTATTATTGTTACGACGGACGCAATGGTAGCAATGGGATCAATGGCAGTGATGGTAGATCAGGAAGATTAGGCATTTTAAGTATAATTAATAGCAAGGAAGCTTTAAGAGATGATAAACCAACTGCTGAAATGGGAATTTATAAATTAGTAAGTCAACAATATTCTAGGGCGAATATCCCTCTTAATCTTTCTAAAAATAAATGGCAAACCCGTCAAGGGGCAAACTCTTTACTAGCGACTGGTTCTATAGTTGCTAATGAATATCGAGAGTTTGAACGGCGGTTAGAGGGAACTTTTGAGTTAGTTTGGCAGGAAAAGCAGCCTATTCGCAATTTTACTGATCAATTAGTAAAACTCACTTTAAATGATAATCAACAAATAGATATTTCTTTTCCTGAAAATATCTGGGTTGATGGTACTAGTAAAACTACAGAAAATTTGACAGAGTATACTCTAAATCATGCTATTTTTCAGGAAGATGTAACTAGGTTAGCTGTCGCTGAATTAGCAAATTCAGGACAAAATCTTAGTTTTAGAATAGTTGATTTAGCTGGTAAATCTGATGTGATTAATACTCAGTTTAGAGTCAAATATCGAGCGCAAGATAATTTTGATGATTCTTGGAATTCTCAAACTTTATATGAAGGCGAAATTCCTGCATATTTGGTAAGTCGTAATTATAATAATTTTACTCTAGCTTTGGGTAAATTAAAAATTCCTAGCCAAGCTTTGAAACCGGGTGTAAAGGTTGATATTGAAGTCGTAGCAATTCGTTCTTTAGGTGGCCGTTCTGCACAGCAAAAAATTAGTTGGCAAGGGGTTATTCGTAAACGGTGATAAGTGTTCTCAATGGTTAAATTATGGGCGCAGATTTTGCGCCCCTACGGACAACTTTTGACCAATTATTTTCCTATATTGCGTTTGAGTTTTTCTAATTCATCTTCGGTTTCCCAACGCCGAAATTTATCTTCTAAATCGTCAAAATTACTGTTATAATTAGTAGCTGTATTCCAACCCTGAGTTTCAGTTTCTAACCGTTGCTGGGCTTGTGCTTTGGTTCTCGCTGTTTGTGCTGCCGCTGCTTTGGTTTGTACTTCTTGGCGACGCTGTTGGATTTTGCGAAGTAGTTCTTGAGATTGGGTAATGCGTTCCTTTAAACCTTGCATATGTCCCCACATTTGATTTCCTTCTCGCAATAGTGCAGCTTCTCTTTCTTGGGCTGGGTTAATGAGGTCTTGTCTACCTGCGGCTTGGGCTTTTTGAATACGGATATGCCATTTTTGAATCTCTTGGGCTGTGGCTAAAATTTCTTCTTGAGATTGCTTTTCTTGTAATTGTAACTCAGCAATTAACTTTAATGTATCCTCTTCTTGTTCTCGCAGTTGTTCTAAAAGTGCTTCTAACTCTAAATGAGGATTATTCCGCAAAAATTCTTCTAACCGACTTTCTAAAAACCGACTTAAATCATCAAATAAACTCACTGTTAACACTCCAAATATTAGATATATGTCTATTTTATAATAGCTAGTTGATAATTGGTAAATTTTCCCACCCCACTTTTATGCACCCTTTCTCCTGACAAGTTAAATTGGTGTTACCCAATATTTAATTCCCTGAACAATTTTTTGTTGTAATCCAAATTTCGGTAAATCATTCTCACTCCAACCTAAATAAGTCCAATGGGGAAGATCATTAACTACAGTTTGAAACCAGCCATTTTCATTTAAAGCCTGTCCTTGGGTTGGTGTTGATACTTGTAAATCAATTGCTAATCCCCAAAGATGTTGTGAGGTGCCTGGAGGTGCAACTAAACCAAGAATTTTTGTTTCTTTTCCAGCTTTTACTCGCGTCAATGTTTCACTATTTGCATATTTATTCCAAAATCTTAAATTAGTGATAAAATTGCGAAGACAATCCCCAGTATAACCTGATTTAAGATCAATTTTTGCTAAAAGTTTGGCTTTATTTAAAGCTGCTACCGCTGTTTTCTGTAAATAACATTCTTGAGTACCATCTACCAAAGATATACTGATTGTATCTTGAAAAGACTTTGTTTCTAATTCATTATCTAAAATAACTTTTTGTGGTAAGTTAATTCCTAATTCTTGATTAATAAATACTGTTCCATAGGAACGCAGTAAGGTATACTCAAAAGTATTAAATTCGGGAATTGTCGGCATTTTATTGGCAATTGTTGCTAAAAAACGTTGTTGATCATTTAGTTGTTGATTGGGAATAAATCTTGTATTTACAGATGTTTTTGAATAATCACAAGATTGCTGAGAGTTATTTAGGCATTCCTGGACAACTTCACGAGTTG
>B570J13880_100051_pt1 | contig 14644 bp, 14 predicted proteins | sample LakMenEpi26Jun08_FD_13880 | JGI IMG/M metagenome (IMG submission 13880) | reverse complement strand
TTGAATTACCTTTTTCCTGTAAATCTGGCGCTTGCTCTAGTTGTGTAGGTAAGATTGTTGAAGGTGAAATCAATCAAGATGATCAATCTTTTCTAGATGATGAGCAAATGGGCAAAGGATTTGCTTTATTATGTGTTAGCTATCCCCGTTCTAACTGCACAATCAAAACCCACCAAGAACCTTACCTTGCTTAATACAATATTTGTCGGGATTTAGAATTTCTAAGTTCTTTCACTTGGACAATGATGAAGGATGTTTATCATCTTTCATCATTTCAATTTTCACTTTTTATTGTGATAATCCAATGTTTACCCCTTTTACAATTATGGGTTGTTCTTTAGAGTTACTAAAATCAGGAGAATTTGGCATAGTTACTTTTTGTCAAAGTCAGGACGAGACAATTAGAAAAAAGTTGATATCAATGGGAATTAAAACGGGAAATACCATTACCGTAGAACAGCAATTTCCTACTTTTATTATTAAATATTGTGGTTTATCTATGACTATAAATCGTCAAATAGCCCGGGCTATTTATGTGCGGGTGATTGATGAGTGAAAATGGTGATTATTAATTTTTGTTTAAATTGTGGTTTTTACAACCAAAGTCCTGTATAGTATTTAATATAGAGTTTAAATTTATAGACTTAAACCTAAAGCAAAAGATGTTAAAATACTATAAAGTTAGAGAGGTGAAATAATATGAGCTATCAAGATATTATTACCATTGAGCCAGATAAGCGGGGTGGTAAACCTTGTATTCGCCGGATGAGAATCACAGTTTATGATATTTTAGGTTGGTTAGCATCTGGTATGTCTTATCCAGAGATATTAGAGGATTTTCCCGAATTAACAGAAGACGATATTAGAGCTTGTCTGGAATTTGCTGCTGACCGTGAACATCGTTTAGTTGCTGTGGTAGGTGCTGTTTGAAATTGATTTTTGACCAAAATTTAAGTCGTAAATTAGTAACTCAATTAGCAGATATTTTCCCTGATTCTAGTCATGTTCAGCTTCATGATTTAGCAGAAAAAACTGATACTGAAATTTGGAAATTTGCTAAGATCAATGATTTTTGTATCGTTACTCAAGATGTAGATTTTGCAGAGAGAAGCCGTTTGTATCGTTCTCCACCTAAAGTTATATGGTTACGCTGTGGAAATGCACCAACACAAGTAGTTGAATCTCTACTGCGTTCTGGGGTGGTAGTAATTCAAAAATTGTTTGATAATCCCAATTTGGATTGTTTAGAATTGTATTAGTAAAAATTTGGTATTGATAGTAAATAGTGGGTTACGGCCTATGAAGATAGAAGAAATTATTTTTTTTGTAGAAGAAGATCAAGAAGAATAGTGAACATCATCCTGACTCTAAATCAAATGTTAAATTTTATTAAATTTGTAAGTTTAAAAACAAAAATGCTGTATGATAGTTGGGAAATCACAATTTAATTAATATAATTAATAATTAAATTATATGAAATTACAACAAATATTAGACTTTAGAAATAAAATTCTTCTGGGTGACAATCTATCTATTCTCAAACAAATAGAAAGTGATACTTTTGATTTAATCATCACTTCACCCCCATATTTTCAGCAACGTGATTATGGAAATGGTAATTTGGGTATAGGGAATGAAACAACGGAAGCAGAATATTTAGAAAATATCTTAACTGTATTTGGGGAATGTGTGCGCGTTTTGAAAAAAACAGGAGCAATAGTTTTTAATTTGGGAGATAAATATATTAACGGTGGTTTATCTCTAATTCCTTATAAATTTGCCATTCAAGCTACCCAAAATCAAAATATTTTTCTGATTAATCAAATTACATGGTCAAAACTAAATCCTACACCACGTCAAGATAAAAGAAAATTAATACAAGCTACAGAACCTTTTTTCATATTTGCTAAATCAAAAGATTATTACTTTAATTTAGATAATTATTTACAACATTTAGATACCTTTAATAAAAGTATTAAAAGTAAACCATCTGATAAACTAGGTAAAAAATATCTGGAATTAATTAAAAATTCTGATTTAAGCGAAGCACAAAAAAATCATGCTATTAAAGAATTAAATCAAGCTATTTTAGCAGTACATAATGGAGAAATTGAAGGATTTAGAATGAAAATTCATGGAATACATAAATTAGCCTATGGTGGACAAGAAGGAGGGAGAAATAACCAAATTAAGAATCATGGTTTTACTATTATTAGAATTTTAGGAAACACCATGAAAAAAGACATTATTGAAAGTCCGGTAGAAATTACTAAAAATAATCATCATCCAGCAGTTTATCCTTTATATATTATTCAGGAACTTATTAAATTATTAACTAAAGAAGGTGATTTTATTCTTGATCCTTTTTGTGGTAGTGGTACTAGTTGTGTAGCAGCTAGAAATTTAAATAGAAACTATTTAGGAATTGAAATTAATCCTGATTATGTAAATTTAGCTAATAATCGTATGGAAGAACCTGATTCTCAACAACAGGAATTATTTATATGAAATATAATTATCATCGAGAAATAGAAATATGATATTAGATATAGTAAAAAAATCTGCCAATACAACAATAGAAAGATATTATATTCTGACCACATATAAAATTAGAAATTATTGCTAACGGTATTGTGAATACTTTAAAATATTACTTGCGTTGTTAAAGCATCTTTCAAATCTTGTTATATAATTATATTTATCATAGATGTAAAAATATGAAGCTAAGAGTAATTCTAAAACCTAGTACAGCATTATCGTCAAAAAGCTTGCTCAACATTACTTTTGACTTTTGACTTCCACCTTGCGGTACTACCCGCAAAGGCTAGAACATCCTCAATTTAATCTTGACCGAGAACGGTTGTTTGAGAGCGTTGGGAATAAGCGTTCTATTAGGCGTTTTCACAAGCAGTCTATTATGCAATTAACCGGATTTGTTAAACAGAGACTGTATTTATTTAGCAAGTATTGGGGAATAGATTGTAGTGGCATTGGTGCTTTTTATGATGATAAAACCCAAGCCTTTCTAGAAACCAATAAGCACGTATTGCACGCAATGGCAACTGGTAAATAAATAGGAAAATAACGGGAAATGACGAAAAAAGAATCTCAATTCCATGCTGATGATAAACATCCTATACAGCCAACATCAGCAGATATTATGCTTAGGCAACAATTGGAACATTCAATTAGTAAATACTTTTATGAAGGATGCGATCGCATTATTCATAATTTATTGTCTAATTGTCGTTGGTATGCCACAACTCATGCCAGTATTTTAACTTTAGTAATTGAATGTCCTGACCAAGTTACTAACTGGAAAATTTTGCAACAAATTGTTCCTATGGCCAATGTTCTTTCTGGCATTGTTAGCAGTGCTAAAATTCGTATTTGTCCACCTGATCATCAAACTGTACCTTTTGAAATGCGGGTAGATGAGTTACCAATTTATCGTGATTGGATCTGATATAATTTGGGATTTGAGATTTTTGATTAAGCCATTAAATTCTCTTCAATAACTGTAATTAGTTCGGCAAAAACTAAATCAGCAGAACGTTGAACTACAGGACTTAATTCCAGCCCCAAATCCAGATTTGCAGCTTCAATTAAATAAACTGTCACCTCTTCGGGAAAATCATCTAAAAAGATTTTTCTCCCAGCAGCCAAGGCATGATCCCAACGCAAATCATGTAAGTTGTAACTAGGTTCGGGCAGCGCTTCTAATTCCTTCCCTGGGACTTTAAATATAGCACCTGCTTCTGAACCTGTGCAACTAGCATCAAGAATAATTAATTTTTCACTTCCTCTCGCTTGAAATATCACCTCCATTCCCGCAGTTCCACAATCAAAAACACGGATTTTGGGGTGCGGATTTTGAGCGAGATATTGCTGTAAACGTTGGGCAATAATTACACCGACACCATCATCATTCCGATTCAGATTACCACAACCAATGATAGTTAGCATGGGATATTTATAATAACATGAATATTATTAATATTCCACAAAAAATTAGGTTCTGCGGTAGTTGTTATGCTAAATCGAGAAATTAAAAGTTCCCTTGTCATAACGACAATTTTTAAGGCTAACTTACTTAACTTATTGAACCATGCCATATAACTCATTCTTGGGAAAAAGTTTAGGAAGAAAATACAGCATTTTCCGCACTGAAGAGGCGCAAAATTGAATCATGAAACTCTTGTAGTACCGGCATCTTGCCGGCTAGATATGTACCTCATAACATTGAATCATGAAACTCTTGTGGTGCGGGCATCTTGCCCGCTAGGTATGTACCTCATGACACAGAGAAGTGCTGTATCTAAAAATTCTAAAAAACTTTGTTCCGTGGCAGATACATAATATTATTTGACTATTTACTTTTCTAAGTAATTTTATTCATCTGAATCAACCTGTAATTCTGGTATTTTTGTATTGTTTAACAGGGGATTATATTCTTCAGTTACGCTTAATTTTACTACATCTCCTGACTTTACATCCTCTTGATTAGCATGGTTATAAACCTCTGTACCAATAGCAAAGATAGCTTGTTGGAAATCGTCTAAAAGGGTTTTAAATTTCGGTACGGATATATTCGGATTCCTCATTGCTATTTGCAGTTCTTCAACCTTCTGATTAGCCAAATTTATCAACTGCTCATTAACTAAATTGGGATTATCCTGTACTGTCGAATTGTAACTGGACAAAAGATTATTGGCTTGGTTTGTGAGTTCCACCAGTTCTTTGCGTCTTTGATCATCTTCGGAAAATGCCTCAGCTTGTTTCCGCATTTTCTCAATTTCGCTGCTACTTAAACCGCCTGTACTTGTAATACGAATACTTTGTTCTCTACCAGTACCCTTATCTTGAGCCGCAACCCTGAGAATGCCATTAACATCAATGTCAAAAGCCACTTCAATTTGTGGAATACCACGAGGAGCAGGAGGAATACCATTGAGCAAGAACTTACCCAAACTTTTATTATCTTTGGCCATTGCCCTTTCCCCTTGCAGAACATGAACTTCCACAGAGGTTTGACCATCAACCGCTGTAGAAAATATTTGGGATTTACTAGTAGGAATTGTGGTATTACGATCAATAATTTTTGTAAATACCTCCCCTAGTGTTTCAATCCCTAAAGATAGAGGTGTGACATCTAACAACAACAAGGTATCTATTTCCCCCCCCAAAACACCAGCTTGGATAGCTGCACCTAAGGCTACAGCTTCATCAGGGTTAATAGAATGATCTGGAGCTTTACCATTGAAAAATTTGATTATGGCGTTTTGAATAGCGGGAATACGAGTAGAACCTCCGACTAAAATAATCCGGTCTATATTTTGAGGTTTGAGTTCCGCATCTTTGAGAGCTTGTACCATTGGGGCGATAGTACCCGCAATTAAATTTTCTGCCAGGTTTTCAAACTGAGAACGAGTGAGTTCCATTTCCAAATGCTTTGGTCCTGTGGAATCAGCAATGATAAATGGTAGGTTAATAGAAGTGGCGATCATACTAGATAATTCAACTTTGGCTTTTTCCGCTGCTTCCCGCAAACGTTGGAGCGCGATTTTGTCTTTGGTAATATCTATTTTCTCTTCTGCTAAAAACTGCTCTATCATCCAAGAAACAATGGCATTATCAAAATCGTCTCCACCAAGATGATTATTACCACTAGTAGCTTTAACTTCAAAAACTCCATCTCCTAGTTGGAGAATAGATACGTCAAATGTCCCTCCTCCTAAGTCAAATACTAAGATTAATTGTTCTTGATCTTGTTTGTCTAAACCGAAAGCTAAGGCAGCAGCAGTAGGCTCATTAATAATTCTTAATACTTCCAAGCCAGCAATAGTCCCTGCATCTTTTGTAGCTTGTCTTTGAGCATCTGTAAAATATGCTGGTACAGTAATAACTACCTTTGTAACCTTAGCACCTAAATAATTTTCCGCGTCTTGCTTGAGTTTTTTCAAAACCATGGCGGATATTTCTTGGGGTGTGTAGTTTTGTCCGCGAATTTGTACATCAACGGTATCATCTCTACCTTTGGTACAATTATATGGGACACGACTACGCTCCAATTCTGTATCTTCCCAGCGACGACCAATGAACCTTTTAATACTGTAGACCGTGTTTTCCGCATTGGTTACAGTCTGGCGCTTTGCTAGTTGTCCAATTAAGCGATCATTAACCTTACCAAATGCTACAATACTGGGGGTAGTGCGTCCACCCTCCGAGTTAGCGATTACTTTTGGTTGTCCAGCTTCCAAAACAGCCAGACAACTATTAGTAGTACCTAGATCAATGCCGATAACTTTTTCCATATTCAAAGTATTTTTAGTTAAATATTCTAACGTAATCATGCAAATCAATTAATAAATTTGATGATTCCGTACCTCCGTGCATAAGACTAGTATAAGGCTGTTAAACTTTAAATATCAACAGCCCCATACTGTTTCGGTTAACTATTATCTTCCCCTGAAGAATCTTCCGGGACTGAAGATAGATCTTCTCTGGGAGCAGCCACTTTTACCAGTGCATGACGCAGTACACGCTCACCAAAATAATAACCCCGAACTAACTCTTCTAAAACTGTTCCCTCTGGATATTCATCTGTAGGTTCTCGCATAACTGCTTCATGTAAATTCGGGTCAAATTCTTGACCTTCAGGACGCATGGGAGCTACACCCAACCGTTTTAGGCAGTCCACCAATTGTTTATAAACTCCTTGATAACTCTTATGAATTGTTATTTCCCCTTCCGACTGGGGTTTAAGGTGCGCTCGGGCTCTCTCAAAATTATCAACTACGGGCAGCAATTCTGTGATTGTATTTCGCTTTACCTGTAAATCAAGTTCTTCTTTTTCCTTCGCAGTGCGTTTGCGGTAATTTTCAAAATCTGCCGCAATCCGCATATATTGAGAACTACGCTCTTCCAGTTGAATTTTAAGAGTTTCAATTTGTTGAGTTAAATCTGACAAGACAGCGACATCTAACTGAATAGGATTTGCTGTAGCGTCACCATATTCTTCAGTGAGTATATTCTCTTCCTGTTCATTTATTTGGTTTGCTGCTTGGTCATTAATCTCGCTACCAGACTGGTTGGAGTTAATTTCGGATGCGGAGTCGCTTTTCATTGCTTGCTATACCTCTATCAGTTCGCCCAATTACTGGCTTATAAGAACATAGGCTGAAAATCCCAGAATTGAAACCTAAAAAATCAAAAACTTTCAGGTGGTCTTTGAATTCGTGGATTAAAGCCCTGTGGGGAATTGAGCCCCAGTGACTTATGATGTTATACTATTTGTAACAGGAAAGGTGATTAACCTGTATAAAAAAACAAATGCCTAATGTTTTTTTTGGTTTTTGACACTAGGATTCCAGTTTAAATTGATTTTACCCCTTTTTTCCTCCTTCTTTCTCTATGACTTACACCAACTCTCGCCATCACCAAAAAATTTTTATGGCTAGGTTATACTAGCCATCAACAAACTCTAATTATAAATATTTTTACATATAAAGCTTGTTGACTGAAATTTAATACATTATTAATGATAATTATCTACCACAGTATGGGAATACTCAAAAAAAAGGCTTCCCTACTCTCACCCCATTAATTGCTTATGACTTATTCATCACCACAACGTCGCAGCACCGCGCTGACCACAAAAACTGAGTTTTCACCTTTTGCTAATAAGCTAGTTACATCTGGCTATGTCAGTAATGAACAGATGAGACAGGCCATGATTGCCAGCCGTAAGTCTCATAAACCATTAACAGAAGTCTTAGAATCAATTACTAAGCGAAAATTATCACCTGAGGTTGTCATTGAGTACAAAAAACAACATTTATTTGAACTCAAGATTTTGTACGGTGTTGAGTGCCTTGATCCNGAAATTAACCAAATTGATNCCACAAAGGTGGAGAATTTAATTCAAACCCTGATTCCTGTGGATATATGTCGTCGACATCAATTAGTTCCATTGTTAAGGGATGACCAGCAAGACCCTCCTTATGTTTTGGTGGCGATGGTTGATCCAGATAATTTAGATGCCTCTGATGATCTAAACCGGATCTTGCGCCGGGAAAGCTTGTCTTTGCAGCGCAGGGTAATTACTGAGAGAGATTATCAGAAGATCATCAATAAATACTTAAACGAAGAGACTGCCCGTCAAAAACTGTTAGAACAGCAAAAGACCTATGATGTTAAGGCGGATTTAGACCACTTAGAGANCCTATCNATAGANGAGAGTATTGATNATGATGTTGATTTAGATAATGCAATGAAGGGTGCTGATGATGCACCAATCATTAAACTTGTGAATCGGATCTTGTTGAAGGCCTTAAATGATGGTGTTTCAGATATTCATATTGAACCCCAAGAAGAATATTTGAGAGTTCGTTTCCGTAAAGACGGTATATTACGTGAGGCATTTGAAAATATGCCGAAAAAAATTATCCCAGCAGTGACGGCGCGATTTAAAATTATTTCTAACCTGGACATTGCCGAGAGACGTTTACCTCAAGATGGACGTATCCGACGTGTATTTGCCGGACGGAAGGTGGATTTCCGGGTAAATACTCTCCCTAGTCGCTATGGAGAAAAGGTGGTTCTGCGGATTTTAGATAACTCTTCTACTCAATTGGGCTTAGATAAGTTAATTACTGATCCAGAAACCTTGAGGATTGTTAAAGATATGGTTAGCAAGCCCTTCGGCTTAATTTTGGTCACAGGACCAACTGGCTCTGGTAAAACCACTTCTTTATATTCCGCACTATCTGAAAAAAATGATCCTGGTATTAATATCAGTACCGTAGAAGATCCGATTGAGTACAGTTTACCGGGGATTACTCAAGTACAGGTAATTCGGGAAAAAGGGTTAGATTTCTCCACGGCATTGCGGGCTTTTTTGCGTCAAGATCCAGATGTGTTACTGGTGGGGGAAACACGGGATAAGGAAACGGCCAAAACGGCAATTGAAGCCTCTTTAACTGGTCACTTGGTGTTAACCACCTTACACACTAATGATGCTCCAGGGGCGATCGCTCGCTTAGGAGAAATGGGTATTGAACCTTTTATGATTTCCAGTTCTTTAATTGGGGTTTTAGCACAACGTCTAGTTCGTCGTGTGTGTTCGGAATGTCGGATTCCCTATGCGCCTACCATTGAAGAATTAGCTCGTTATGGTCTATCAGCCTCCCAAGAAGGACAGGTGACTTTCTATAAAGCCAATACCATTCCACCAGAGGAAATAACTACCCATAAAGATCTTTGTCCAAAATGTAATGGTATTGGCTACAAGGGACGTTGTGGGGTTTATGAAGTGATGCGGATTACTGAGGAGTTACAAGTCCTCATTAACAAGGAAGCGCCTACGGAAAGGATTAAAGAAGTGGCTGTGGAGCAGGGAATGAAAACCTTACTAGCTTACAGTTTGGATTTAGTCCGTCAAGGTGCAACTACCCTAGAGGAGGTGGAACGAGTAACATTTACAGATAATGGTTTAGAGGCTGAATTAAAAGCCAAACGAAAAAGTGGTCTGACTTGTTTAAATTGTAGTGGAGAATTACAACCGGAATGGTTAGATTGTCCTTACTGTATGACACCTCGCTTTCTAGACTAGTCAAGGATTTTGAGTTGAGAATTTTAAGTTTTTCATTGTTAATTAATTGGGGGAAATCAGACTATGGAAATGATGATTGAAGACTTAATGGAGCAATTGATTGATAAGGGTGGTTCGGATTTACACCTATCCGCTGGCTTGCCTCCCTATTTTCGGATTAGTGGACATCTGACACCCATTGGTGAACATATATTGACTGTTGATGAGTGTCAAAGACTAATTTTTAGTATGCTCAATGGTAGTCAGCGCAAAATCTTGGAGCAAACATGGGAATTAGATTGTTCTTACGGTGTGAAGGGATTAGCTCGCTTTCGGGTCAATGTCTATAAAGAACGTGGTGCTTATGCGGCTTGTTTACGAGCATTAAGTTCTAAAATTCCTAACTTTGAAAAATTAGGTTTGCCAGATATAGTCCGAGAAATGACGGAAAAACCAAGAGGACTAATTTTAGTAACCGGTCCAAGTGGTGCTGGTAAAACTACTACCCTAGCAGCAATGATTGATTTAATTAACCGGACTAGGGCGGAACATATCTTAACAGTTGAAGACCCTGTGGAATTTGTTTATGAACCAATTAAAAGTCTAGTTCACCAACGTCAATTAGGAGAAGATACGAAGAGTTTTGCTAATGCTTTAAAAGCAGCTTTACGAGAAGATCCTNATATTATTCTAGTAGGGGAAATGCGGGATTTAGAAACTATTTCCTTGGCGATTTCCGCAGCAGAAACAGGTCACTTGGTATTTGGTACACTACATACAAGTTCTGCGGCACAAACTGTTGACCGGATGATTGATGTTTTCCCAGCAGAAAGACAAACTCAAGTGCGGGTACAGTTATCTAACTCTCTAGTAGCGGTTTTTAGTCAAACTTTAGTACCTAAGAAAAATCCTAAACCAGGTGAATATGGTCGGATAATAGCTCAAGAAATTATGATTATCACTCCCGCTATTTCTAACTTGATTCGGGAAGGAAAGACAGCACAAATTTACTCAGCTATTCAGACTGGTGGCAAAGTGGGAATGCAAACTTTAGAAAAAGTTTTAGCGGATTTATATAAAGCTGGAGCTATTTCTTTTGAATCAGCAATATCTGAAACCTCAAAACCAGATGAATTACAGCGTCTAATTGGTGGGATAGCTCCAACGACGGTTAAAGTACGTTAAATGAAATAGGGAACAGGGAACAGGGGAAATATTTACCAATCATCAATTACCAATATCAAAATTTTAAATTAATATTATGCCTACCTATGTCGCTCGTATTCGTGACTCTCAAGGAACATCCAAAACTAAAAAAGTTACCGCAGCCTCCTTAACTGAAGCTCGCAGTAATATTAGAAATCAGGGTTTTGCAATTCAAGATATCAAAGAATCTCAAAGTCTGGCTTCCCGATTTGATCTAGAAAAAATTCAAAATTCTTTTGTCAAGGTTTCTATTAAGGATAAAGCCGTTTTTTCTCGGCAATTTGCTGCTTTGGTAAATGCCGGAGTAGCTATAGTTAGAAGTTTGGGTTTACTATCTGAACAGTCTGGTAATCCTAAACTTAAAGCGGCCTTGACAGAAATTAGTGCTGATGTCCAAACTGGAGTTAGTCTTTCCGATGCTATGCGTAAACATCCCGATTGTTTTGATGGTTTGTATGTAAGTATGATCCAAGCGGGGGAAATTGGGGGTGTGCTAGATGAGGTTTTAAATCGTCTAGCTAAATTATTAGAAGATGTATCACGATTGCAGAACCAAATTAAATCGGCTCTATCTTATCCAGTAGTAGTAGGTTTTTTGGCAACTGCTATTTTTCTAGGGATGACAATTTTTTTAATTCCAATTTTTGCAAATATTTTCAAAGATATAGGTGTAGAATTACCAGCACTTACACAATTTTTGATGACTTGTAGTGAAGTATTACGAAGTTATTGGTCTTTATTGATTATCGCCATTTTATTTGCATTATCTTTTGCCTATCAGCAGTATTATAAAACCCCTTTTGGTAAGTTAAATATTGATGGTCTTTCTCTAAAAGTTCCTTTGTTTGGTGATTTGATTCAAAAATCTTCCATTGCAAGATTTAGTAGAACTTTTGGTTCATTAACTCGTTCTGGAGTCCCGATTTTAACCTGCTTAGAAATTGTGCGAGATACATCAGGAAACCAGGTTATTGCTAATGCCATTGACGCTGCTCGTGAAGAGGTTCAACAGGGAGGGATGATTAGTGTTGCTTTACTAAAAGAAAATGTTTTTCCCATGATGGCAATTCAGATGATGAGTATCGGTGAAGAAACGGGACAACTAGATGGAATGTTGATGAAAGTTGCCGATTTCTACGAAGATGAAGTAGAACAGGCAGTTAAGGCGCTCACCAGCATTTTAGAACCGGTGATGATTGTGGTACTGGGGGGAATGGTGGGGACGATTTTACTGGCTATGTATTTGCCAATGTTCAAAGTATTTGAAAAGCTGGGTTAAGAAAAGGTTTTAAAATCAAAAGGGTTGAGCTTTGTGACCCTTTACCCTTACTTAATCTCCTTTAAATACTATCAGGATCTACACCCAAAGCCTTTAATCTTTCCGCTAATAATTGAGCGCGTTCTTCTGATTGTTTAGCGCGTTCATCACCAGTCGCTAAAATTGTACCATCTTCGTAACACCAACGCAACCAAGAACTATGTCTACCTTCAAATTCTCCTGTCCATAAAGTTATACCTAATCCAATCTCATCTAACCAGTTGTTTGTAGTTTCTACATAACGTCTAGCTTTGAGAGTGTAAATTCTTAAAACCTGTTCTCCTAATTGTTGATTTGGGTCATAGACAATATAGTACGATACCCGCATTTGTTCATAGATTTTCAGTTTTTTCCCTAACTCTTCACCTTTTTGATTAGAGACAATTTCGATGACAATTTCCGGTGATTTACCAAATTTCCAAACTAGGTAACAACGGTTTTGTTTTTCCCACCAATTTTCAGGAACTTCAACATCAAAACTAATAAATACATCAGGAACTATAGCAGGTTCACCATAAGTATGATAAACACCAACATTGGCTTCAGCTAAAAAAAACTGATTTTTTAAAGCACTGTAAAGAGAACCAACTAAAAGACGTTGTTGTTTAGCAGATGCGAGATTATCCACGGGTGTATCATCTTCGGTGACTAGCAGGTTGACATCTGGTACATCACAATTATCAATATCATTGATTAAAAGTTGGTTAACCATGATTTTATCCACTACTTGAGGACTTTTTATTCATTGTATACTATTTTTCTGGAAATTAAGATTTTAATAGACTCTTGTAAAAAATCCCAATTCCTAAAATCTACTGCTAATCATCAAGAAGAAAATCACTAACCAAGGTATTGTTAAATCAGGAATTAACCAAGCATAATTTCTTAAAAAAGGTATAGCTATTGCTAAAATAAACCGCAAAGAACGTAAAGATACAGGACGATTACCATTTTGATCTACAATTCCATATTTCTTGGCAACTTCAGCGACAATTTGAATTTTACCTGTATATTTGATAATATTAGCATCAGTTGCTAAACTAGCGATCGCTCTACCAGTAAATAATGGTGTTTCCCAATTATAACCATCAGCAAATAATGAAGAATTACCATTTTCTGAACTCTGTTCTTTGGCAAAATTTGTAATCTGTTCTGTACCCACAATACCGGGATAAATAGCTAGAGAAGTTACATTATATTGTTTTAATTCCTTAGCCATATCCGCAGCTAATCTATCACAAGCACTTTTTCCCACACCATAAGGAACATTAAAAATATAAGACATTCCTCCCCAAGAAGAAATAGTAAAAATAATTCCCTGTTTTCTTTTTGTCATCATTCTTGCAGCATAAATACTAGCTACATAATGACCTCGTAAACCTACATTATTTGCAGCATCCCAAAAACTCGGTTCTAATTCCCAAAATGTTTTACCATAGGCTTCTCTTATGGATTGCACTCCTGCATAAACATTATTAACTAAAATATCTAATTGACCATTTTGTTCTCTCTCAATCCGTTCAAAAAGTCGGCAAATTTGCTGATCATCACTATGATTAACTTGAATAGGAATACAAACTCCACCAGCTTCTATGACTGCGGTTTGAGTTTCTTGTAAACTACCACCAAGACTATCATTAGTAGGTTCAAGAGTTCGCCCTGTAATATACACTGTAGCGCCAGATTCACCTAATCCAATTGCAATTCCTTTACCAATACCTCTGGTAGCACCTGTGACTAATGCTATTTTTCCTTGAAGATGTTTAATCATTTCTTGATGATAAAATTTGTATTTTCAGGATATAATCATATTAATATCCATATCTTAAAATTTGTCAATTGTTGTAAATTCTCCAATCAAAAAAATCCTGAAAAGTACAATTCTCCCAGAAATACAAGTCATTAAAAGCAAAATATCAAAAATTGAAAAAAATAGCTTTACCAATGCAGATAAATATTGATAAGCTAAAATGCACATAGTTTATACATTAGGGCGGGCAGGGATGCCTACCCCACAAGAATTAGATTGATTTTAGATTATAAATTTAAATGCAGGAAAGCTTAATAAAACTAAAATGTAATAATTTAAGTTTAAATAGGATTGTTCGCACTTATTTATAATTTAAAGCAAAATATCAAAAATTGAAAAAAATAGCTTTACCAATGCAGATGAATATTGATAAGCTAAAATGCACATAGTCTATACATTAGGGCGGGCAGGGATGCTCACCCCACAAGAATTAGATTGATTTTAGATTATAAATTTAAATGCAGGAAAGCTTAATAATACTGAAAAGTAATCAAATTAAGCTTAAACAAGATTGCTCAAAGCTAAGTATATTTTAATGCGTTAACAGAAAATAAAAAAGAAAGTAGAAACAATAATTTCTAACTGTTGAAAATATCCCGAAAAGACAAGATATTGTTACAATATTTAACAACGTTGATTTAACTGGTGGCTTCTTCATGATGGTTAAGACACTTCCCCCTAGTTCTCGAACAAGTCAGGAGGACAGTCGCGGAGGCGA
>B570J13880_100044_pt1 | contig 15104 bp, 9 predicted proteins | sample LakMenEpi26Jun08_FD_13880 | JGI IMG/M metagenome (IMG submission 13880) | reverse complement strand
GATTATTCAATAAGTCGGCTCTGCTAAAAAATTGAGGGTGATTTCAGATTTGGGACTGAGGAGATTTAAAATCCCAAAATCCCAAATTTATTTAGGCAATATGAGGAGGAACCGTTTTTTGGCCTTTAAATTTCTGTAATCTTTGCTGAATCAGCTTTTCTAGCTGAGAACGCTGTATTTCTACAGTATGAGTGAGACTTCCGGGTATTTCTATAAAAACAATACTGTGTACTGGTTTGAGAGCTACCAATTGGAATAAAATTGGGATAACATCCATGAGGGTTGGCAGCAAGTGAGGGTCACGCCCAGCATCTGAGATTAGGGAAACATCTTGTATGGTAGGGAAAGCGTAAATAATTTGCTTTTCTATTTCTGGATTTGCCCGATTGCTCAATGTGGTTAAAACCCAATCCTGCTGAGAATTTTGGAGAATACAGTATTGGTAGTGGTTTAACTTTCGGGCAACAGCGATTAAAACAGGAGCAATTGATGCCATAATTTGTGGTGTCATGCCGTCCTGGGGTGCATTGTCTATCAGCAATTGAATTTGTGCTTCTAAATCCATCATGAGTTGTAAATGACTTTTGGATAATGGCGAACATGGGCAAGAAATATCCCAGTAAATTGGGATTCACAAGTTCAATATTTTTATGCCACACATCCTCACTGTAAATTGGTTTACGTTTGACTTGTACACAAAAACCATGAGGCTATTATCGAAAGTCTGACAAGTCGTGTTCAAAGTATGTTAGGGTCTTTTTGAGAAGTGGGATTATGAATTCAACAGCAAGCGCAACTAATCAGGGGAAAATTTCTATCAGCGTGGAGGTCATCTTTCAATTCCTATTTAAGGAACTTCAACAGTCAACAAAGGCTTCAGCGCAAAATTGTCACGACGTGTCCGTGAGAATTACCAACGAAGTTTTACGGATTTGCAATGAAAGTAAACGCATTCAAACTTCCGGGTCTGTAGAAAGTTCAGCCATGAGCCTAGCTAAACATCGACTACAACAGTGTATTCGGTACTATCAGTTAGGTTCAAGTCGTAGTAGGGTAGAATTACACAGCACATTGAGTGCTATTATTTACCGTTATATTAATCCCCCTCACAAACAATTAAGCTATCAAGGGCGGTTGACAATCATTGAGGATTTCCTCCAGGGTTTTTATCTAGAAGCTTTAAATGCTTTTAGAAGAGAGAACGAATTAGGTTCGACCTATCGCCCCCAAACTCTATTAGAATTGGGCGAATACATGGCATTTACCGAACGATATGGTAAACGTCGGATTCCCCTACCGGGCAAGCAGCAACAGCTAATTATTCTACGAGCGCAAACTTTTTCTAAACAACAGCCGTTAGAAACAAGTGTAGATATAGAACAGGCCTCTGAAGGTGGTAGTGGTGAGTTTGAAGGTACTTGGGAAGAGCCAGCTATTCAACAATTGCGCTCCGCTATGGCAATGCAACCCGAACCAGAGGAAAATACTCTCCGCTCGGTTGTGATTACCGAATTAATAGAATACTTAGAAGAAAAAGAACAGTCTGATTGTGTTGATTACTTTGCTCTTCGTCTTCAGGATTTATCAGCGCCAGAAATTGAGTCAATTTTGGGTTTAACATCTCGGCAACGTGATTACTTACAGCAACGGTTTAAATATCATTTAATTCGGTTTGCTCTTTTACATCGCTGGGAATTAGTACATGAGTGGTTAGAAGTTTCTTTACCCAATAATTTGGGTTTAACTCCAATTCAATGGGAAACTTATTTAGCACAGTTAGATGATAAACAAAGATCTATCTTAGATTTGAAGCAGCAAGGAAAACCTGATGGGGAGATATCTAAAATTGTAGGGTTGTCAATGGCACAATTACAGAAACGTTGGTTTAAGATTCTAGAACAAGCTTGGGAAATTCGTAACTCCTTAGTGTCCGGATCTAGTGCGTCTACCCATGAATGGTAACCTGTATATCTTTACAAAATTATCAACTTGCTTGGGTATTGAAAAATTATAATTCCAACACTTACAAGTATAGGTTGTTATGATGTAAGGAAACTCATGGGGTAAACATTCTTCTGTTGATGGTAGCCAAATTATTGGTAAACTCAAATTGGGAGATATACCCCAAACCTTTCAAATGGGAGAAATTCCTACTGTGCAAGAACGTTTCCAAGCAATTCTTAAGCGTCGGTTACAAGACCAAATAGCCGAAAATCCACCTTTGTTCCCCTGGGAAACACAAGTGGTGGATTACCCTGAGAGTATAGAAGGACAATTAATGGGATTAGTTCCTGTTTGGGGGTGGACTGCCCACCAATCCAAGCTAAGTTTACCTATTTCTTTACCAGAACAAGTTTTTCGGCAATTACTGGAAAAATGTCAAGTGTTGTTGACATCTTCTTTACCCCTAGGAGCTAAATTAGTTCAAGTGGTCGAAAGTATGTTCCCCACGGATACTCAGGTAATTAATGACTTAGCTGGGTTAGTGCTGAGAAGCTCTTATCGTTCAGCTGATACTCTGACAGCTACACCGGATGTCGAGAGTGATTATTTTGACTTACTACCACGGCAACAAATGGCTTTGTCCTTAATGGCAGCCAAGCAATTGTTAGAAAATTTAATTTTGCCGATTTCATTTACTCAGCCACTACTGGAAAGACAATGGCTCACTAGCGTGGGGACTTTGAGTATTCGGGTGGAATTACGCAACTTAGGTAAATCTACGAAGTTGATTGTTCAAGGTGAATTACCAACACCGGGAATTTTACAAATTCAGAGTCATTATACTCAAGATTGTATAAAATCAGATACTTCGGAAATACCAGTGATTGAATTACAGATTGATAGAAATCAGCCAAATTATACCTTAGCAGTTGAGTTCCCCGAATTAGATCAACAGCCTTTATTGTTGGCTATTCAGGTGAAAATCTAATGTAGAATAATTGCCATATCTAGAAATTAGATGAGAGTCATGGCAATAGATGTATAATAATCTTGATTAGTTCCCTGGGGCTATAACTTAATTCATTCTCCTTGCAGTCAAAAATATCAATATTAAGGGCGTATCTAACTACCTTAGCTATGAGCAGGATACTTGGATACCTATACTACCAGGGGATCTAAGGCTAGGATAGGGGGGGAATCGACACCTAGCATTATGTCCGCAGCGTCTACATCATAGCTTTGGTTACTTAACAATGTTTAATTTATCAAGGATGAATCGGTTTTGGCCTTTACCGAAGCAAATAACTAAGGGAAAATCCTTAGTCAAAGAAGTGGAAAATTCAATTCCTTTACGAGTGCTAGTGATGGTACTGGTAATTTTGGGGATTGTGTCCACGGATATTGCCGGTGAAACTAAATTTAGTCTGTGGACGATACCACTGACTATGGTGGGAACATGGTGGAGTTATTACCGTCGTCGTAGTTCTAATATTCCTATGCAGTTTTGTATAGCCATAGGAATGTTATTGGCTTTAGGTGCTTTTTTTAGGCATTTTATGGCTGATTGGAGTGATACCCGGCTAAGTTTGGCGGAGTTATTGATTCAATTGCAAGTGCTACATAGCTTTGATACTCCCCGACGCAAAGATTTGGGCTATTCGATTGTGATTGGGTTAATATTGGTGGGTGTGGCGGCGACATTGAGCCAAACAATGGCTTTCGCGCCTGTGTTACTATTATTTTTAGCCGTTGCTCTGGCAACTTTAGTTCTAGATTACCGCTCTCGTTTAGGTTTCCAGCACTTTACTACGGGAGAATCGGCCAAAAGAAATTCTAGTTTCAATTTTAAATTTCTAATTTTCAATTTTTTATTAATTTTGGCTTTGGGACTGGGGATTTTTGCCATTTTACCCCGGTTTCCCGGTTATCAACTTAGGTCTTTTCCCGTAAGTGCGCCCCTGAATGTTCCAGAAAATTTTACAGGACGGAGTATTATTAATCCCGGTTATGTCCGTGAAGGTAAGGGTAATAATAGTGGTGGTGGGGAAGGAAAAGCTGGCGAACCGGGACAATTAGATGATAATTTTTATTACGGTTTTAATAGCGAGATGAACCAAAACCTGCGGGGAGGAATGAAACCCAAGGTGGTGATGCGTGTGCGATCGCAAGCAGAAGGTTTTTGGCGCGTCCTGGCTTTTGATAATTATACGGGTAAGGGTTGGAAGATTTCTCGTAATGATCAAGTTACTACTCTGAGAAAATCCCCTTGGTCTTACCGCATTTCTTTTGACTCTCCACCTTTTACGACTGTAACAAAAGAGGTTGTGCAAACTTATAATATAGTATCGGAATTACCTAACCTAATTCCAGCACTGTCCTATCCGAAAGCTTTGTATTTTCCTACACCAGAAATAGCTGTTGATCAGGAGAATAGTTTACGCGCGCCTGTAGGGTTATCAGAAGGGCTAACATATACCATGGTTTCGGATGTTGCTTACCGCGATCGCTCTTTGTTAAGTAAAGCCTCAACTAAATATCCAGCCAATATTAAACAGTATTACCTACAAATCCCCGCAACAATTGCCGATAAAGTCCGAAAACGCACTGAAGAAGTGCTGGCTAGTTACGACCAACAAAGGGTTTCTCGTTCTCCAGGAACTAAACGCCTAGATTCAACTTACGAAAAAGCTCTTTACTTGGCTCAATATATTAAACAAAATTATACCCTACCCACCGATCCATTAGACTTGCCTTATTTGAGCGAAAAGGATGATTTAGTAGAAAGCTTTTTATTCAAAAATAAAGGCGGTTATCCTGACCATTTTTCCACTGTATTAACGGTAATGCTGCGTTCTGTAGGTATTCCAGCGAGGTTAGTGGTGGGATTTGCACCGGGGGAGTTTAATCCGTTTACAGGGATGTATGTTGTCCGTAATACTGATGCCTACGCGATGACGGAAGTTTATTTCCCTAAGTATGGCTGGTTTACTTTTGATCCAATTCCTGGACATCCTTTGATTCCTCCTTCTATAGAGGAAGATCAGACCTTTAGTGTTTTGCGTCAATTTTGGAATTGGGTAGCTGGTTGGCTACCTTCACCAGTTACAGCGATTTTAAATACGGTATTTGGGACGATATTTAGCTGGTTATTTCTGGGAATAGCCTGGTTTTTAGCTTTATTTACTAAAGGTTGGTTAGGGGTATTAACCGGTTTAATTGTGGGGACAATCGCGGCCTTCTTAGGTTGGTTGGGTTGGGGACAATGGCGTAAGTGGTTAAACATCCGCTGGTTAAAGAAATTACCCCCAATGGAAAGACTGTATCAACAAATGCTACAATGGACTGCCCACAAGGGTTTAGGTAAGCATCCAAGTCAAACATCTTTAGAGTATGCTCAAATTTTATACCAACACCATTCTCCAGAAATAGCTGAATTGATAGATGAAATTTGTCATGCTTATGTGAGTTGGCGTTATGGTGGATATAATCCCGACTGGCAGCAATTACAACAAAGATGGCAAGCATTGAATAAAGGTGAAAAACGTTCTATTTTCGGCTTAAAGATTGGGTAATTGCCGTTAATTAAGGATCAATGTAAATGCTATATAATTAACTGCAACTAGCTTTATGTAGAAACTAGTACGGCAGTACTATCTAGGTTTTCGATTCTCGTCCTTAAAAAAATGATCCCACCCATATTAATTTTAAATTACGAGAAAATGGTCCTAGCTTATATGGATGCAATTCTGCATATATCTTATGGAAGATTTTTAGCGGATTTGATTGATAATATAGCTAAAAAAAGCGTTTGTTATGAAAAAACTCTAGATAACGTGGTTTAAATCGTTGTAACTCCCATTCTTTAGCGATAACATGAGAATAAGTTTACTACAAGCTTTTCATTCTCATTTAGCTGAAATTTTTTTATGGAAATTCAATTAATCAATATCGGCTTTGGTAATATCGTTTCTGCCAACAGGGTTGTTGCCATCGTGAGTCCAGAATCTGCCCCGATTAAACGGATTATAACCGATGCTAGGGATAGAGGTCAACTGGTTGATGCTACCTATGGACGACGGACTAGGGCGGTGATTATCACTGATTCTAGTCATGTTATTCTCTCAGCGATTCAGCCAGAAACTGTAGCTAATCGGTTTGTAATTTCCCGTGATCATCATGTTGTAGATAATTAATCATCGGCAATAGTTACGGAGGTACTATCTCAACTAGACTGGTTTTCTGTCACCATTGCTACAAATTCCTTAGTTTTGAGGCTAATTTGAAAATCAAGGGTTAGTAACTCAATCCCTTTAGGGATTGAGTTTGTAAGAGATTGCAAGCTATACTGTCCAACCTAAGTATTTTTTGAGAGAGTTCATCACTTCAAACCCTTTGTTTATCTTGGTTTGACCTTACTTATCACCCCCTTAACAACTGACCACTGACCACTAACAACTGACCACTAACAACTCACTTGAGAGCAAAATTTAATGCTTCTAATAATTCTTGATTGGTGTAGGGCTTGGATAAAATCCCTAAAACTTGATTTTCGTTATTTGTTTCCAGTATATTATTGATATTGCGTCCACTACAAGCAATTACTCGTACTTGAGGATTGATTTTTTTCAAGTTGGAGATAGCACAACTTCCATTCATTTCTGGCATCATCATATCCATTAATACTACACTGATATCATCTTGGTGTCGGGCATACATAGCGATCGCTTCCATACCATTTTTAGCAGTAATAGTTTGATAATTGTAGTTTTCCAAAATAGTTTTCGTAACTTCCAGAACTTGGGGTTCATCATCGACGACTAAAATTAGTTCTCCATGACCTGGATACGTTACCCCACAATCAGGTTTTAAAGTGATAATTTCTTGATTTACTGATGGTAAAAACACTTTAAATTGACTACCTTTCCCCAATTCACTATCAACGTTAATAAACCCCTTATGACTTTTAATAGTTCCTATTACTGTTGATAGTCCTAAACCTGTTCCTTGACCAATATCCTTAGTAGTAAAAAATGGCTCAAATATTTTCTCTAACGTTTGGGGTGACATTCCTGTACCCGTATCTGCAACCGTAATCACAATATAATTCCCAACTTTAGCATTATGATTTAGTGGAATCATCTCCTCATGAATATACAAATTTTCCGCAGAAATAGAGATATATCCACCATTAGGCATAGCATGACCAGCATTAACCACCAAATTTATTAATACCTGTTCCAGTTGGCTTTTGTCACCATATACTGTCCATAATTTTGGCGGTAAATGGGTAGAAAATTGGATAGATTGGGGAAATAAAAATGTTTCTTTAGCCATATGAATAGTATCCCTAATTAAATCATTAATTTGGATAATCGTATATTTAATTTCCACTCCTTTAGCAAAGGATAACAGTTGTTTAACTAAAGTTGCCCCTTTTTTTGCATTATCTTCAATAGTCGTCAGCATTTGTAGATAATTATCTTTGTCTAAAAAATTATTACCTTTAAGTAATTTAGATTTAAGTAATTGAGCATATCCTAAAATTGGTGTTAAGTTATTATTAATATTGTGAGCAACACCACCGGCTAAAGTACCAATACTTTCCATCTTTTGAGCGCGGACAAACTGCTCTTCCAATCGTTTTTTCTCTGTAATATCAGTGTCTACCGTGAGAATGGATTTAGGTCGTCCGTCAGCATCTAACATTAATGTCCAGCGACTTTGAACAATAATTACCCGATTTGATTGTGTCAGTTTATATAACTCACCCTGCCAAGTTCCTGATATTACTACATTTTTCAGAGGAATTATTTCTTGTTCACAGGAAGTGGAATTATAAAAAATATCCTTAGGATTCTTCTCTAAAACTTCCTCACGTTTCCAACCATATATCCTTTCTGCACCCTGATTCCAAAAAAGGATTTTGGCTTGAAAATCTCGGACAAAAATCCCATCAGTAGCAATGTCTAGAAGAGCAGCTTGTTCATATATTTTCTGTTCATTTTGTTTGCGTTCAGAGATATCTCTGGTAGTACCAATCATTCGGATTGGCTGACCATTTTCATTATAGTAAACTTTTCCTCTAGAACTCAACCAACGTAGACTAAGATCACGACATACTACTTTATACTCACAGACAAAATCAACTTTTTTCTCAATAGATTGACTTACACAGTTTTGAAAATGCTGACGGTCTTCGGGATAGATTAAATTTAGAAACTCTTGAATAGGAGGACAGGGAGAATTAAGAGGTAAATCATAGATTAGACCCAGAGTAGCAGACCAGAGGATTATTCCTGTTTGGATATCCCAATCCCAGATGCCAATGTTACCTGCTTCTAGTGCTAAGTTAAGTCGGGCTTCACTTTCTTGTAAAGACGCTTGAATATATTCCCGTTCAATGATTTCATGTTGTAATTGTTGATTAGCAATCACCAATTCTGCCGTGCGTTCCTTTACCCGAGATTCCAAGATATCGCTATCTTGACGGAGTGCTGCTTCCAATTTTTTCCTATCGCTAATATCAGTGATTGACCACAATAATCCAATCTGTTCACCATCATGATTAGATATAGGATTCACCCTAATACTAGCAGGAAATAGTTGACTCTTGCGAGGCTGAAAATCCATTTCCCATTCCTGTAATTTCTGCAATTTGCTCAACCGAGATACAAACTGAGAACGGTATTTTTCAGCAATAAACACTACTAATGGCTTGCCAATTAGGTGATCTTGACGCACAAATAATAATGATCCAGCCCCATGATTGGCCTGCTGAATTACACCCAAACTATCAGTTAATAAATAACCATTAGGTGCAAATTCAAACAAATTTTGATAACGCAGCCGCTCCGCTTCAGTAATTTCTCGAGAAAATTGCAGTTGTTCATTTTGTTGACGCAGTTCTTCCTCCGCAATTTGCAATTCTTCTAAAGTTTCCTGAAGTCCTTGATTAAGTTTTAAATCATCATCAACCTGTATTCTTGTCCATTTTTGTAAATGATTATGAGTTTGCCGACGAATTACTTCTAATTCTTGATTAATTGGTCTATTTTCTGTGTTGAACTCTGGCAAATTCTCCTGCAATGCCTCAATTATACCCACCATTCTTTCTACATTTAAGGCTGATAATAAGTTGCTTTTAGTAACAATACCGATTAAATTACCTTGATCATCTACTATTGGTAAATGCTCAAGACAATGCTGCTGTAAGAGTGCAACCACTGTTAAAATATGCTCAGATGTTTTGTGATTAATAGTAATTAGTGGCTGAGTCATCACTTCAGACATTTTCACCGCTGATAGGTTGATATTTAAGGCAATTACCCTCAATACATCTTTAATCGTAAATATTCCTTGTAATTGCCTTCCCTTGACCACTAAAATATAGTCGTTTGGGTCTTGATTTGGATTATTAACTGCATCTGTTTGATTCATCAAGTTAATAGCATCAGTTACATAACTGTCAGGACTAATCGTTAAGGGAGAATAATTAATAATTTGAAGTAAATTAGGTAAATTAATTAATTTTTCGTCGAATCCATTGGTTAATGCGTCCAATTCTTTCCTCTCATCAATTTAACTATATTGTACTTAATTAGATTGTCCTTAATTAGATTGTAGACTCAAAACTTTATATATGAAATTTTAATTTTATTCTCACCATTTATTCATGATTATTCATCAATTTTGAACGCGGAGATACAAGTGATTAAAACTTACCCTTTTTTGCTATTTTTACCCAAGGTTTAATACTGATATTTTATATCCTACATTACCCACTTCATTTTGTAGTATGCAAATATTCCTAGGATATTATCGTACACAAAAGTACATACATTATCAAGTATTTCTAGTATTAATACTTAATTATTGAATATTTGTTGACAATAATTATTGAAAAAGGCAATACTAAATTATAAAGTACAGAATATCGGTTGCTAAACCCCTAGCTTCCTCCTGCTTCTTACTACTGCTTCTTTCCTCCAACTCCTTTTTTATTTTCATCACTTGTGTTATTACAGATAAAAACAACTCACCCTGTATAATCCACCTGTCTTACCAATCAAAACAATATTTTGAATGGCAAGTAGTTCATTTATATTACTAAATCAGAAATCTATGTGGCAACAACAACAAAAAGATACTGTAATTGTCAAACTGTCCCTATTAATGGCTATAGCCACCAGTTCAATTGTAGCAAATTGCTTGATTTCCTCACCCATTCAAGCAGAATCCAAAAACAGGACACTAGATTTTACCTTACCGGAAAAAGTAGAAACCGGGACTGTGATTAAAATTGATGGTTCTCGTAACTCCGAGCTTGTTAACCAAACCCTGAAAAAAGACTTTGAACAGCAGTTTACAGGAACTAAGGTAGAAATTTCTACCAATGACAATCAAGAGTCCATAAAAGCGGTTTTAGATGGTAAAAGGGATTTGGCCTCCCTTGGTCGGGAACTCACCGCAGAAGAGAAATCAGAAGGTTTAAAACAGGTATTAGTTCACCGAGAAAAAATTGCCATCATTGTCGGGATAAATAACCCCTTCTATGGTAGCTTAACTACTGAAAAATTTGCCAAGATTTTCCAAGGAGAAATTACAGATTGGTCAGAATTGGGAAACACCCAAGGTAAAATTAGATTTATAGATCGTCCTTCTAATAGCGATATTCGCAATTCATTTAGTCAATATCCAGCATTTAAATCTGGCCAATTGCTGACAGGTGTTAATGCTGTGCAAATACCAGAAGATAACACAATTAATATTATCAAAGAATTAGGTAAAGATGGCATTAGCTACGCCTTGGCAAATCAAATTTCTAAATTGCCAGATGTGCGGGTATTAAAAGTACAAGACCACTTACCAAATAATTCTGAATATCCTTTTTATCAGTCTTTTGTTTACGTTTATAAAGAAAATCCTAGCCCCAAGGTGAGAGATTTTCTGGGCTTTATTTTAGCTAAACCCGGAAAAGATTCTATCAAAGCTGCCAAAGAAGCAGAAGCGGTTGCAGTTGCGGTTAGATCAATACAAACTGTTTCTAGACCTATTGCTAATGCTTCCACAGGTGATTCTGCGGTTTCTGAAGGTCCTCTAACAATGCCCACAACCTTAGTTACACCCCAACCTGGAGGGGAAATACAATTGGTAAATTTCTTTAATAATCCCTCCATGATTACCAAAAACACAAGGTTTTTATTGCTACTGCCTTTGTTTGTTATTGCAGGATTAAGCAGTTTTTTACCATTGTTGTGGAGAAGAAAAAAGCGCTTATCTAAAGAAGTGCAATCATTCTCAAATTCAGAAACCGATTCTATACCAGATAAAATTATTACTCTGCCAGATTCCGGGGTATTCGCATCAATTATAAATAACAATGGCAACAGTAATGGTAATAGTACAAATCACTATCAAAAAAATAACCCCCAGGAAATTACAGCTATCAGTAATATCGCCGTTATCGACGTGCCACAGACAAATTCCCCTAGAAATCAAATTACTGAGCTATCTGAGCTATCTGAAATTGATTTAGATGATGAATTAGTCTGGAATACAGAAGACCCTGTAATTGTCGTTAATAGTTACTTTCCTCAAATTCCGAATATTCATCAATACCCAATTGATGTAAATATTAACACAGATGAATTTACTGATACTTCCTTAGATCTAGCAGAAACACCTGCAACTAGATCTCATGCCATTACATCTCTCTCAGAATTGCTGGGTATCGCTCCCACACCAGTGAAATCAGAAGATTTAAATGCCATCCTTAAACCAGTCAAGAACCCACCACAAAATCAAGATTTATCATCTAACTTACCATCTGAGTTAGGAGAGGCTTTAAACGCCATTACTAGCCCAATTACCGCGAAAACAGTGGCAACAGAAGAGGAAATATCTCCTACTCCATTGTATCCCCTGGACATAAATGAACCCGTCGCTACTGAGTCAGATGTAGAAACAGTGGTAACAGAAGAGGAAATATCCCTTACTCCATTGTATCCCCCAGACATAAATGAAGCCATAGCTACTGAGTTAGATGTAGAAATAGAAACTGGGACTAATATTTATCCGGTCAATGTGACTGGAAATACTAGAATTATCCTCACACCCCGCACTCCGAAATGGGCTTGGCTGTCTTGGTATATTTCTAATGACCATCAACAAATATTACATAATCAAGGATTTAGCATTTTAGCAGTTAGACTGTATGATGTTACTAACCTTGATCTTAGTTATCAGCGTCCTCGGTTCTTGCAACAATACGAATGTGAAACCGCAACATCTAATCGTTATGTGCCTATTCCCAGTGGGGAACGGGACTACATGACAGAAATTGGTTATGTAAATCATGATAATCAGTGGTTGTGTTTAGCGCGTTCTGGTATAGTTCGCATTTTCAGTCGTCCCACTACAAATTTCTGGGTTATTGTTGATACAGAATTGGTTCTTCATGGTGCGACGGAAGAAGGTGCAAATATTAGTATTAATGGTCAAAAAGTCAAAGTCAATCCTGATGGTACATTTAAGTTAACAGTTCCCTTTGTTGATAACTTAGTGGATTATCAGATAACAGCAACTTCTGCGAATATAGAACATACTAAAACCATTGATAAGAGGTTTTTCCAAGAAGAGTACGAGGGTTAAAAACTAGATTAGGTTGGGGCTTTACAGAACCAAACTAATGATTTTTAACATTTGGTTTTGGGGTTATTTACGTCAATTTAAACCACGAAAATTACTATTATTTATTCATCATAGCAATGATAATAGATAAAGGCACATGAGAAAAATAATCTCGTTGAAATTGTTCTTCTCTGACTGCGGCTAAAAATTGGTTGATAACCTTATCAGCAGATTTTTGATCATATCTAGAATCCCAGATGATTTGTAAATGATGATCTTGACGTTGAATAATAAACCCTAAATATTTTAATGCTTGAAAACCCAAATATAGACATTGATTACTAATACCTAATTTCTCTAAAAGTTCTACAGAGATAACTGGTTGATTTGTTCGACTGAGATATTTAGCAATACCTACTAAGGTTATCCAAATATCTTTAGGGGTGTGGTTTTGGGATTTTTTCCAAGCAATTACTAATTGTTTTTGTTGTTCAAGAGATTGCTTCCACCACAAACGTAAATTATCCCAACTGGTAGGACAATCTTTAATGATTAATAATGATTTTTCAGATTTTATTTCTCCTAAATTTTCCTGATTTCTCCAATCTAAAATCATTGCCAAATTCGGAGTTTTTATTTCAGTTTCCACATGAGAACGTACCGCAATTAATCTAATATAATGTTTCACTTGATTTTTAAAACTGTTAACATCAATTTCAGCAATACAATCACATCTACCTATAGGTAATTCTTCCTGATAATGTCCCCACCAAATCCCCGGAAAAGGATTATTATTAGAGTCATCTCGGATATTAAAATCAGTTTTAATATATTGGATTTTATTTCCTTTCCAATCCTGTTGATTTTGATGACGAGAATTTTCAAACCAACAATTTTTAATTAGTAATTTGGGAATAGGATTTCCCATTCCACAGGGTTCTAAAAGTTTTAATTCTAAAAATAAATCTTTGCCCAAATCTGCAACCGTCACCACCAAATCAGCTTGTACACTGGGAATGAGATTAATTCCTCCTAAAGATTGACGTAATTTCTGGTTAATTGCGGCTGTAAATAAAGGGATATTTTCTATTAATAAACTCAAACCTGCTGCAAAAGGATGTCCACCAAAACGATGTAATAAATGGGCTTGTTCTTGAACTAGTTGATATAAATCAACAGAATTAATCGACCGGGCTGAACCTCGCGCTAGACATGGGCTAGAATCTGTCTGATTTTCCTTTGCTTCTGTACTTAACAAAATTGTCGGTCGCCCTGTTTCCTGGGCAATTTGTCCGGCAACTAGACCCAAAACACCAACCGCCCATTGAGGATCTTCTAAAACAATGATACTGGTAGTTGATAAGTCTAATTGCCTGAGTTTTTTAGTAACTTGCGCTTGCACATCTTTTTGTAAAGACTTCCGACGGGAATTAGCTAATTCTGTTTCTTCTGCAAGTAGTTGACAACGCTGCATATCTCTACTCGTCAATAATTCTACACAAAAACTAGCGTCACCATGAATGCGACTCACGGCATTAATGCGGGGTCCCAAACCAAAGGAAATATCTGTAGGGCGATCGCCACTTTTCTGGCATAATTCTAATAACTTACCCAGACCTGGCCTTCTTCTTTCTTTGGGTAATTTTTTATAATCTGTGTGTAATTGTTGAATTCCCAATTGTGCCAAATACCGACAATCACCACTTAATTGTACCAAATCAGCAATTAATCCCACCGCTACTAAATCTAATAAATCTGTTAATGGATGTTTGGGAATATCTGGCAAACTTATATATAATGCTTCCACTAATTTATAAGCAACTGCCACACCAGAAAGATGATATAAAGGGTGTTCTTTTGCTAAATAACGCGGGTTAATAATTGCAATTACCGGAGGACGTGCTGATGGTAATGTATGATGGTCAGTTATGATGACATCTATTCCTAAATTTTGGGCATAAATGATTTCTGAAATATTTGTACTGCCTGTATCACAGGTAATAATTAATTTACAATCTTGGGCAGCTAAAATATCAATTCCTGGTTTATTTAAACCATGAGATTCTGTTAAGCGATTGGGAATATAATAACTTAATTGGTGATGCTGCTGAAAAAATTCTCCCAAACCATCCCATAATACCGCAGTTGAGGTAATACCATCTGCATCAAAATCTCCCCAAATAGCAACTTTTTCTCCCGTTTTTCTCGCAGTTATTAACCGTTGCACAGCCAAATTCATTTCCTGTCCAAATTCTCCAGGATTCGCAGGTTGATAAATTTGATAATTAATAAAAGCTGCTAATTTTTCCTCATTTTGAATTCCCCGTTGCCAAAATAATTGAGATGCAAAATTACCACTTGTTTCGGGTGCGTACTTTTTTACTAATTCGATAAACCAATCTGGGGGTTTTTCTGTTGTTGTTAAAATCCATTCCATTGTTAGTTGTTAGTTGTTAGTTGTCAGTTGTCAGTTGTTAGTTGTCAGTTGTTAGTTGTCAGTTGTTAGTTGTTAGTTGTTAGTTGTCAGTTGT
>B570J13880_100043_pt1 | contig 15507 bp, 10 predicted proteins | sample LakMenEpi26Jun08_FD_13880 | JGI IMG/M metagenome (IMG submission 13880) | reverse complement strand
ATTATTTTTAACAGTCTTTCTCGGCTTTTACTTTACCTCTTTACAAGCCCTAGAATACTTTGAGGCCCCTTTCTCTATTGCTGATGCTGTATACGGAACCACTTTTTTTGTGGCAACAGGGTTCCACGGACTTCATGTTATCATCGGGACAACTTTCTTACTAATTTGTCTTATCCGTCATACCCTGTATCATTTTTCTTTTACCCATCATTTTGGGTTTGAGGCGGCAGCATGATATTGGCACTTTGTTGACGTTGTTTGACTGTTTCTTTTTATCTCTATCTACTGGTGAGGCAACTAAATCTTTCTAATATACTAGTATATTTGACTTCCAATCAAAAAGGCCCCCCTTGGGGGAAAGATAATTTTTCAGCTAATAATTTTTACCCCCCTAATTTTGACAGTTAGATCTGTAGTCTTGATCCTTTCTCTAGTTCTCAGAAAAAAAAGTAAATTAAATCGAGAGAAGTCTTCGCCTTTTGAATGTGGGTTTGATGCAAATTCTAGCCAGCGCCTTCCTTTCTCGCTCCGTTTTTTCTTAGTAACAATTATCTTTTTAATCTTTGACGTCGAGATTGTTATCCTGTTCCCTGCTATTCAAAGCATTTTTACCTCACAAGAATTTTACTGAAATTTTATTTTTATTTCTTTTCTAATTATTTTGTTGGGGGGACTTTTTCATGAATGAAAACAAGGAAGTCTTAACTGAGCTATCTAGGGGTTGTATTTAATTATAATACTTGATTTGCATTCAAGAGGTGCTATTACTGGCCTTCCTCATAAATCTGAAGTAAAATATTACATTTAGTTTCGGCCTAAAAGACTGATCATAAAGATCCAGATTTTTTAGTTGAAGCTAAAGTAGGCAGCATCTCACTGTTAATGGGATTTAGGGTGTCTAACCCCAACTAAGGAAGTAAAAGTAAGGGAAGAGCTGCTAACTCTGTCTCTAAGCGGTTGAACTCCGTTTGTATTTCTGCAGTTATAGTATAAGTTAATACTTTACATTTTCATTGTAAAAATGAACAAGGATTGTTCTAGCAGCTGTTCTCAAATCATTGATTATACTAGCATCTTCAGTGCTATGCTTTTTAATTTAAGCTATAAGAACATAAAACATAAATAAGACATAAGAAAAGTCAAAGTAAAAAAATTAGAAAGTGGAGCTTTAAACTACTATGCTGAAATTTTAAATTGAGTATGTTAACCTTCCCCCCCGCAATTTCCAGACCTTTTCTTGAATAAAATTCCAATCAACCTTGGTCATAAATCTTTAAGAGATGATCCGCATTCTTTAAAGTTTTCATTGAAAAGCCTTGGCCTGTCAGTCAAGGAAGAAACCACATTAAACCTCTAAACTTCCTAACTGCCCCCCATTTATAAGAATAGGTTAACCCCTGTAAACTTAGTATCACCAGCAGAGAAACACCAACAAAAAATAGAGCCCCCCACTTTAAAAATGCAGGCAAGAAAATCAGAACCGGGGCGGGGAAATTAAGTCAACTCAAGATTGGGCCTGAAACAAGGGAAGTAAAAGAAAGAATCACCACCGGCCCAACTAACGAGTAATCCGACTCGCAAACAGAAATCGAAGTCCCCCCCCCGTATGGACCAACAAAACTTAAGTAAGTAAGCCGAACTGAGTAAAGAACTGTTAATCTAAGACAAATAAATATCATAAGTAAGATAAAAATTCCCCAAGAGTATTGACAAGCAAGCTCTACAATTAGATCCTTAGAGTAGAACCCCGCTAAGAAAGGCACCCCACAAAGAGATAAATTAGCTAGATTTATGCATACTGTAACCAACGGAAAATTCAAGCTAAGCCCCCCAAAAGATCGAATATCCTGGGTATTCCCAGCCCCGTGAATAAGAACCCCTGCGCAAAGAAAAAGCAAGGCCTTAAATAGAGCATGTGTTAATAAATGAAAAAAGGCCAATTCATAGAGGCCCAAAGAAATGGAAAACATTATTATCCCTAATTGTCTAAGAGTAGACAATGCAATAATTTTTTTGAGATCGTACTCAAAGATAGCTACAACCCCCGACATGAACATGGTTATAATAGAAATAAATAATAGTAGAGCTGAACAAGTTTCTCCTAAGATAAAAGAGAAGCGAATTAGTAGATACACCCCAGCAGTGACTAAAGTAGAGGAGTGTACCAAAGCAGAAACTGGGGTTGGGGCCGCTATCGCAGCAGGTAGTCAAGCAGAGAAGGGAATTTGAGCTCTTTTAGTTATAGCGGCCAGTAATACAAGAAGAGGAACCCAATTTCTAAACTCTACATTACTATAAAAGGCTCAAATTCTAAAATTAAAATCTCCTACTGATACGAATCAAGCAATTGAAAGTAAGATGCACACATCCCCCACCCGGTTAGATAAGACTGTGATTATACCCGCGCTACTTGACTTTTTAGAAGGGTAATAAATTACTAGACCGTAAGAAATTAGACCTAACCCATCCCACCCTAGTAGGATTCTTAGGATATTAGGACTTAGAATTAAAATAGCCATAGAAGCAACAAAACCTAAGACTAAGAGAATAAACCGATTGGCATTAGGGTCTAAAGTCATGTAACTTTTACTGTATCAGACTACATTACCAGAAATACACAAAACCACAGCAAGAAAAAAACAACTTATTCTATCTAAAAGAAAAATTATTCTGAAGTTAACTCCTCTCCCCCCTAAAAATCACTCAAAGAAAATTGACGTCCCCCCAGAACTCAAAGAGACCCCCATAAAGGCGGCAATAAATATGAGGTTAACCAGGAAAAAGGAAATTTTTTGGTAAAGATACTTATCCACGGTCACTAGTGCACTTACACATCTCAGGCCCCACAAACCTAGGTTTTCATTAAACTACAACGACACAAAAAAAGATGGGATAGAACAGGGAAAAGAAGAATAAATGGTGCTATGTGTAAGAATAACACCAGATGCTCACGAAAAGAACAGTCCCCCATTCTATTCGATAAGAAGCTGTCTGTTCCATGTTGGGTAGACACAAATAAGAACAAGTTATAAGCCCCTGCTATAAAAGAGAGCCCCCCCACGAGGAGGGAGCTGCCCCCCCATCACCCAATCGACGAGATAAATAAGTAAATTTCACCCAAGAGATTGGGTGATGGGGGGGCAGCTATATTACTAATAGCAAAAAGAAACCACCACAAAGTAGAGAGAGGGGCTAAAGTAATTAAACTACGAATTAAAATAATTCTTCGAGTCCCCATGCGCTCGTAGATCATCCCGACTAATCTGAATAGCCCCGAAGAACAAAGGCCGTGACTAATTATAATTGTTACTACACCCGCCAAGCCAACAGAAGAATTAATAACTACCCCTAAAAGTACTAAGGCTATATGAGCTACTGAAGAGTAAGCTACTAACGATTTACAGTCAGTTTGGCGGATGCAAATAACAGAGGCAGTCACCCCCCCCACAAGTCTAACTCTCATCAGAAAACTAGAAAACTCGCTAAGACTTAGTTCGACGTAGGGGACAACTCGAACTATTCCGTACCCCCCTAACTTTAATAGAACCCCCGCTAAAATTATAGACCCTGCAACTGGGGCCTCAACATGAGCCTTAGGAAGTCACAGATGTCCAAAATATACGGGAAGCTTGACTAGGAACGCCAATAGTATTAATCAAAACAAGATAGGATTACAAAATTGGGCCCCCTGCCCTAAAAAAAAGTAATCAAGACTGCAATCCGTAAAATTAACTCAGAGGATACCCAAAAGTAAGGGCAGGGAGGCAGCAAGAGTGTAAAATAAAAGGAAGTAAGAAGCAGAGATACGTTCGGGTTGGTACCCCCAACCCATGACTAGTAAAAAAATAGGAATTAAAGTAGTCTCAAAAGCAATATAATATATCAAAAGATCTGAAGTTCCGAAGCTCACTAATAGAAAAATTAATATTCCCACTCCCAACCCTAAAAAGACTTCTGGGAAACTCTCTTGATCTTTGACATAAAAGCTTATTATGATCATCATGGCTAGAATTCAAATAGATAAGTATCCTAGAAAGTAAGATATTAAATCAATCTGGATGAGATTAACTAGGCCTAATCCGAACCCACTTATCCCCACTCCAAAAACGAAAGCTATAAAAAAGAGCAATGTAACTACCACCCCTCAGTTACTAAAAAATAGCGTTATACAAGACCCCATCAAAATAAATTTTAACATTGTTAACACTGTAGCGCGTTTAAAGAGTTAAAGTTGTCCCCCCCATGAGTTCGGACCAGTGAAACTAATAGAGAAAGCCCTAGAGCTCCCTCGCAAGCTGTAAGAGTTAAAAAAACTAGAACAAAATTTCTGAGACTCACCATAGATCTTACCCAAAAAAGAACACTAAAAATCATAAGCATCAAACCCTCTAAACTAAGTAAAGTAGCCAGAAGATGCTTACGTTTAGAAATAAATCTAAAAAGAAAAATTAACATGGACCCTATTAATAAAACAACTAAAGGGCTGACGAAAGATGACTGACTCACGGTCTTAGTAGTTTAAATTAAAAACACTGGTCTTGTAAATCAGAAACAAAGCAACTTTCTAAGACTTCAAAAAGATAGGAACCTACACCCAAAGCTCCCAAAGCTTCAATTCTTAATTAAACTACTTTTTGAAATTGGACAATTTTTTCTTCTTACTGGGACAGTCTTTATGGTATTTATATTCCCCTTAGTCAGACACCCCCTCCTGATAGGGCTAATTATCCTTATTATTACTTTTATAATCGCTGCAACATTGGGGCTGAGAGGGCTAAGATCTTGACTCTCTTACGTCTTAGTATTAATTTTATTGGGAGGACTACTTGTTATTTTTATTTACATCTCACTCCTTGCCTCCAATGAAAATCAGACACCCCAAAGTAATAAAATTAAAATATTTTTTTTAAGTATCACATCAATTTTAGCGAGCTCTCTTATAATTTCTTCCAGACTAATAGTATTTGACTCTAAGACCAATGCCCTTTTGAAAATGACCCCCTACAACAATGAAAGTACAGACTGGTTAAATTTACTGTACTCCGAACAATTAGGCGGAATGACTATTTTCCTTGTCCTCTACCTCTTACTCACTCTTATTGTAGTAGTAGCTATCAGCAAGAACGACTCCTCTTCTCTGCGAGCCCTTTAATATTTAAATGGCAACTCTCCGAAATACTCACCCCCTAATAAAAATTCTTAACAGAGCTGTAGTGGATCTCCCTGCACCCTCAAATATTTCAAGATGGTGAAATTTTGGTTCGTTGTTAGGTCTCTGTTTAGTTACCCAGATTTTTACTGGGATTTTCCTAGCTATACATTACACGCCACACGTTGAAATAGCATTTTCAAGTGTCATTCATATCATCCGAGATGTAAATTATGGCTGACTTTTACGTACGATTCATGCTAACGGGGCTTCCTTTTTTTTCATTTGCCTATATCTCCACGTGGGGCGGGGACTATACTACGGATCTTATTTATTTTTACTCACTTGATTCTCAGGGATTTTACTTCTCCTCCTAACTATGGCAGCCGCCTTCATGGGGTATGTTCTTCCTTGGGGGCAGATATCTTTCTGGGGGGCTACTGTAATTACCAACTTACTCTCTGCTATCCCTTATATAGGAGATATAATTGTTCAATGACTGTGAGGAGGCTTTGCTGTAGATAATGCGACTCTCAACCGGTTTTTTAGCTTTCACTTTCTGATCCCCTTCATTATCATAGGAGTAGTTATTATTCACCTCTTATTCCTCCACCAGACAGGGTCAAATAATCCTCTTGGTCTTAAGAGAGATTCTGATAAAATCCCTTTTCACCCCTACTTTACTATTAAGGATTTAGTGGGGTTCCTCTTTATATTAAGATTTTTAATCATTTTAACACTATTAGCCCCTAATTTGCTAGGGGACCCAGAAAACTTTAACCCAGCCAATCCTCTGGTTACCCCTGTCCATATTCAACCTGAATGATATTTTTTATTTGCCTACGCAATTCTACGATCGATCCCTAATAAATTGGGGGGGGTTCTAGCCCTTTTATTGTCAATCTTAATCCTAGCCATCATACCAATTTGACATAAGAGAGAAATAAAGGGATTAGAATTTTACCCGTTTAATAAGTTTTTATTTTGATCATTAATCGGGACTGTATTTATTTTAACCTGAATCGGAGCAAAACCTGTAGAAGACCCCTACGTTTTAGTGGGCCAGCTTTTTACAGCCATCTACTTTAGATACTTTATTCTGGCCCCTCTTACTTTAAAAATCTGGGATAAAATCCTAGCATAAGATTGTTTAACCTAATTAAGGTTCTTGTTTTGAAAGCAAGTCATAAAAGTTAAAATCTTTTAACACTCTTTAAACCCTAAGAACAACATACTTAGTAGCCCTGCTATCAGTACTAAATACGAGATAGAAAAAGGTAAAAAAAACTTCCAAGCTAAATATATTAATTTATCGTACCGAAATCGGGGAAGAGTTCCTCGAACTCAAACAAAAATAAAGGCTATTACTCCAAAAGAGACTAGCACGAAAAAAGAGCAGTCACCTCCCAAAAAAATGACACTAAATAGAAAAGATATAAATAAGATTCTAGTATACTCCGCTAATATAATCAAAGCAAACCCCCCACTTCTATACTCCGTGTTATAACCCGACACAAGCTCAGACTCCCCCTCAGCAAAATCGAATGGGGTACGATTAGTCTCAGCGAGACAAGAAATAAATCAAATTAATCCTGCCACAGGAAAGATAAAAATAAACCATAAGTTTTCTTGAAAGGAAGAGAAGCTGCCCAACTCATACCCCACAGTTACTACTAAAGGGGTAAACAAAATTAAGACTAATCTTACCTCGTAAGAAACAGTCTGGGCTACTCCTCGTAGACACCCAATAAGAGAATACTTAGAATTAGATCTCCACCCTGCCGCGAGAAGCCCGTAAACACCAACGCCTAAACCACATAAGAAAAAAAGTACACTCTTATTAAAAGAAAGTAAATTAAAAAAAGAAGGAATTCTTACCCATATAAGAAGAGATAACCCCAAACTAAAACAAGGGGCGATTAAAAAAGCTGAGTAGTTAGAGGTGGAGGGGGAAACGTGCTCCTTTGAAAACAATTTAATTGCGTCAGAAAAGGGCTGAAGAATCCCCCCTAAGCCTACTTTATTAGGCCCCTTACGCAACTGAATGTACCCTAATAGCTTACGCTCAAATAAAGTGAAAAACGCCACCCCCACGAGAACACACACCACCACAACTAAGAAGAGAATCACTTGAATCATTTTAATCAGCCGTAGGGCTACCACCTACATAAGTAGATCCTAAGTCTATTACATTATCTGTCAGACTGACATCACTTTTGAAAGTTTATTTTAATTCTTCATTGTAAGAGCTTCCCCCTATCTTAATCCTTTCGTACTAAAAATAGGCCATAAAATTTGAGGATAGAAACCAACCTGGCTTACGCCGGTCTGAACTCAGATCATGTAAGAAATCAAAAGTCGAACAGACTTTCCAACAAAACTTCTGCACCTTGCTAATTTCTTAATCCAACATCGAGGTCGCAAACCTTTTTATCGATAAGAACTCTCCAAAAAGATTACGCTGTTATCCCTAGGGTAACTTAGTCTTCTAATCCCTCCTTAGGGATCAATTTTCCATCTATACATGTTTTTTAAAGAAAGTGGTACTTTTTAACTTTCTGTCGCCCCAACAAAATTTCATCATAATTTTTGTTATAAAAAGTAACCTAAAACTTTGATAAAATAAAGCTCCAAAGGGTCTGATCGTCCCCCAAACACATTTAAGCTTTTTCACTTAAAAATGAAATTCGACAAATATTTTAGAGACAGCTTTTTTCTCGTCTCACCATTCATACCAGCCTCTAATTAAGAGACTAATGATTATGCTACCTTAGCACAGTCAGAATACTGCGGCTATTTACTAATGCATTGAGCAGGCGATACCCCCTATAGAAACAGGGGGAGATGTTTTTGATAAACATGCGGAAAACAATTTGCCGAGTTCCTTTAAAATACTTAAATTTACTTTAAATTTTAACTTACCCTGTTAATAAAAAATCAACATTAAATTCTACTAATTTAAGCATCTTTACCTTAAATCAAAAGTTAGTTTAAGTATTCTGGTAGGTAGATAAACACTAAAAAATACTGACTACTAAGATGTAAATTACAAAAAACTTATTATTTTAAGCCACTTTTAAGCCTAAAATCATCTAAAACCAAGTTAGTTATTGTATCAATTAAGTTTGCCTCGAGAGCTCATCCCCCCAAGACTTTAACCACCCAAATTTTTAAATTAAACACTAAAATAAAAGCTCAGGTGAATCGAATTAAATTCGTTTTCCAGAAAACCAGATAAAAAAGCTCGAATGGCATTTCACCCCATATTTCAATTCAAAAAGATTTTGCTACATTTATAAACCTTGAAATATAGCTCGCTTAACTTCGGGAATAATTTATGTAAAAAGAAATTTGCAGAACCCTGATACACAAGGTACGATAAAATAAATCTTCTTTTTTAAGTTTGACATAGTTTTTCAACATTCCTTCACAGTACTGTAATCTATAGGGATAGCTGATAATTTCTTTAACTCGTACTTACACAATTTAGACAAAGATGGTTCTGTTAAAAATATTTTCCCCGAGGTAAAAACTAAATAAAATTTGATTTGCACAAATATAGACTCGATGTAAACGAGTTGCTTAACTAGTCAAGCTCTTTATTTCATTCTAGATACACTTTCCAGTACATCTACTTTGTTACGACTTATCTCCTCTTGAGAAGAGAGTGACGGGCGATATGTGCACATCCTATTGCCTTATTCAACTTACTGTACTTAAGTAAATTTACTAATAAATCCACCTTCACCTGAGTTTTAAGCCTAAAATCCGTATTTCTATTAAAAATTGTAGCTCATCACTGCCCTTTTATAAACTGCACCTTGACCTGAAGTAAGAAAAATATTTTTCCTGAAAACGTTCTTTTAAAGTAATCTGACAACGGCGGTATACAAGCTTAACAAAAAAGGGTAAGATAAAATGGGGACTATCAATTATAGGACAAGCTCCTCTATTAGGATAAGATGCCGCCAAAATCTTTGGGTTTGAAGAACAACTTTTACTACCCTATTTACATTATTATTTAGAATAACAGGGTATCTAATCCTGGTTTTTTACCTAAATTTTTTAGTCTCAACAGATTTCTTAAGAATTTCCCTTACATTAAAAATTTCACCTTATCAACAAAATTTCACCTTCTTTTACGAGATCGAATGTTAACTAAACAAAACTTTTACTCTACTAAAATTCTTCGTCTAACCGCGACGGCTGGCACGATTTTAGTCAATTCTATGAGTTTAACTAGGCCCAAATATTTGTTTCCTAAAACTTACTACTACTTATTGTTTTATTTAAACCCCCTGTTTATATATAGATTTAACTCAAAATAGAGCCAAAGCCAGATTCAAACTTTCCCTAAAATTTAACCCAGAAGGACCTTAAAAGTATGGATAAAAACTCGGAACCACTTTGCCGCAAGTATTTGGCGACCGACTTTGAAATTTGCCCGCCAAAATTCAATTTTTTGAGGGATCCCCCCCCTAGAACCCCCCCCTATCATAAATGCCTTACCTCATTTAATTTTTTAAAAATCTCTTCTTTATTTTTTTTCTTAGATTTATAATCTTAGCAAATCCGCTTGAAGAATTCACGCAATGAAGCATGTTCATATAATCTTAGCAAATCCGCTTGAAGAATAAGATTATAATACTAATTTTAATCAGTATGAATATCTTACTTTCTCCTTGAAGAGGGAGAGTCTTCAGTCCCATTCTTTCTTTTGGGGCTTGGAAAGCCCCTTCTTCCTCAAAGAAAGAACTGGGACTTTGACCTTAGTCAAAAGGGAGGGATATTTCTACTCTAAAGCTATTTATCAACTAACAAACATTTTAATGTTTGGCCCAAAAATTAGAAAAGGGGTTTAAACTGAATAGCTATTTATTAGGAACCACTTTCGTGAGGAACTTTTCAACTTTTTGAAGAAAAGGTCTGCGCCCCAAAAAGTTGAAAAGTTCCTCAGAATAATATATAAAAGTGGTTCCGAGTTTTCGTTGATATTTTTATGCAGGCAAGAGGGTAATTTTTTTAAAGTTTTTAAGTTTGATGCCTGATTAAAGGGCTACCTTGATAGGGTAGATGATGCAACTTGTTGCTCAAATTATTTACATGTAATGGATTTCCACCAAATCTTAGAAAATCAAAATCTCTTATGCATTTACATTAACATGTAAGATAGGTAAGCTAAATAAAGCTAGTGGGTTCATGCCCCACTTATAGGTTGCACCTCCTCTCTAATGTGACTTTCTCCTTCTTTACTTCTAATAATTGTCAGTATTGTAACAAGAATTTGTCTCGTGATTTCTTCTCCTTCTTTATTTATTTCATGGATTGGGTTGGAGCTCAATACCTTAGCGTTCTTACCCCTCCTTTTATCTAAAAAATCTAAATTGGCTAGAGAAGCCTCTATTAAGTACTTTCTTACTCAGACTCTTGCTTCAGTTTTAATCCTAGTAGGGGGGTTATGGTTCCTAGCCTCGTTGGGGGGGCTGGCAACATTAACCCTCCTGCTGGGGCTGAGAATTAAGCTGGGGGCAGCCCCCTTCCACAGATGGGTCCTTTCTATCGCCGAGGCAAGAGGGTGGGTCCCTCTTTTTGCCCTACTCACTATCCAAAAAATTAACCCCTTGCTAATACTATGAATATTTTGCCATTTGAGAATACCTTTTTTTTATGTGGTGGTCTTAAGCTCTTTAATCATAGGGGGATTAGCAGGCCTAACTCAGACAAGAGTTCGATCAATCTTAACTTTTTCCTCAATTAATCATGTAGGCTGGCTGATGACAGCCTTAAGATTTAGTTTAAGAGTAGGGGCTTACTATTTTCTTATTTATTTAACGACTCTTCTTTGTTCGATCTTGATTTTCCACATATTTAACGTGTCTCACATTAATCAGCTACCTCTTTTAAGTTTTAAACCCAGTAACCAGATGCTATTATTTTTCGCCCTGCTATCGTTGGGGGGGCTGCCGCCCTTCTTAGGGTTTCTTCCAAAGTGAATAATCTTACAGTTAACTGTCTCTTATTCATTGCTTTTAGTTGGGGGGGTTATAATTGGCATAAGCTTAGTAGTCTTGTTCTTCTACTTACGACTAATATTTTCGGCATTTATGATAGGGGGGGTGAACTTAACGACTTTAAGAAGAGACCCGCTCCCCTTTCCTGTTTACTTTGTTGCTCTCTTTTCAATTACCGGGGGGGGGCTATCCATGATCTACTTTCTTTAGAATTTTAAGTTAATTAAACTAAAAGCCTTCAAAGCTTTAATTAAGATTGTATTCTTAAATTCTATAGGTAGAGGGGATGCTCCCATTATTAGATTTGCAATCTAAATATTTTATTTAAACTACTCTACCGCTGGTTTGTTTAGTCAAAGGGGGGGCCCCGTACTTAAATTTACAATTTAATGCCTACTCCTCGGCCATTTGACTAGCGTATTATTGCGACGTTGACTCTTCTCAACTAATCATAAGGACATCGGTACTCTCTATTTTATCTTTGGTATCTGATCAGGGATAGTAGGCACTGCTCTCAGACTTTTAATTCGCGCCGAACTGGGGCAATCAGGAAGTTTAATCGGAGACGATCAGATTTATAATGTAATTGTTACCGCCCACGCGTTCGTAATAATTTTTTTTATAGTTATACCCATCATAATTGGGGGGTTCGGGAACTGACTAGTCCCCCTTATACTAGGGGCCCCGGATATGGCCTTCCCTCGACTTAATAATTTAAGATTCTGATTTCTTCCTCCGGCACTTACACTGCTTTTAGTTGGGGGGGCAGTAGAAAGAGGGGCTGGGACAGGGTGAACCGTGTACCCCCCCCTCTCAGCTGGGATTGCTCATGCGGGGGCCTCTGTAGATCTAAGAATCTTTTCCCTCCATTTGGCGGGTATTTCTTCTATTCTTGGGGCTGTCAACTTTATTACTACTATTATCAATATACGATCGGCTGGGATATCGTTAGACCGAATTCCTTTATTTGTGTGAGCAGTAGGCATTACTGCACTACTTCTACTATTGAGTCTACCAGTCCTAGCAGGGGCGATTACTATACTTCTTACTGATCGTAACCTTAATACCTCCTTTTTTGACCCAGCAGGGGGGGGGGATCCAATCTTATACCAACATTTGTTTTGGTTCTTTGGCCATCCTGAAGTATACATTTTAATTTTACCCGGGTTTGGTATAATTTCTCATATTATTAGCCACGAAAGAGGTAAAAAGGAAGCATTCGGCACGCTTGGCATAATTTACGCTATACTAGCTATCGGAGTGTTAGGCTTCGTAGTATGGGCTCACCATATGTTTACTGTGGGCATGGATGTTGACACACGGGCGTATTTTACTGCAGCTACAATGATTATTGCGGTTCCCACAGGAATTAAGATCTTCAGATGACTTGGCACACTTCACGGAACCCAGCTTGTATTTACCCCTTCTCTCTTGTGGGCGGCAGGGTTTGTATTTCTGTTTACAGTGGGGGGGCTTACTGGGGTAGTTTTAGCCAACTCAAGAATTGACATTATTCTTCATGACACGTACTATGTTGTAGCTCATTTTCACTACGTTTTATCTATAGGGGCAGTATTCGCTATCTTTGCAGGAGTAGCCCATTGATTCCCTCTTTTTACCGGGCTAACCTTACAAGCCCGTTGGTTAAAAATTCACTTCTTTACAATATTCGTAGGAGTAAATCTGACCTTTTTCCCGCAACATTTCTTAGGATTAGCAGGTATGCCCCGGCGTTACTCAGACTACCCTGATGCTTATCTGACTTGAAACGTTATCTCATCTGTAGGGTCCATAATCTCGTTTGTGGCTACCCTGGGGTTTATTTTTATTATCTGGGAGTCTTTTGTAAGACTGCGACCGACTTTGTTCTCAACACATTTATCAACTTCAATCGAATGACAGCATTCTTTTCCCCCCGCTGAGCATAGTTATAACGAACTAGTATTTATTTCCCAATTCTAACATGGCAGAAAAGTGCATCAGATTTAAGCTCTGATTATGAAAGTGAAAGCCTTTCTATTAGAAAATGGCAACATGAGCACAAATTGGATTCCAAAATAGAGCATCCCCTCTAATAGAACAACTTATCTTTTTCCATGACCACGCCCTTCTTATTCTTATTTTGATTACCACTCTAGTAGGATATTTTATACTTAGTTTAGTCACCAACAAATTTGTCAACCGTTACTTGCTTGACGGACAGATAATCGAAATTATCTGGACTGTTCTTCCTGCTGTTATTTTAATCATCCTAGCCCTGCCCTCATTACGGCTCCTCTACCTCATTGATGAGACCACAGAACCTAGTATCACCTTAAAGACTGTAGGCCATCAATGATACTGAAGTTATGAGTATTCTGATTTCAAGGATATCGAATTTGATTCTTACATGATGCCGTCAAACGAGTTAGAAAAAGGGCAGTTCCGCCTTCTTGAAGTAGACAACCGAGTAATTTTACCATACCTCACCCAGGTACGTCTACTAGTCACGGCAGGAGACGTAATTCACTCCTGAACAATCCCGAGTTTAGGAATCAAAGCTGACGCCGTACCTGGCCGTTTAAATCAACTTAACGTATTTTTCAATCGGCCAGGTGTCTTTTATGGTCAATGTTCCGAAATTTGTGGGGCCAATCATAGTTTTATACCCATCACAGTAGAGGCGGTTAACCCCGGGGACTTCCTGAGTTGAGTTAAATCATTCTCATCAGATAGCTTAAAGTAAGCAAAAGCCTCTTAAGCTTAAAGATGCTAGTCAACGCCTAGCTTTGATGATTACGAGAAATTGGTTAAATTGATAATACTAGCTTGTCATGCTAGAGTTACTCTGAGAGTATTTCTTTGTGCCCCAAATCTGACCTATAAATTGAGTTATTCTTTTTTGAATTTTCGCTTTGACTTTTGTGATATTTATGGCCTTCCTTTATTTCACAAACTTTTCTCCCAAAATTAGACTAGAGAAGTCTCATCAAACTACCCTGAACCATCTAGACTGAAAATGATAGCTAACTTATTCTCTATCTTTGACCCCTCCTCTATATTAACCCTCCCTTTAAATTGGTTGGCCATCTTTGTCGGTTTGTTTGCCCTTCCCTGAGGCTTCTGAATTAGAACTAACCGCGCCGCCAAATTCTTTACTCTAGTCTCAGGCCAACTTCATAGAGAATTTAAAACTCTAGTAGGAGTAGGGGGAGCTCAGGGGCACACACTCATTTTTATCTCACTATTTTTATTTATTTTATTTAATAATTTTTTTGGATTGGCGCCATACGTATTCACAGCATCCAGCCACTTAGCTATGACCCTAGCCCTAGCTTTCCCACTTTGACTAGCATTTATTCTTTACGGGTGACTTAACCACACTACTCATATGCTCGCCCATTTAGTTCCTTTAGGGACCCCCCCAGTTTTGATACCCTTTATGGTCCTTATCGAAACCGTGAGTAACGTTATCCGCCCTGGGACCTTAGCTGTACGTTTAGCAGCTAATATGATTGCTGGCCACTTACTTCTAGTGCTACTAGGTAATCAAGGACCCTCCCTGTCCTCTTCTCTTTTAAGAATCCTACTGGTTACCCAGATTTTACTTTTAACGCTAGAAAGCGCGGTAGCTATCATCCAATCTTACGTATTTGCTGTTCTGGCGACTCTTTACTCTAGAGAAGTAGTTTAATGTCAAATCATATAAATCACCCCTTCCACCTCGTAGATAAAAGCCCCTGGCCTATTTTAAGAGCCTTTAGAGTAATAAGATTAGTTAGAGGTCTAGCTAAATGATTTCATACTTTTAATATAGACTTGGCAATCCTAGGCATTTTTTCTACCACCCTAGTGATAATTCAATGGTGACGAGATGTAGTCCGCGAAGGAACTTTCCAAGGCCTCCATACGAGTAAGGTTGGTGTAGGGCTTCGTTGAGGAATAATCTTGTTCATTGCCTCAGAAGTTTTATTTTTTGTTTCATTTTTTTGGGCGTTCTTTCATAGTAGCCTTGCCCCTGCCGTTGAGTTAGGAAGAGCTTGGCCCCCCCTTGGTATTAAACCCTTCAATCCATTTCAGATCCCCCTTCTAAATACTGCTATTCTTTTAGCCTCGGGGGTCACAGTTACTTGGGCCCACCACGCATTAATGGAAAATAACCACACTCAGGCTTTTCAAGGATTATTTTTAACAGTCTTTCTCGGCTTTTACTTTACCTCTTTACAAGCCCTAGAATACTTTGAGGCCCCTTTCTCTATTGCTGATGCTGTATACGGAACCACTTTTTTTGTGGCAACAGGGTTCCACGGACTTCATGTTATCATCGGGACAACTTTCTTACTAATTTGTCTTATCCGTCATACCCTG
>B570J13880_100041_pt1 | contig 15802 bp, 12 predicted proteins | sample LakMenEpi26Jun08_FD_13880 | JGI IMG/M metagenome (IMG submission 13880) | reverse complement strand
CTAGTGGTCTGTCAGTTTTCTATTTGTGGATAAAGACGCTTGAGACGGATACGGGCATCCGCAGTTTTGAACTGCCAATCTACAGATTTTTGTGAATGATTGCGTTGAATATACCAAGCCGTTGTTTCTTGTTCTAAAGTTTCAATATCAGGAATCCGACGATCTAAGCATTGCCGAGTCATTGCGGACAGTTCGTTTTCAGCGATATTGAGCCAACTTCCATGTTTAGGGGTGTGGTGAATTTCCAAACGTTCGACAAGAGAACGGGCAATGGATGGCTCAAAAGCTTGATATAGGGGTACAGCCGGGATAAGGGTAAAATGGGACACGATGTAAATAAATATTTCAGAATGTGTTTTATTGATTTACTAATTTCTTCATAAATGATAGAGGAGCAATTGAAATTTTGCAGAGCAAAATCTACTTTTTATACCTTTAGTACATTAAAATTTTCCGTTTATGATTATTTTTAGTGCTACTTTCCAATTTGGAAAGTATTAAAACAATGAGTAAAGAACGAAAAATCAATGGTTTTGAGCATTGCTCACACAAAACTTTACATTGTGTCCCATTTTACCCTTATCCCGGCTTGACCCCCTATTAATCTTCCACCTGAAATCTTTGAAAGCTAGACACAGTAAGCGTTTACAGACCATCTTGCAGGTTTTTACCCCTATCTCGGCTCAATACCAATTAGGGGCAGAAGCTTGAGAACCTCCACCCCATTTTTCAGCAAACTCTATTTACAGCAATTTTTGCTGCTAGGAAGTACGGTTTTTCATCGCCAAGCCTGTAGGGGCGGGGTTTCCCCGCCCTCCATTGTATTACTCAGGGCTTTTTCCTTGGGCAGTATAAGCTCCATGTTGTTGGATTAGTTTTGCTACTACTCCTGTCCAACCTGTTTGATGACTAGCCCCAATTCCCGCACCATTATCTCCATGAAAATATTCATAGAAGAGAATGTATTGATTCCAGTTGGGGTCATCTTGAAACTTTTTAGTGCTTCCATAAACAGGTCGCTCACTTTGACCTTCTGTTTTGGGCAAGAAAATATTGATCAACCTTTGAGAAAGTTCTGTAGATACTTCCCAGAGATTCATCATCTTTCCGGAACCAGTAGGATATTCTACTTTGAAATCATCTCCTAAATAACGATGAAATTTTTGGAGTGATTCAATAATCAAGAAATTCACAGGCATCCAAATCGGACCACGCCAATTAGAATTGCCACCAAATAGACCAAATCTTGATTCTCCTGGTTCGTATTCTACTAAAGGTTGCTCGAAACTGCCATCTTCCATTCTGATTTTAAAGGGCAAGAGATAAGGATGGGGTGGCTCGTGAGATTTAGATAAAGCTCGAATGCCATAGTCTCCTAAAAACTCAGATTCATCGAGCATTCTTTTGAGAATTAATTTGAGTCTTGCTGGGTTGACTAGGGATAAAGCTAATCCTCCTTCCATGAAATTACTGGTTGTGTTGTCGAAGTAAATATTCTGGTTTTCGGTCAAATCTTTACGGTTCTTGAGAAACCAGTCAGCCCTTTTTTTGAAGTCAGAAGTCGAATATTTGTCTAGTGTTTCCTGATCGATTGCTTCCACTGCAAACAAAGGAATAAGTCCTACCATAGAACGGACTTTCATTGAGAAAGAAAAGGGATCATTTCCTCCCTCTATGGCATTCGCAGGAAGTTTCAAAATGTCATAGAAAAAGCCATCGTTGTCATCCCAAACATCAACTGCACTTCCTCCCAGTTTGTTCATAGCTTCGGCAATTAGCAAAAAGTGCTGGAAGTATTTGGATGCCATATCGTCATAAACTTTGGAATTTGTATGGGTTTTGGCTAACTCTGTTGCCATCTTCAACAAGTTGAGACAAAACATTCCCATCCAACTAGTACCATCTGATTGCTCAATACTAGCACCAGCAATTTTCAAACTACTGCGATCAAAAACCCCAATATTATCTAGCCCCAGGAAACCTCCTCCAAACAGATTGTTTCCATCTACATCTTTGCGGTTTATCCACCAAGTAAAGTAGAGGGACAATTTCTGAAATAGTTGTTCGAGGAATCCTCCGTCTGCCTTGCCATACATTTTCTCTTCTATTTTATAAACCCGCCAAGCTGCCCAGGCATGAACTGGAGGATTTACGTCGCTAAAGTTCCACTCATAGGCTGGTATTTGACCGTTAGGGTGCATAAACCATTCTCTGGTGAAGAGATATAATTGCTTTTTAGCAAATTCTGGGTCAATTAAGGCTAGAGGGATGGTGTGAAATGCCAAGTCCCAAGCAGCAAACCAAGGATATTCCCATTTGTCAGGCATGGAGATGATATCTTCGTTAAACAGGTGAGTCCACTCACTGTTTCTGCCAGAGTTTTTGCGTTGCGTTGGTGGTGGTGCGCCTGGGTCTCCATTGATCCAATCTTGCACAACATAGTGGAAAAATTGCTTACTCCATAACATCCCTGCAAAGGCTTGTCGTTGGACGTTACGCATTTCAACTGGTAATTCTTCACTGGGGGTGACTGCTTGATAGAATTGATCCGCTTCACTTTTGCGTTGTGCAAATACTGAACCAAATTCACTACCAAATGGTGTGGCTAAGTCATCAAGATCACTGAGGCGGAGTCGGACGATTTTGGTTTCCCCAGGGGCAAGATTTAAGCGATAATGGGGTGAAACTTTGGTTCCTTGTTGATGATTTACTGCACCAGTTTTACCATTAACAATATAATCGTTAATGCCATCTTTGACGTAAGAGGTATTTTTTCCCCATCCAAACTTTTCTTTATTGGTTTCGTTTTCCGTATACAGCATGGCATCGGGGGTTTCGCAATAAAGCCATTTCTTGACTTCCGGTTGCGCTGATTTGAGGTCGGTAAATTGAGCTTTAACTACTTTAAAATCTCCACTAGAGTTAACGCTTTCTAGAGAGGGTTTACCTTCCTCTGTGTCTCCCCAAGACCAAGTGTTGCGAAACCAAAGGGTCGGTGCTAGATGTAACTCTTTAGCTTCTGTCCCATGATTAACAACTGTGATTTGAATTAAGATATCTTCGGGAGAATTTTTGGCATATTCGACGAAAACATCAAAATAGCGGTTATCGTCAAATATCCCTGTGTCCATCAACTCAAATTCAAAGGCGCGAGCATCTTGGGCTTTGCGACGACCATTTTCTTTGACTAATTGTTCATAGGGAAAGGCATTATGGGGATATTTGTACAGCCCTTTCATGTAAGAGTGGGTGGGGGTACTATCCAAATAGAAGTAATACTCTTTGACATCTTCCCCGTGATTGCCTTCACTATTTGTTAATCCAAATAGCCTTTCTTTGAGGATGGGATCTTTGCCATTCCAGAGGGCGATCGCAAAACAAAGACGTTGGTGATTATCAGAAATCCCCATAATCCCATCCTCTCCCCAGCGATAGGTACGGGAACGGGCTTGATCATGGAAAAAATAGTCCCAAGCGTTACCGTCAGCACTATAATCTTCTCGTACTGTTCCCCATTGGCGATCGCTTAAATAAGGGCCCCACTGTTTCCAATGCTTTTCCCGATTACTATCTTCAACCAGTCTTTTTCTTTCGGCTGTGTCTTGAATTTGCATCATGGCTTTTGGCAATTTAATAAATGAACTGTTGGCAATCATAGTCTTAATTAGCTAGAGAAATCTCTAAGCTAAACTCGTCAGAAAACTAATACTAGGAGCGAAGAAATATTCTCCACCTTTCATTTTCACCCATAACTCAAAATGATAATCCTTGGTTTCCTTTTCACCCCATTTGGTTGGCCATTTTGATACTACATTTCTTGGATCACCTTTTGGTTTTCCAGGCTGACCAATTACCGGATCAATCCCCACCCCAACATCAACAAAACGATCAGGATTTGCCCATCTCGATTGCATAAAATTGAATTGGTTTTCAATATCTGCTTGGAAACAAAGAAACAATAATCCTGATCCCTCTGTCGGTTTGGCAGTGGGATCATGTTCTCCATAACTCACTGCCCGACGGGCAATGCGATGATCTCTTTCTATGCGTAAGGCTTCACCAAATTCAGGAGCAGATTCCACTCGTCCTGTATCACCACGGGGGTTTGTTTTGCGAATATGGGCATGAAATGGACATTTTGTTGCGGCTGTATCCTCATCAAAATTAAAGTTATTAGTGGGAGTCACAGCATAGGTGGGAATATCTGATTTAGTTACGGGAGTTCCATCCGCAAAACGACCCATAACTAAAGCCCCAGCCAAATCATTTTTGATGTTTAAAGTTTCAGCAAGTTGCTGTTGATCTTCATGAAATGCTTTAACATTTTGTTCGAGTTTTCGGTAAACTAAATAGCTACCGTAACTATCCTCAGTTTTCCCATTATAATCTTTAACGAGAATGATATCTAAAGAAGCTCTGGGGTCCCATTGACTGAAATTACAATCATTGGTTTGCGCTCTCATAATATCTCGTTTGATAAATAAAGGCTGACTGACCCCATCCACAAACCCAAAATGTTCAATTATTTGTCCGGCTTTATTTCTCAAAATAAAGCCATCTTCTCTGTGAATAATCACAGCCACTTGACGCAGACTTTGAGAAATTTTATTGACAGTTTGCAACAAATTAATCAAGTTATCATCAGCAATCAACAGTAAAGCATGGATATCTTTTTGAAATCCTGCTTCCCAGTTTTTAACCTCTGGATCTTTTAAAAAATCTTGTCTGATTTGCTCATTTTTCATCCCCATCGTAAAGGGCTGATCTTTCGGCACTTGAAAAGGCTTAAATCCTAAAGCCTCATAACCACGACGAGTTAGTAAAAAGTTAGCAAAAACCTTGCCGGGAATGCCTTCTTGTCGGTAACGTAAAGCCTCATCTGCTTGCTGTTTAGCTGATGTTACATAAGATTTTGTAAAGGTCTGTATCCAGTTCTTAGCTTCACCAACTTTGTCTGATTTCCATTCTAAAAAGAGATGCACGCTGTAATCTCGTCCATGTCCTTTTAAAATGTTCCCTTGTAAGTCTTCTAGGAGTCCTTGATACTTGCCCGCATTTTCTGGATCAATGCCAGTTTCGGGAACATTTTTTAAGTCTTCTTCTGTTAGTGCCACAAATTTCCACCTTTTTAATGACTGTTTTTTACCCAGCTTTAAGTTTGACAATTCTGGCTTTGGCAGGTTTGCCTACATCATTGAGATAAAACATCATGTAATATCCAGGAGGATAGAGATTCGCGTTGTTAGGCGCTGTAAATTCCACTAATGAATTATCATCCGAGACTTTAATAGGCAACTCTGCTAACCGTTGTCCATAATCAAAAGAATGGGTAACAGCCCCCAATTTGGCGAGTACCAGCGATGGGTTTTTAGTGCCATTTTTCACCCTAATTGTCCCTGATTTTCCATATTCAAGAGTGTCAGGAGCTTGATTGATTTGAGGGCGATCGCCTGATTTAAAGAGATAGGGAGGACTGAAAATTTCTCCTTGCCAAATTTCCGCCGGCACAAAGGGTTCAGAATCTCCTTGAGCATAATAATGTTGGGGATCTTTGTAAAAGGTGTCAATATCAAATTCTTCAGGTTCTCCTGATTGATTTTGCAGCTTGGCAAAGGTAAAAAATGTTTGCGGATCGCCAAGAACATCCACACGCACTGTACCGTCTTTTTTGAGTGCGGCTCGGTTGGCATTACCACCCACAACTAATACACGGGCATCCGGTAGTAAAACAGCCCCATTATGGTACAGTCTGGGGAATTTGCCAGGGTTTAAGGACTTGGTTCGATAACCTGCGGTTGCCTTTGCATCTGGGGTCATGAGTAAGGGTTCGTAAACTGGCTGATATTCGGGATATCGCCCCCCATTAATCACTAAAATTTCTTTGGTGGGTAAAATGACGGCTTGGAGGTTAGCTCTAGGTTTATCGAGGAAATGGTCAAATATTTCCCATTTACCAATCTTGTTACCAATTTTTTCCGGTGCAATCCAATGTTGTAAACTGCTGGCTATCCTGACCTCTTTGGGAAATCCTGATGTATTACCACCCCGTCCAAAACCAATATTGTTAGTACCAATAATGCCACCTAATAAAATGACATCTTCGGAATTAGGGACTTGTAGAGCAGTTCCGTAGGCTTTGTTGGTTTCTAAGCGATCTGGACCGACTTCAAAACTAATGGAGAGCTTGCCATTATCTGTTTCCTGAATGCTCATTAAATAGCTTTTTTTACTGAAATGGGGAACTGAAACTCCGGCAATACCGGCTTCGTCTCCTGTAATCAGTAATCTGCCATCTTTTAAAGGAAACACGCGGGGATAAAGGTCAATGCTATCGTAAACGTCCTCACCTTCTACCTTGGTGTTAAAGGGACTGTTTTCGATTAGTCTGGGGTCGAAGTATTGGAGTTTTTCTGTTTTGGGATCGTAAATTTCAATACTGGGGTTAATTTGGTTGGGTTTATCCCATTTTAAACCGGAAAAAATGACGACTTTTCCACTAGCAAGGGGAATTAAACTGGGATACCAACGACCATCTTTTGTCTCCCCAATCGCTTTCCATTCACCTGTTTGCCACTTGTAGAGGTTAATCTGCTTGGTGCCGGTAAAAGCTCCACCTGGGTAATAACGCCCTGTTCCCCCGATAAAGAGGACGTTACCATCGGCTAACTGCACATGACCCAGACAAAAGAGATCGTTTGTTGTCCCATTTTGTGAGGCTGGAGGTGAGGAAATACGTTCAAATTTTCCTGTTTCAGGGTCAAGTAAACCTGTGTTATTGATGGCATTATAATTTTTCGGATCTACACCTTCTTTAAACTTATATTTTCCGTCTTCTTCAATCAGAGTGCTACGAAAACTACTCCCATTGACCATTAAAACTTTGCCATTCGGTAGCACAATGGTATGGACAGACTGCATCCGATCTTCTTGAGGTGGCATGGCTATGGTTGTCCATTTTCCCATGGTTTCTTTGGGTCCGGCCGCGATCGCTACATCCCAACCTAAAAATGTTAGGCATAAGGACAGGAAAAACACCAAAAAAACTGAGACAATCTTGATGCCTTGGGGTAATGGTTTAACTATCTTCATAATGAAGTCTCTAAATCAAAATTTATTGTCATAGCAAATAGTCATTTCCAGAAGAAAAGTTAACCATGCTTAAGAGCTTTTTTAATTTCCTTGTTGGTGGCTTGGATAGCTTTATCCGCAGTATCATAGGCACTAGGATAGAAGGGATGGGGCTGATCTTCTCCTGGTATCCAAAATTTGCGTCGAGATAAGCGCAGAGAGTTAATAAATGGCGGAATAGCATTGAAAATTTCCACAGCAATTGGTCCTGTGTAAACTTCTAAAACTGGTTTGAGAAATGACTGCCAGGGTAGCCAACTGGTATGAAGTGCGCCCCGATCAGGGGGTGAAACTTGAATGTAATGTAGGCGGTTTTGTTTGGCTAAATCAGCAACTTGCTCTGCGAATTTTTCTGGTCCATCTCCATCTAAGATTTCATGAGCGCTATCAATGACAACTCCCACTTGTTTACTTTCCACACCTTTGAGAAAGTTAATTACTTGAGATAATTTATTTGGTCCAGGAGTTTCCCAATGAGTAATAGGTTCAATGGCTAATTTCACCTTTTTTCCTTCAGCATATTTACCCAATTCATTAAGAACAGGTTGAGCATTTTGATAACGTACAGCTAAATGCTCCTGTAGTTGATCGCTCCAAATAGGATCATTAAAGTCTGTAGTTGGAAAAACACCATAGGGAATGACAATGGGACCCATCATAATTTCCCCACCTAAAGCAGCCGTAATATCCACTCTTGATTTCAGATATTGTAAAGCTTCTTGTCTTTGTTTTGGATAGGGAGAACTAGGATCAAAAGTTCTGGTTGCCCCAACATTGGTGGATATTTTAATATCTGCTAAACCTTCATCATCAAGATACTGACGTAAATTTTGATAATTTTTCAAATCTTGAGCATAATTGGCAGGATTGGTGAGAGCGATAGGAAATTCAAATCCAGTATAACCAAATTTTTTCAGTTCTTTGATATGTTTTACCACAGTTTTCCGATATTCCAAATTATCGGGTTTTAAATCTGTAGTGAACATGAAAAAGCTCAGGTAGATATTAGGTAAAGATGATGAGTTGTTCATTTGATTGTGTCCCAAAAAATTCTCAATAAATTTGAATTACGGTAGGATATTTTTCTGATACAGCACTTCCTGCTGTTATGAGGTATGGAGTTTCATAGCCAATCCTGTAGGGTTTCCCCGCCATTAACTCTATTGCATTTAAGCGGAAAATGCTGTATCTATGCAAAAATTACAAGGGTTTCTTGTTCCAAATTTGACGGTCAATTTTCCAAGTTCCTGCCTCTTTCTTCATCAACCATAAAGCCCGAAATTTTGCCTGTTTGGCAGGACTACCATTATGAGGATAAATAGTTGCCATAGAGACACCAACGACATAACCAAAATCACCCATCACTTCAATTTCTTCCGCAGTAAAAACTGGATCAATATCTTGCCTATCAATGCTTTGGGCAAATCCTTGCATAATATCTTCAATACCACAGCGATCGTCTACATCCGGTGCCATCCAAAGTGCTTCTTCGGTATACATCTCACCATAACCAATAAGATTTCTACTTCTCACATTATCGGCATAGGTTTCTTCAAAAACTTGTCTGATTTCCTGTTTATCTTGAAAGCTCATATCTAAACTCCTAAAAATTGTTGTTGAGTTGTACAGAAATAGTTTTAGTGTTTTGATTTGTAGGTTGGGTTAAGCGACAGCACAACCTAAGAGGGTGTTTGAAAAGTCATGATTGCTGTATCAAATCCTTTACCCCTCCCTAACCCTCCCCTTATAAAGGGGAGGGAACTTGATTTTTATTGTTTCCCCTCTTTATAAGGGGGGGACTAAGGGGGGTAACAGTCAATAAAAAATTACAAACCAGTCACTTTATGGAGATAACCTCTTGCTAGAAGAGCATATTCTAAAGGCTCACGTAAAGGCTTAATTTTGGTATTGCTGGGATCTTGTTCTGCTTCTACCATTAACCAGCCTTGATACTTAACTTCGGCTAGTTTATTTAAAATGCTCTTAAAGTCAATGATTCCCTTTTTATCCCCAGGAACTGTAAAGACTCCAGAGCGAATTGCACTTAAAAAGCTGAGTTGATTTTGTTTTGCTTCGTCCAAGATATTTTGACGAATATTTTTGAGGTGAACGTGCTTAATCCGGCTACCATAGGTGCTAATCAGATCCAAAATTCCATCTTGGGTAACACCTGAATAGTAAAGATGTCCAGTATCAAGTAGTAGGTTCACATTGTGATCCTTTGTTCCTGCCATGAGACGATCAATATCTGCGCGGGTTTCTACTCCGGTGCCGACGTGGGGATGGTAAGACAAGATCATGCCATTGGCAAAGGCTTGATCTCCCAGAGAATTTAAGCCATCAATCAAGAGTTGCCATTGTTTATCAGTAAACTGGGGACGATTATTTAAGGGTTCAATGGGTTGTTGATGGACAGCCCCTCCGAGTTCGGCAACGACAATTGCTTTACTATCAAAATTCTTCATGAACGCCATCTGATCCTCGAAGATTTTTTGGCTATCTTCTTTCGCTCCGATGGTGAAGAAAGTCCCAACCCAGGGTTCAGAAATTGTTAAACCCCGAACTTCTAGGTCTTTTTTTAATGTAGCGATGTCTTTGGGAAATTTAGGAGCGCCTTGAAGACCTTTAAACCCTGCTAGGGAAATTTCACTGATAATCTGTTTGTAGGAGATGGGAGGATTGAGATCCATTGTGAGATCATCACTGTTGCTCCAACCTGTAGGGGTAATACCTAAACGGACTTCTTCAGGGTTGAAAATAGGGGTTTTAGCACCACTTCTGACTTCAGCATTGGCAGGGAGTGTGGTAGTGATTCCCATGAGAATCACAATCAATAGGGAAATCAATAAACGACTGATTTGTTGACTAAGAGATTTTATTCCGCTGGGAAAATTCGCAAGAATCTGTGCTTGCTGTTTAATTTTTTTGGAGATTTGTGTCATGAGAATCCTTGAGTTTTTTACTTTCAAAAACTTGATTGGTTTTATTTAGGAGTGAACCATTTTTGTCTAATGTTGCAGTGGTTTATAGCAATCCTATTGTTAGCTCATCAAATAGGATTGCTATACCAGAGGGAGTTTTCTAACTATCGCGTTCCTGACGATATGTTAACTATGAGCCTATTGAATAGCCCCAAACTGATTCACCTTACCGTTATATACGGTATCATCAGGCATTCTGGCACGAAACAAATCGGCATCAATGAATTTAGTCTGTGTCAGAGTAGCTTTTGATAATCTGACATTTCTCAGAACAGCATCAGAAAAATCTGCACCATCTAACTTAGAGGTAGATAAAAATGCGTTGGTGAAATTTGCTTCCTTGGCGATCGCATTAGACAAATTTGCACCAGAGGCGATCGCAAATTCTAGATTAGCCCCTGTGAGATTAGCCCCCGACAAGTTTACCCCTGCCATCTCTGCATTACTCAATTTGGCATTTGTGAGATTGGCGTTAGTTAAATTGGCGTTGTTTAACCTAATTCCTAAAAGGATGGCTGCCGATAGATTAGCTCCTATCAGAGTTGCTTTATCTAGCTTGGCTTCATTTAGCAAGCTGTTCGACAAATTAGCACCTGTCAGATTTGCTCCAATGAGTGCGCTACCATACAAATCTTTATTGGATAAATCCACTCCTGACAGATCACAGCTATTACACTCGTTGGTATTCATTAACCGAGTAAGATTAACACTGGGACGACTGGCAACGAAGGCATTAGCAGGTAAACTAAACAGCGTTACACTCAAAACAATTGTCAGAACAAAAGCAGAAAGTCCCCGAAACCAAAGTTTAATATTCATGGTGTATCTCCATTAAAATTGTTCGCCAGATCATCAAGTTGTCATTAACTCAAACTAACTGAAGGCGGCTCACTCCAAGTCCCATAACCAGGTCCTTTGGCACCAGGAGGATTAACCCCAATAGCCTTCCACACAAGTCCTTCGGGATAGGATTGAGGACTGGGAATAAAATGGCTATTTTTTTCTTGGCCTGCACCATACCAGGCCTCCCATGCGTCGGGAAGTTCATACCAATTAGCCGTGTACCATAGTTTAATGATGTTGCGAGCAACAGGTCCACGTTTTGAAGATTCCAAAATTTGAGAGCGTAGTCCCTCGCTTAAAATTACGGGATCATATTTCTTTTTTGCTCTCTTATCCAGATCATGAAAGATTGTTAGCAATTCCCCAAATATGTCTTCACCAACCATCTTCAGAACGGTGTCAAAGTAAAGGTCAGCTTGTCTAGTTCCTTCCAGATCAAACCGAGAAAATCCTGTTACCTCTGCTGAGAAATCCAGGAAATACCCCATGAATTCAGGTGTCTTAATACTCACTAGTTATTTACCTCCACAAAGTTTCTAGGTTTTTATTTCTAGGTTTTTGAGTCTCAATTTTTGCTCTTTACTCAAACTTATAAATTGGACCCGCATGAACACCATCCAGTCCCGGAATAGGGTTACGAATCAGACTCGTAGCCAATTCCTTGAGTCGGAACATACTTCCCACCGCAGGAAGCAACTGCTCAGGATGACCATTAAAGGAATGTTCAATCTCTGCAAGGAATCTGCTGTAAGCTTGCTGGAACTCTAGTGCGTGAGCATATAATTCTGAATCTGCGTCACAATAACTTCTGAGTTTACTCAACGTCAGATTATCCATGACGGGATAAACAGCGTCCCAATCTACAGTAAACTCTTCCCCTGTAGGATGATCAGGCTCATCTGAGTTCGTTGGATCTTCCCTGTCTATCACATAGTAGCGACCCTTGAGGAGTTGCTGGAAACGATAGTAATGAGAAAGTTCTTTTTCAGAATCATAGATCGTTGTAGTTCCAGACCCTTCACCTTGGGTTTGAATGATATACAGTGCCTTGATAGCAGAGTCCAGATCCGTCACTTTGACGATATCTCCCGCACCGTCATAGTAATATTCAGGGGTAATTTGCTTTTTGGGATCACCAATGAAGAGATTCTTCCCTTCATCCTTATACTTCTGATCCAGTGCCTTTAAGCCCCGAATTACCTCTGTATAGAATAATCCAATGGTGTCGTAGCTTAAGTTATCCTTTTTACCAGCAAGTTTTAAAAAACTGTGTTTTCTTGTTTGTTTAGTGCGAGACTCTACTAATGCTTTATTTTCACCTACATGATGAGAACGTTCAATGTTACAAAATGTCTCTACTGTTTCTTTGGAAAACTTGCCAACATTAACTTCAAAGTCAACTTCTCCCGTAGGTAAGTGAGTCGGGTATGTAGGAATAAAGTCGTGATTGGTCAAAACTCCTTGGATATTTCCTCCCACCGCATTAAACACATTGGCTACTAAAGTGAGATGGAGCATTTCCTCTACAGCGACGGTGCGAATAAAGTGAAAAGCTTCCAAATTTGAGCCTGGTTTCAGGGAGTAAAGGGCAGTGAGATAAGGGGGAAGAGTTGCGTGTTCTATCATCAAGCCCTGAATGAGATAGTAATGCAGGTCTTCAACCGTTGTAATCAACTCTAAACTATCAATCATCAAATACCTCTGCTGACAATGTTTTCAAAAGTTGTATAATTCAGTACGGCTTGTGGTTTTCAATCCTAGAGATTTACAGGTTTAGACGCAATATCTAAGTCCCTCAGCATCTCCTCAGCAGCCATGAAAGTTAGAGCGGCGATACTCAATGTAGTATTGGAACTACCAATGGAAGGCATACTTCCTGCACCAACCATGTAAAGATTCTGATGATCCCAAGAACGCATATATTTATCAACAACCGAGTTGTCTTTAGTCGTTCCCATGACGTGAGTTCCTGAAAAGTGATTTCCTCCTCGGAACCAGTAACCTTCACCCTCATACTCAAAATAGGCAGGGTCTGTATTATCGTAGTCGGTATGATCTTCCGCACCTAAATCCTTGAAAATCTTCTTGGAGAGATTGCGGGCGTAAGCAAAGGTTTTTTTGCAATAATCAGGTACGTCAAAATGAATGACAGGACGATAATTACCTAGTTGATCCTTATATTGAGAATCAATGGTAACTCGATTATTGTAATCGGCGGGTAATTCGCACATGAAGGCTAATAGTAACTGCCGTGATATCTTACTAATCAGTTCTTGACGCAGTTGATAACCATACAGATTACCCTTTTCCACAGCATTTCGCACTATATCAGTAGCGCCTGTTCCTGACCATCCCCAACCATCATTGTGGATATCCATTGCAAATGTGCATTGGTTGTGACGAAACTTACCTTTACGGAAAGACCCGATTCCTGATGTCACTAGGGGTCCTCGCATTGTCCCAGTTACTTCCGGCATCAAAGCCCAAGCTAAGAGGAAGGGATGATCCATGAGGTTGCGTCCCATCAGATCATTGCTACTCTTCAAATCGGAAGCAAGCATCAGCTTGGCATTTTCCACTGCATGGGCAGCTAAGACAAATAAAGTACCTTGAGCTATACCAACGGTATGATCAGGAGAGTTTTTATCTTGATAGTGCTTGTAGTGAATAGCAGTGATACGACCGTTATCAGGATCAACTTTTACCTCATAGGCTACAGCCTGGGCAAGTAAATCTACTCGATCAGGAAAAGCTATGGTATTTAAGGTTTTACGGGCATCATACTTCGCTTGCACTGGACAGATAGGTACACAGTTGGCGTTACCTTGGCAGCGTTCCCCATACTCTAGAGGCTTAACACTGGCAATTCCATCAGGAACGAAGCGAATATCAGCTTTATGCCCGTATTCGTTGTACTTAGGATTAGGGATACTATTGCGACCTTGAGGAAAGGTACTGAGTTCTAATTTAATAGTCTCACCCTCAAGTTCGACGGTAGATCCTTTCAGTCCCTCACTAACTTTCTGATCCAAGTAAGAAGGAGGAAGCTCAAGCATCGGGAAAACATAGCCCTCTTTAAAGGGGACACCTAGACCTTTTTGTCCTTCTACGTTCCCAGAAACCCCCATTTCATACTCCGCTTGGCGGTAGTAGGGCATCAGGTCTTCATACTTAATCGGCCAGTCAAGACCTTTTCCATATTTAGTTTTTAATTCAAAATCTTCGGGTAGCATTCGGATGGTTTTCCCTTCCCAGTGCATGGTAGTTCCACCCAATACTCTTGTGTAAGAACCGCTAAGAGGCAATGGTCCTTTTTCTTCAAAATAGTGATTAGCTCCATCAGTAGGGCTAAGGGCATTGGGGTTTACGGGATAAGGGGCGTTGGCGTTTTTATCTACTGCACCATAGAAGGTATCAACATGACTTTGAAATCCTTCAAGGGTTAAACCACTACCAGTTCCCGCTTCCAGGATTAAAACTCGTTTTCCCTGCTCACTAAGTTGTTTGGCAACAATGGCTCCGGCTACTCCCGCTCCAACTATGACTACATCGTAGAAGGTTTGAGAAACAGTCTCGGAAGTGACGAAGTTTATTGTAGTCCGACTTTGGCTCATATATTACCCCTTGGCACGTATTTAATTGACTCAATGGTGTAAGGAACTTTCACGCCAATAACCTACCAAACATCAATGTATTTAGTCAACACTTAGTAGATAATCATTGAATACACTTGATTGCATAAGAATCTGCTCGCAATTAATGTATTGAATACTGGTATAATATAAGTATATATTCGGTAAACGCTTAATATATGCTCAGTAGATATTCTTGGTAAATCTGTTAAAAGATAAGCAAATTGCGCGATTTTAACCAGATTATTGAATATCTCAGAAATTTTAGTGATATTTTAGTAATGTTTCGTCATGTTTCGTAATATTACGCCAAAAATCTTAGTATTAGGAGTCCTTTATGTTACAAAAATTTTCTGAAGAAACAAGAGCCTTATTGCGTCAAGAAATACAAGCAGATGGATTTATTCAGGATGAATTAGTTGGTAAAGAAATTGACAGGGAAGTTTACGGGGTTAATATTGCTTGTGCTTGGCCTCTTCCTACGGAAATGAGGGAAATTTATGAAGAAATGTATGAGAAATTGCAAGAATTAGAAGGTGCTTATATATATCCATATACCCAGACACACATTACAATCGTAACAGTTATTAACTTTAAAAAAAGGCTGAATAAAATCAAAAAATATTTAGATGCTGAGGTATTGAAACTGTTAAAAATTAGAATAGAAAATATAGTACAACACCAGCCAATTAAAATATTTATTGATTCTCCAGTATTATTAAAATCTGCGGCATTCTTCCCAATATACAATCCTGGTGGAGAGATATATGCAATACGAAAAGAAGCTCTGAATATCTTAACCAGTGATAATAGAGATTATGACTTAGATACGCCAATATCTATTCATTCAACAATTTTGCGTTTCAAGGAAGTTCCTACAGATAGTGCAAAGTTTATTCATAGATTTGAAGAAATTACCAAAAATTTTTCTGTAGTGGAAGGAATAGTTAGGGAAGTGTATGTAACTGAGGAGTTAAAGCCTTACATGAAAAAGGGAAGTATTTTAGAAAAAATTGACTGCGGAAAGTTGGCTTTGTAAACCTCTAATTTTTCATAAATGAAGATAATAATTAAATCTAGCTCGCAGTTGGCTAGTACACTGCGGCGTAAATGAGATAACCATTAAATAGCCAGAACTTTACCTGTGTATGTCCACTTAAAAGGTTTAGCCATTGTTTGATTGAAATAGTTAATAAAGTCAAAAATGCGATTTTTCAA
>B570J13880_100038_pt1 | contig 15877 bp, 18 predicted proteins | sample LakMenEpi26Jun08_FD_13880 | JGI IMG/M metagenome (IMG submission 13880) | reverse complement strand
TTTGGCTCATTATTTGTTGCAAAGTTTTATTTCGCTTTTTCCCGTCAGGCTTATTTTGTCGTTACTTATGGCTCATTTTATGGTTCACAATTTAGCCCAAGTTATGGTTCAAGTCACAAAAATAAATCACGTCATGCCGCAGCCGATGAGGAATGTTGTGACGAAATGGCAGAAAAGTACGGCTGGAAACTTGTTGATGTGGAAGAAACTGGTAACGATGTTTTGCCAGTAGATTGTGTATTTGAAGGCGATACAGAATTTCCTAAATCATATTACGATACTGAGGAAAAAGATGATGCGTAGATGGATTGTGTTTCGTGCTGATAAACGTCAACCAGGTTGGCAAGACAGAAAATATGCTCACACGGGTTCTTTAACCAAAACTCTAGGTGAACACTATGATTGTTCAGATACACCACTACCCGAAGTTGGTTATCGTCCCCCAGAATTTATTAAAGTTGAGCAGTTTGTTGATGCCGAATACCCAGAAGCCAAAACCCATCATCGTTTAAGTGATTGGGAAGTAACCAGTGTTGAAATCTATACTCCTGATATTTCCGGTATGGGATTTGATATGATTGTGATTTGTTATTGTAAGTATGTACCTATTAATGCAGCACTTCAACCAATGCCAGAACGACAGATGCCAGTAAAGCAAACAGTAAATGTTTAAGATTCAGAACTTCCAGGTATTTGCTTGGAAGTTTTTTTTATGGGCAACAATAGACAGGGATTTTCTCAGTATTTAAGTTTTTCTCTAAGAATTTCTCAGTAGTTTAGTTGAGGATAATTAATCCCACATCTAAAAATTATTTGCTTTAATCATTTTATATTATTTAATACGCATCACAAAATTAAGAAATCCTAGTTACTAAATTTACTAGGTTCTTGTTGTAGAATTACCCAAGAAAATTCTTAGAGAAAATTTATTATTTATGAGTTTTCTTAGAGTTTTTACTGAGTGTTATAAACTCCCTGATATTTTGTACACTGTTACCGTTGTGGATCATATTTGCAACTGCGGTAACTATTTTTGTGGCAACTCCCAAAGAGCGGTTTTTCCATTGACCATCAATTTTCTCCTTCCAATTGTATCCCCAACGCCAATGTAGATAATTGTGCTTATCGCGTTCACCTTCTACACGAGGGTAACTAACTATTGAACCATTCTTTAATTTCTTATTTTCAAGATACTGGTACAAACAACCACAGGCATGGGTTATTTCAGTATTTAAGTTTTCCTCTAAGAATTTCTCAGTAGTCAGGGTTTCCTTACCTGCTTCCTCCGTATCTAAGTTTTTCTCTAAGAATTTCTCAGTAGTCAGGGTTTCCTTACCTGCTTCTTCCGTATCTAAGTTTTTCTCTAAGAATTTCTCAGTAGTTAGAGTTTCCTTACCTAATTCCTCAGTATCTAAGTTTTCCTCTAAGAATTTCTCAGTAGTTATTGACCCCGGCAATTGTGGCAAGGTATTGAACTCTGTTAACTCCCATGGCGGCGATTCTGGGATCAAGAAGATTTCCTGCTGCCTGTCTTTGTTTTCTAATAGTGCCGTTGCCGGACGGGACTCCGAGGGGTCTAGCCAACTCGGCGGGATATCGTACCACTCGCTGAGGATAACCGGGTTTAGCACTTCGCCTTTGTGCAATAGTCCCAGCTTTTTCAATTGTGTTTCTAACTTGGTTTGTCCAGGGGGTCGTCCGTTCCCAGTTGAGCTTAATGCACCGGGAGATTCCAACCAAAAGTAATCGTTGTCTAAGAAAGGGGGCTGCAAAGTGTCCTGAACATACACAAAGCCATTCCGCATCATACCCGCTGCTGTCAATGGTTGCGATCGCGCCTCTAAAATATGACCCTGATGGTTCTCCTGGGTAGCTTGGACAGGTGAGCAGTCCGGTAACGTTTTCGATACAAAAGAATTTAGGTTGGATTCTGGCAATACTTTCCAGCACTGCGGGGAAACAGTCTCGCTCGTCGGTTGCTCCCAGTCGTTTACCGTTAATGGAGAAGGGTTGACAGGGTGCTGAAGCTGTGAGTACGTCAATTCCTCTGATGTCTCGAACTGGTAACCTTCGCACGTCTCCGTAGTTGGGGACACCGGGGAATCTTTTAGAAAGTATGTCCGTACAGTAGTCGTCGTTGTCGCAGACTCCCATAAGTTGCCAACCTGCGCGGAGTCCGGCAATTCCAAAACCTGCACCAACGCCGGAGCATAAATCGAGTTGTCGCATTTTTCCTCTAAGAAAATCAAACTAACTTTGTCACCGGCCTCAAACCACTCCATTGAAAAGCCTAATTCCACTGCTTGATTGATAACTGATATTTCAGTGTTGAGGGCTTGACTTAGTTCTGTTGTGGAAGCTGCTGATCCATCACTTAGGAATAAGGCGATCGCCCCTAATAATTCCCAGTATTCAAGGAGTCGGTTTAGATACCAAACAGGACTTAGATATCGTTGTTTGATGTAGTCCGTAACAAGAATCCTGCGGTGTTCCCAGTGGATTATATGACCGTCGTAAGAGCATGAACCGTTTTCCCAGGAATGACGGTAATCCCAGGGGGTAGTTAGTACATGAGTTGTCATTTTACTCACTCCCTAAATACGCTGTTGAAGCTGCTTCCCAGTCAAAGTTTTCAGCTTCTTTTTTGCGCTGCTGTGCTTCCCGGTTGTCATTTTCTGTGCGGTCAGGGACTCCAGGCATGGCCATTGTTTTAGTTAAGGTGCGGATATCAACTTGACGTTGTACTGTGTTATGCCAGTTCTGACGCTCGATTAAATCCAACTTTTGACAAACCAGCGAAGAAAATCGCATATCAAAATTTTCACTGCCTATATTAGCTCCAAATTTTTGCTCAAAAGCATGGCAATTTGGGTTTTGGCAGACTGGCCATTTATCTTCTGAACTGTTGTAGTTAGGTATTATTTTTCGAGCTAAGTTCCGATTTATTACTCCGTAGTCTTGGCAACAAAAACAAGTCCATTTAGGGTAAAAAATCTCTTTTTCATCCTGTGACTGAGGTGCTTGTAAAGGCATCCGTTCAAATTGCGGTAAATCACTAAGATTCATAACTCATTTATCCAAATCAAATTATTAGAGTCAGCCCACTTATAAAAGCTGCGACGTTCTTTTTCTTCTGCTTTGTTTTCAAAGTAGAAAGCTACATACCCCATAGTGCGAATTTTGTTTAGCCACTCTTCTCGTTGTGGGTGGTTCTCCCATTTCGTGGCCTGCGTGGTGGAAACTTTACCTTGGGATTTTTCCCACTGCGATCGCAATTCCTCAAAATGCACTTCAATCCATCTTTGGGGCAATGTTGGAGCGTTAGGTAATCTATTGGCTTTATCTAAAGCAAACTTTTCAAAGTTCTCTCTCTCGCTTTTTGAGAGAGAGTTGATAAAAATTTGATAAGAAGATTGAGAAGAATATGAGAGAACCTTGGAATTATTGTCAGATAAAGGTTTTAAGCTTTGATTGTCGCAAGTTGGCGACAAAGTTTCGCAAGTTGGCGACAGAGTTTCGCAAGTTGGCGACAAAGTTTCGCAGTTTTGCGACAAAGTTTCGCAAGTTGGCGACAAAGTTTCGCAGTTTTGCGAAACCGCTTGCTCCGACTGAATTTCAACTATATTAGAGGCTGAAATATCGTCTAATTCGTGTTCATTCTGTGAATAATCAGGCTTTGAATCATCTAATTCGTGTTCATCCTGTGGATGGTCTGGTTGTGACTGGATTTCAACTACATTAGAAACGGGTATCCACAAATCTAAACCTGCGATCGCCTCCCAATCGAGACGGCATTTAGTCTTCAACTTACTGATAGCTCGGTAGAAGGTAGCGCGGTTAATTCCGAGTTCAGTACAGAAATTGTCAATATCTCTGACTCTGAATTTTTGCCCTGGCGCACGGAAAATACCGACCGCATAGTAAACAAGACCAGTGGCGGTGATAATGCCGTCTTTATAATCCTGAATGGCTTTATCCAGGGATAATCGGTAATGCTGATTGGGCTTTGGTGTAATTGTCATGACTACAACTCCTCAGCCCCGAAAATTAATTGTGCTAGAAAAATCTTTGTGAGTATGGCTACACCACGCAAGCTATCACCACAGCCTAGAACTAAACGCTTGTAAATCCCTGCTGACCATACTTTCAATACGGTGGACTGTAGAAAAACACTGGTAATTAAGCGCAGTAAATCCGGTTTTATTGATGCTGAAGTCCAACAATCTCCTAGTTCAGACTGGAGACAGTGGAAAAATCCCTGGTTATAAGTCATAATTTAGTTAATAAAGAAATTTTTTGAATTTTTGCCTTAGCCATTACATTGGTTAAGGTGTTTTCTTGGAATTAATTTTCAGCCCCCTATTGCAAACTAAAGGTAATTAGATTAAAATCATTGGTGTGTAACTTATGGAAATTTCTAAGTTAGACGCTAGAGCGAAAAGAGTTTGATACTGTTGTGGTACTATTGGCAGTAACTATCTAATTTGCTATAAACTAAATATAATCTTAAAATACCTATAACGCAATATGAATCACAGAGAAATTTTAATTGACGCATTAAACAAAGCGATCGCACGGGGACAAACCGCAGTCAATATATCTAAAATGTCTGGAGTCAGCGGTAGTTCTTTAAGTCGGTTAATGAAGGGTCTTCAAGAAGATTTATATGCTGGCTTTTATTTCAGCATTTTGGATTGCTTAGACGATGATATTCGGAAAGAAGCACTGACAAAACTGGGGATAAAAACCAAAGTCCAGCCAGAAGAAATGGTGAAATATTTGAACGGTCAGGAAATAGCGCAATTGATTCCGTTTTTAGGTAAAGAAGATAGAGCAGATATAATGCAAGCCCTGGCATTATCATTGCGCTCATCTGACCAAAAGGTTTGCGCTTAAAACCGAATATAAACACAATTATCCAGTCCTTTGTCGTGGATAGTCCTAAAATTCAATAATTTGTAGTATTCTTGTATTATTTTCCGCATCAAAATACTAGAACCTTAATCTCTATAGACCGTAGATTTCACATCTGCTAAGACTTGTCAAGAACTAAGTGCAAATACTATCAATAATGTTAAGTCTAAGGATTCACTCAAAAATTTCTATGATAACTAAAGTGCATAATAGTACCAATATTTGCTAATTTAAAACTGTAAACATTGATTAAGCGATAGTGTTGATAGGATATTCCTAGAAGAAAAGGCTAGAATATTCAAGTGTCAACAAATTTATGCAGGTCAACAACAGAAAAGTAGAGAGTGTCAGGGTGACTGAAGATATTTTGAAGCAAATACTTAATCAATGCCATCAACTAGATGACACAGCCATTAGCAATATCATCAAAAATTTAGTTGATAAACTGGAGTATCAGGAAAAATCTGCCCTGTTGGAACAGCTTGCTTCTGATGTAATGTAAGTCTAGATACTAAAGCAAGACTGGTTAAGCGGTTATTAGGCGACACTGGATTACAAGTAATATTTGGACAATCCTACGTAAACGCTACCAATTTCTATAACATTCAGTCTGCTTCTACAGAACAGTTATCAGATATTGTCTTAGCCATTGCCGATATCATCAGAAAGTCTTAGTTTTTACCTATAGTTTCTAACTATAGTCTTTACCAATACCAGTGTGTTACCATCCTGTTTTGTGCCATATTCAATAATTTATTGACTGTATTTCTTAGTAAAATACTGAGTCTTAGTTTTTCAGTGCTAAATATTTTATATTTTAACTATAGATTTTTGATATTCTGGTCATGTGAAGATAATTATGTAAAGTCAACTTTATGTTTAAGGCTGGCTTTACTGCAATAGCATGGCAAAAAGAACCAAGTTTATAAAACTTTTAGAGCGACGAAGTTTAACTCAAGAAAAGTTTGTGGAACTGGTAGAAAATGCCTGGAGTAACATTTCCGGGCGTAAACTTTCACGACAGGCTGTGAGTGCCTGGGTAAATGGTCATGCAGTCCCCAAATTCTCCCCAGCAGAGGTTTTAGCAGTTATCGAAATCCTTGAATGTACATTGACTGAACTTGCACTTGCTTTTCCTCATGAGGATGATTCGGATGATTCTTAATCTTGACAATGTAAGGTTAACCTTACATACTTTATATAGATGTAAGCAGGTGCGCTATGAAACTACCAACAACATTTCAGGAACTCGACCTTACCGGATTTGATATTGAAATTAAGCAGTACAATAGTATTACTAAATCAATGGTTGATATTGCTTGTGCTGTGTTGAAAAAGAATCAGGTCGGTATTGTTATCCGTAGCGTACAATCAGCTTTAAAATATATTTACGGTATTGGTGGTAGTTCTGACACGGTTTGCGATTTATTACGTCAGTGGCGGACTGAGAACATGGATCTTAAAAGAAACGAAAAAGGACTGATTTCGGGACTTCTTGAATTTGTTGATGACGGGGTACTTGATGTGTCCGATATTCCAGGGGATTATTTGACTGCTATGAACCAATGGGCGATCGCCATTTACAAACTCGCTTACCAAAACGCCGATTCCTCTATTTCCGGTGACAAACTCAGATATCTAGTTACCGAGAATGAATTGTTAAAACAACAACTTATAGATTTTCCGAGTTTACAACTTGAACTTAATTTTCATAAAGGTGAATGTGAACGGCAGCGGGGTGAACTTAAAGAAGCCTATATAAATCTTAATAAACAACAATTAGCTGATAGTGAAGAGGTTCGGACTAAGTTGGAGGGTTTATATCAAGAACGTAATGATTTGATTGTGAAAAATAATGAACTTGGTAAAAAGTTAGCACAGTTACAAACTCACTTAGAAGAAGCTAATACTACTATTACTAATTTAGAATCACAACATAGTTCAACAAATGGCAAAGTTGCGGTAGTAATTAGATAATCAATAGGGGCATTTTGCTCCTGATAATTAATGCTATCGCTTTTAGGTGCTGTTCTCTTTGGGATTATACCATGATTTCAGCACAAGAATTACAGCAATCTCTCAAGCATTTTACCAGCACTGATAATTATTACCGACATTTGTTAGGTATTCGCTACACCGACGGTATTCAATATTTAGCACAGGAAGCCCAGTGTTATTGGTTAATAGATGTGATTACTAGTCATCAAACCAAACGATTATTAGCTAATAAAATGCTCAAAGATTTCCAGCTATGGTATTTGATGGTTGGCGAGGAACATGAATTCATTAAACCCAAACCTCATCATCAAGCGGTTGTAACTTGTTGGGGAGATACACCAGATCCAGAAATTACGCCATATATCAGACAGGATATTGAGTTTACTGATTTTCCCTTACCCGAAATCAAACTTTTTCTTGTTCAGGGTGTGTTGATGTTACCTGGGGAATATTGATGAAAGAAATGGCTTTAGTTGCGGTGCCGTTACCGTTTCTTGATAATGGACACCATCAGCGAATTAGTGAATGTCCCAAAGACAGATTTTCTGTGGTTCTTGGTTGTTCAGGTAAAAGTTATGATGTGATTTATCATAACTCTTTTACCTATATTACCATTAGATTCTGTTTGTATAAGAGAAAAGCGGAATCTTTGGCTAAACAACTGAATCAAGGATTAGACAATTGGCAAAGTAAATAGCATTATGGTGGGGTAACTCCCACTATTTAACTATAGCATAGTTTGTTATTCACAGTATCAAAATAACATAATTTGTTATTGATATCTACATTAAATTTAACATTTTAAAATCTATGATTTTTATTGATAAATAAGTCTAATTAAATATTGATTCTCATAAAAATATTAACGTTTATATCCAGTATTTATCTAGAAAATGTCTGGGAAAAATTAGTTTTAACAACTTAAAATTCCCTGTTAAATTTCTCATTTTTAGTTAAAATACCCAAAGTTGAAATGACGAGGATTTGCAATGTTTTTAACTGCGAGTAAAGCTGCTTCTCATATCAGAGGCGTTATCAAAGACTATAATTTCTGGGGGCAATCTGAAAGTGATTCTCCTTTGAAAATCAGCACAACTAAGGCTGTTGTAGATAATGAAAAAATCCTGTCTTTGGATAGGTCACTGCGTACCAAAAATGCTGGGGTTGCTCCCACTAAAGAGTTCTTGGAAACCAGAACGGTTGTTCAAAAGACCTTAGACGAAGTATTTAAACCCTTGGCTTTAAATGCGATTGAGGCATTGAACGATCAAGGCGAATTACTGGATGCGGGAACTGCAAGTTTGGAAAGTTTAGCGATGGAAGCAGAATCAGTTGAATATTATGTCCAACTGTATGCAGCATTCAAACAAGTCACCAATCCTAAAATCTACTATGTTGATGCTCCTGCTGACCCCAGTGTGGGAATGTTTATTGTGGGAACAGTGGGAACAGACACGATTTATGCTAGTGCATTGTTAACTCAGACTTAGACCGCTTTTATGACCTCGGACTACAAGTTAGTTCGGGGTTATTTTTTGAAACAATAGGAATCTATAAATGCCAACAACAACAGCAGGAATTTTACAATTTAGTCAACCAATTTATAAAATCACTGAATCCGGTGAATGGTTGACAGAACAGGTACAGGTATTACGTAAAGATGGGGCAACAGGGAATGTATCAGTTAAAGTTACTGCCAAAACTGAAACTGCCACCGTAGGTAAAGATATAGATAAAATTAATCAGGTTTTAACTTGGGTAGATGGTGATGTAACTCCTAAATTTGTCAATATCAAACCAATTCAAGATATGTACACCGAAGGAGATGAATTTTTAACATTATCTCTTTCTAGTATTAAAGGTGCTAAATATGCCCCAGTAAAAACTGCTCAATTGGTGATTTATGATCAAGCATTACCTGTGACTGTGCTTCAAGCAAGTGCAATTAAGGATTCTGATATCATTTCTATTTATAATCCAGTTCCTGGAAATAACACTGGTGTTAAATTTGGAGATTTTAAGAATTGGTTATCTCAGGAAATAATTGCAAGTTTACCAACACCAACACCAACACCAACACCAACAACAACGCCAACAACACCAATAACGCCAATAACGCCAACTAATCTTACTTATATCCCAAGCATTTTTGATAAATCTTATCAATTAAATATGGCTACTATGTTAGCCAATGGTTTGAGCATTTTGGCTAATAATGTGACTGCTGGAATAGATTCATTAGGTGAGCATCTGTCCTTTGTCAAAAGATCATCTTCTTTAACCATCAAGGGCATAGAGGAAAACTTTAATTCCGATTTCGCCATAGAAATTAAATTAGCAATTGATCCCCAATATTCTAATATCATGGGAGTTGAGCCAGACGGATTATTAAATCTGCGCCCAGATGGCTCGAATTGGTGCTTTGATGTTGGTGTTGGGCAGAATAATGTTATTACAATCCCAAATTCTGTATCTGGTATTAATTCCCCAGACACCATCAAAATAATTAGATCCAATAATGTAGTAACACTAGATGTAAATGGAGTCTTAGCCTCAAAACCAGTTACGCAAACATACAACACTGCAAATGGACTGGTCATAGGAAATTTCCAAAGTTTTGACGGTAAATTATACGGACTAAAAATATTTACTTGGTAATTACCAAACTGATTTTAACTACACAAAAAATAAATTAGTAGTTGGTGGTAATGCGAATTATCAAATGTATGGTACAGAATTTTCAATTAATTTTACTATGATTTAGGGTTTTGGATTTTAGATGTTTAAGATCCAAAACCTTAATTAGTTAAGCAACCTTAAATAAATACCCAATTTCAGGAATTTCACCAGCACGTTTCCAGCCAGTAGTATTACTCCATAATGGAGTGATTGTTGTTAATCCTTTGGAGATTAATTCTGATTCAAATATTTCCACAGGTTGATTATCAATATTCATAAACCAACTGCGATTATTTGGGATTAATAATTCTGTGGGAATTGGGGGAATTGGCGGACTATTATGCTTAATTGCTTCAATTATTGGCAATGTTGCTGGGTCAGGTTGAATATCAAAACCTTTAGAAAATTTGAAAGTTGGTTTGCGTTTAGCATCAACATCAATTTGTTCACCAGTCCGGGGATTTCTGGCTTTACGTTCTGGTAAATCTCTAAAGGAAAAAACCCCAAATTTATCTATTCTCACTTCCTCACCCTCACGAAGAGAAACTTGAATAAATTTATAGAAAGATTCAAGCACACTTTTTACAGTTACTTCACTGTATCCTGTGGATTGTTGCAAATATTCGGATAGGTTGGCGTTCATATTCTCGTATCATTTAACAGCATCAGATTATGATTTAATTATTACTCAAAAACAGGTGAATTTGACAAGTGGTAACTAAGATTTTTTGGAATAATTCAGGAGTCAGGAGTTAGGAGTCAAGAATTAAGAATTAAGAATTAAGAATCAGGAATCAGGAGTCAGGAGTCAGGAGTTAGGAGTCAAGAATTAAGAATCAGGAATCAGGAATCAGGAGTCAGGAATCAGGAATCAGGAATCAGGAATCAGGAATATTGGTGATAGCAAGAATATAGAGAAGCCAGTTCTTCATCAATTACTAAGAAAGATTCCAAAACTCTGATTTACTCTATATCCTGAATCATTAGGATTGTTTTAAGACTATTTAAAAGTTAGAAAATCCTTGATATCCTCTTTGTCCATATTGGGATCAAATAATGTCAGTTCACTGGTTTTCCCAGTTGCAGTCACAAACCTTGTACTATAAGCCAACATAGTTTTCGTAAGTCCTGGGGGGTAATAAGGACGATATTGTTCGCCGACTAATCCTAGATGATGCCAGCCAAATTGTTGTTTAGCATCAGGAAATTGCATCTCAATTGCTAATTTTTGTTTACCTCCCTGCTCTATTATTTTAGAACGGATTTGTACTGTCTGACCTATCCAAGGTGTTGCTTTAGGGGCAGACCAACTACCATGTTGAACTGCGTAGACTTTTAAAACTTTGGCTATTTCGGGTTGCATATTTTTCAACTTTTCTATAATTTCATCTGCAAACATTGTAAACACCATGCCCGCTTCACCTGTTTCCGCTTGATGTGCAACTTTCCAATACACAGCAACCCATGATTCAGGATGGTATAAACTACCGTCGGGTTTTGGTGTTTGATAAATACTTTCCTTACGGGCTTTAAACAGTTCGGAAACTTCCCGGATCATGCGGGTACTATCATCATTTTCTTCTTTCCAAAGAATTGCTTTTTTCATCGCTGCCCGATATTCTGTCCGGTCAGCCATTGCTTTCTCTAATTGTGCTGGTGCATATTCAACATTACCAAACAACACATTTTCATAAGTCCTGGGTGAAGAATCTAGTCTCAGGTCTGGGGCTTTCCAATAACTATTAACTGTTTGCACTAGTCTGGAAATTGTGTCTAAAGCATCATCTTTAACAGCGCATTTACGACTTAGATAACACTCCTTATCTTTGAAGTCTTTTAACCAAGGGGATTCCGCACCCTGTTCATTTAAAAAATCCCTGACCGCATCTAATCCGTTTTTATTGTTGGGATATGCAGACTTTAAACTATCAACAGCAATTTGTACCTGCTGAGATAGAAAATCAATAATCGGCATTTCCTCATCTTCTTTTTGTTCACCTCCGGCGGGAATATTCAATACCACCTGTTCACAACTACCAGAACGGGCGCGTGCCAACAGTGAAGCCACTACACCAGTCATATCATTCATGCTATTAATCGCAATCTGTTGTAAGTTCCCCTGTAACGCCATCTTGGGGAATTTCCTGGTGGCTGGGGGTTCATCGAAGTTAGCGATCGCTTCTCTCATATTTGGATACGCAGAAGATTTGATTAATTGTATAAAATCACCATCCGTATCACGTCCTAAGTTCAGTAGTAGTAACCGAGGTGCGGCCATAATACCAGTTGCATTTACATAAGTCCCCTCATGTTTGTTTTCCCAGAGTTGACAGTCTCCCCAATGTCGCATCGGATTACAGAAAACTATGTATTCTCCCGGTTCAAAGTCCGGGGCGCAGAATACTTTTTTACCTTGGATTCTGCCATCTGGTAATACTCTATGATAATGAGCCAAGGATTCATCTGGTTGTGCCATTGTTGAATAGAATCGGATACCCGCAGCTTTAGCTAAGTTTAACCATACAGCCCTCATGCGTTCTTTGATACGAGTTACCACATAGGGATGTAACAGTAAAAGACCCGCTTTATCGGCTTTAATAATCCGAATCATCGTGTTTTCATATTCAGCTTCGGACTGGAGTTGATCGCTACCTTCTTCTATTTCTGCCTCCGCTTCTGATTGGTCAATTCTCAGGATTTCCGCTAGGTCAGTGATGGAATTATAGGCTTGAGATAGGCGATCGCATTTAGCTTCTAATTTACTGATGATATTATCTTTTTGTAGCACTTCAAATGAGAACCACTGAAGTAACATCCATCCTGGTTTAGCCCGGCGTAATTCCCCCTCAAACACCAAACCAAATAATAGTTTACCTTGATGATTTCCTAACGCTGGTTTATTGCCTTTGAGTGAAGATAAGGGAATGACTAAATCAAATTCAGAGTCATCGAGTTTAGGGTTATAACCAACAGTTCCTTTACCAATCCATTCTACTAAATTATCGTTGTTTCTGAATGCTGCCCTAAATTGTAAGGGTTTATTTTCATCAGGTTCAAGTTCTTCATCTTCTCCAATATCGGGATTAAATTGTTGTAATGGCAGTCCCAATAATTGCATCAGTGCTTTACTAGCTTTGGCGTGACTATCCCCAGTCTCCCAGTGAATATTATTGACTGCATCATCTAAGTCGTTACCATCTGCATCTTTGTTTTCATCATCCACCACCACATATTTCATTTGTTTGTATACCAGTTTCTTACAACCAGTATGCAAAATTGACCCATAAATTATGCGTTTCCATTGGTCTTTAGCTGCTTCACCAAAATACTTTTTACCGATGGTTTTTTCATTAGTGAATGTGAATCTTCCATGATTTCTAGACCCACTGGCTAAATCCAGAAAGAATGCTGCTTGATAACCTTTAGGTTTAAATGCGTTTAATGCTGATGCCCTGGTTTCTGTTGTTTCTATTTCCCCAATACAAAAATCTAATTTTGGATGTAAACCTGCTAATAATATATTTCGTAATACTACTTTGGGTGCATTTGACCATTTATTTTCAGTACAATTCCACACTGACCATTCAGTAACGGTGGCAATTGTGCCGACTGAACCATCTTCGATATAGCGGGTATTTGTGAATAATGTAGTCATATTAAAAATCCATGTGTTCTAAACTTGATAATCCTGCTTTGTTAAAAATCCATGTGTTCTAAACTTGATAATCCTGCTTTGTTAAAAATCCATGTATTCTAAACTTGATAATCCTGCTTTGTTAAAAATCCATGTATTCTAAACTTGATAATCCTGCGTTAATTGTGATAGCGGCTTCTTCAGGGATAATCACCGGAGTTTCATTGGATATGTCCATGCTTCTAGCAATCACTTCATTTTTAAATGTCAAGGCATAAATAAAGTCATAATTCTTATTGGTTTCGGTAATAAATCCCTCTTTCAATGTTTGTATATCCTCCATTTTCTCGTCACCAATTACCCTGGCACAACAGATATCTGGTTCTGTTTGGGATGCCAATAATCCCAGTATTAAAATAAAATCACCGAGTTGATTTCTTTTAGCCATTTTGATCGCAATAATCACCAGTATTGCTGCTGCTAAAATATAAGGAGCGCAAGCTGTTAATAAACCCCATGCCCCGGCAAACATTCCGGTATTATTGAAAACTGCTGGTAATAAGTCTTTGACTGTTCTTAGTAATCCCCCCGTAATATATCTTATGGCTTCACCTCCGGGAATATCCAATCGTTTTAAGATTATGGAAATCGTAGTATTTTTTAAGGCTTCAACGAAAACTCCCGGTAATTGCACTCCCTTTAAAATAAATGTTGTCAGAATACTTTCGGTAATCTTTTTCAATACTTCAATGGCGTTGATTGTTGTCGGTACATCCACAGGAACGATTGCACCATAAGCACTAGAAATATTCCCAAATTGGGATTTAATTGTGTCTTCTTTATAGTTATTTTCTTCTTTATTAGACAACAATTTCCCGGCTTTTCTAAATAGTTTTTTGATACCGTTAATTGTTGGATTAACAATCTTGCTTTTCAGAAACTTCAACAATCCTGATTTATCCTTGTGTTCTTGTCTCGCTTCTGCCCTCGCTGCCTTGGATTCATCTTTACCTAAAACCAATTCTTTGATTTTTTGTAAAGCATCCGCAAGTTCTTCTTTGACTTTATCTAGGAGTCCTTGAAATATATTGACAATTTTTAGGTTGTCCTGGGGGAAATCAGCGATCGCTGATGGAAATTCCTGCTCTGTTTTCTCCCTAATTGCCACAAAGTGATTCCTTACTTCCTGTGGTACAGGGTCTTCTTGTTCATCAAATTGGGATAATAAACTATCATAAGCATTGAGCATTAATGTTTTTAAATCTTCAATTTGTTGAGAAAACCAATCTTTATTTACTTGTTCTACAGATTTAATTCTGTCATAAACTGAATCATCGTTATCATAACCACTACTATTAATATTCTTCCAATTAATCAATATATTATTAACTTCTACGGACGCTTTATAAGTTTCGATATTCGCTGGGCGTTGTCCAATTGCATCAAGTTTTTGTTGTCCAACCGCACTTGGATTACCGTGTACTTTAGAATTAAAAACTTTGTTGACACCATAACAAGATTGTAGTATTTCCGCAGAAGCATAGCCAACTTCATCATCTAATTCTTGTTCAGAAAAATAATTAATAATCGCTTTTAGATCAGGTAAATTATCTTGCGAGTAAACTACTGGTTGAATTGAATCAAACCAATCCTCTTTATTTGACAAAGCTTGCACAACTTCTGTGGGGACTCGTAACCCACCCTTGTTCACCCAAATTCCATCGGTTATTTGACTTAAAACTTCTTCTGGTGTCATGGTCTATCAATTTAATTTAGTAAATAAAAATATGTTAAGGATGCTAATGCTATCGCTTTGGGGTTGTGTTGTTGTTAGTTAATATCATGGCCACTGCATTCGTTAAACGTACAGGAATCAACCCTTTAAAATCAATTGAACTCACTGTTGAGCAATTAAATATACTATTGAATGAACCCCGAATTATTGGAGTTGTTGATATTTCAGATTCAGGTAAGTTAATTGTCAACTGTGAAGACGGTTTATCTAGGATGATTGGGTTTTCTGATAATGAAATAATTTGGTTTGACAGTTATTCAGAACAGGATTAATGAAAAAGGGAATAGGCATGAGTTAATCTATTCCCAGCACTACATCATCTATTAACTAAACTCTAGCCATTGTTTGATTTTAACATAATCACTAATAAAATCAAGCTTTATATAGTGAAATGAAGATTACAAAAATCATTGATGCTATCGCTTTTTAGTCTTGGTGTTTTTGAGATTTTAATGATGAACACAATCAATTTTGCGGGTATTGAAGGCAAGGTTTTACAAGTTAGTCCACATGGAAATTACGTCACGGTAAGTTTGAGCGATCGCATAACAATTGTGGGTACTTTCTCTAACAAGTTTCATTGGCCAGAATCCACCGATGAAAGTTCTGGATTCACTAGCTTTATTACTTATATTGGTTTAAAACAACAGGAATTCACCAGATTTAGAGATTGGGTAATTGTCAATAATGGCTATTTCGAGGGAGACGACGGTACACCCCGACAATCAAAACGAGTCCGCAGATTTCCACTGGAGATTAAGGTGAGGGGGTTACTCGCTGAATCTGTTGTTGAGTTGATTCATGGGGAAATTGGATAATGTTTGAAAATGCAGGTGACAGTTACCAATTAAGGTAAT
>B570J13880_100034_pt1 | contig 16173 bp, 16 predicted proteins | sample LakMenEpi26Jun08_FD_13880 | JGI IMG/M metagenome (IMG submission 13880) | reverse complement strand
AAATGGTTCATATTGAAAAAAAGTTAAGCATAAAAAATGTTTAACGAAGCAGGGTCGGAGGCTTTGTAAAATAATCTTGTAATAGAAAACCGGAGGTTTCAATAGAGATAGTTTTTAGAGTCTCTTAGAGTCTCCCGGAACCGAATAAAAAGGTTTCCTTTTTTTTAAATCCTTTATTTTATTTAATATGTTGATTTTCCCAAATGGTTGGGTCCGTGTGAGATCAGAGAATTAAATTCTTTTAGTGGCATAGGAAAGTCCTGGTTGTTTGTCATGGAAGTTCCAATATCGGATGGGGAAAGAGAAGGCCCGGATTGTATGTAACAAAATTATCCAACCTCTTCGGCATAACAAGCAAAAGGAATCCATCGCACAGGGACTCCGTCAACAAAATCAAGCATTGCCGTGGTCCGCTTTGTTAAAAACCCTTGCCATCGTCATATCAGATCGGACGTCCGGTAGAGGACTTTGTTTGACAGGTAGAATTCGCTTATCCAGGCGTCCGCCAATCCAAGTTGACATTGTCCTCCATACTTTTTTAATGGTTTCCCCCACCAGTTCGTTTTAGATGGAAGAAATGAAGATAGTTTTGATATGTTCATCGGATGGGAAACTTGTCCGTAATAAGATTATTCAAATTTCGCGGCATAACCAGCAAAAGGAATCCATCGCACAGGGACTCTATCGACAAAAAACGAGCATTGCCGTGGTCCGCTTTGTTAAAAACCCCTGCCATCGTCATATCAGATCGGACGTCCGGTAGAGGACTTTGTTTGACAGGTAGTATTCGCTTATCCAGGCGTCCGCCAATTCGAGTCGACATTGTCCACTATACTTTGTTAATGGTCGCCCCCACTTGTCAGCCGAGGTAGATGAAATGAAAGAGCCAATGGCAGGCAGAATACGCCATTTATTTGTTTATAAGATGGAGCATGAGGCCCGGATCGTCTGAATGTGATAGGCCTTATTAATCGTTACCATAAGGGGTAATACCCGATCCTTAAGGAGTCTCTCCGGGGTCATGCAAACAAACTCGCAGCGGTCATTGTTATAATTGCATCGGAGCTCACTACTCATAAGTCAGTTTGTTAAAGATATGAAAAAAATAAAAATCTTTTGGATGGGTTTGGCCGAAGGAGAGAGAAGAAAGAAAAGAGCCGTGTATCTTGTATTGTTTTAAAGGATGGGCCTAGGGATAGAGCCAATTGTTTGTGTGTTCCGGAAGATGGGCCTAAAATTAGAGCCAATTTTTGTGTACTTTTATTAAATGAGATAAATGTTGGCCTAGAAATAGAGCCATTTTTTGTGTGTTCTAAAAAGATGGGCCTAAAGACAGAGCCAATTTTTTGTGTGCTTTTATTAAATGAGATAAATGGTGGGCCCAAAAATAGAACCAATTTTTTGTGTGTTATATTAAATGAGATCCTAAAAGATGGGTCTACCTATAGAGTCCCCATTTAAAACAACAATCTTTATTAGAGATGATGGGCCTGGAAATAGAGCCCTTTTGTTAAAGGTATGAAGAAAAATAAAGAGTCTTTTTGTATTGTTATAAAGGATGGGCCTAGGAGTAGAGCCAATTGTTTGTGCGTTCAGGAAGATGGGTCTAAAATTAGAGTCAATTTGATTACTGTTTTGGTAAATGAGATCTTAAAAGATTGGTCTAAATAAATAGAGCCGGTTTTTTGGTTAATGTAGAAAATTAACAATCTTTATTTAGAAAAAATGGGCCCAGAAATAGAGCCAACCTTTTGTGCGTCCTAACAGATGGGCCTAAAAATAGGGCCAATTTGTCGTGTACCTTTATTGAATGAGATAAATGATGGGCCCAAAAATAGAGCCGATTTATTGTGTTTGCTTTTATTAGATGTGATAAATGTTGGGCCCAGAAATGGAGCCAATTATTTGTATGTTCAAAAAAAGGATGGGCCTAAAAAATAGAGCCAATTTTTTGTGTGCTATTGGTAAGTGAGATAAATGGTGGGCTTAGAAATAGAGCCATTTTTTGTGTGTTCTAAAAGATGGGCATAAAGACGGAGCCAATTTGTTGTGTGTTTTTGATAAATGATGGGTCCAAAAAATAGAGCCAATTTTTTGTGTATTAAATGAGATCCCAAAAGATGGGTCTACAATCTTTATTAAAAACGGTGGACCTAGAAATAGAGCCAATTTTTTGTGTGTTCTAAAAAAGAAAACAAAAAAGAGAAAAGAAAAGAAAAGAAAGGCCCAAAAATAGGGCCAATTTTTTGTTTTTTAATTAAATGAGATAGAAGTTGGGCCTAGAAATAGAGCCAAAAAAATTTTTTGGGGAAAAGAATTTGAGTCAATGGGCTGAGAAGTAAAGCCAATTGTTTGTGTGGGATCTTAAAAGATGGGTCTAGAGATAGAGCCAATGTGAATGAAATCTTAAAAGATAGGTTAAAGAAAAGCCAAAAGGCAAGCCAAAGATAAGGGTTAATGGCCGTAAAAGACGGACCAAAAAATGAAGATAATCTTTTGTGTGTTTTTATCAAATGGAAATCATGAAAGATGGGTCAAAGATAAGAACCAATCTTCCGTAAATGAATTCTTAAGAACACGGGTCCAGAATAAGAGCCAACTCTTTTTTGTTTCTTAACCATTAAGATGATATGGTATTTTTCAGTTTCTTTATTGATTTTACAAGGGCCAATTTTTAGCTTGTTTGACAAAAACGGATTCTAGAATTCCTAGGCACATGAGTTGGGGCCACAGATTGTAGTTGGGAAACATATAGTTCATAATTTATATGATTACAGATAGAAGTACAATTTCGAATATTAGCCGGGTTTCTTCCGGACTTGATCCGTAGCACCATAATTTTTCTAGAAGTAATGGGGGGTTCCATGATAATCCATTCCAGCCATGTACTACAAGGGTCCTGTTCTAGAAAGAAGGGAGGACAGCGGCGAAAAATAAAAGCACCGTGCGAATCTAGGTCAATTCGTAGGAGATTCCCAGGTGGTGGTATTGTTGAGTTCCAAGGGATTCGTTGAAAAAATTCGGTCCATTGTAAAGTATCAGATTGGATAATGATAAAATCTAGGTTGATGTGGGATCCTCCGACAACATAAGAAGTCCTGGTGAGATTCAGGGACCTTCCGTGGTAATTTTTTCAAAAAAACGGACACAAGTTTTATCAGTACAGTGTTTGTGCAAATTTGATTCATCATCAGGTTCTTCAAGAGTAGTAGGACAGACAATAAATTCTGTGCATGAGACGAGAGTACAATGATGTCGAGTTGCAGCTAGTTCCTCAAGTTCCATTCGATCTTCTAGTGTGTCCAACGTGGGAAAAGTGAACGTAATGGAAGGAGGGTTTATAAAATTAACCTGGCTATTTTCCAGGAATGGAAGAGTGAGAAGGTGGAGTACATAAATATTAGAATTTTCAAATCCATTTAAATGGTTCCATTTGACGTTGACCAATGGGGAACAATATTTGTGGAGTTCGGTTAGATGATCATCCCCGCTGGAGGCTGTTGGGATAAATGAATATCTGAGTCGGGACATGTTAAATCGGCTTACAATGGGTATAACCAGTTCACAAGTGGTCACAGTATTCGGGATCGTCGTATTTTTTGGTGTGACGGCAACATTATCAATATGAGTTAGACCGTAGAAGGCGGTTCTAGGTCCATCGTCTTCATCATTTTCTCTAACCGCAATAACTTTAAGCCAGATGATCTGTGTGGGTCCATTCCCTTCCTCGTTTATTCGATAGATGTCATTCGGGGAACAGATAATTGTAGTTGGAGTTTTTAACGGGAAAGGCCTTTTTTTTAAATAGAAAAAAAGGAAGGTTTTACAATAAATGTGTTAGTTTATTGTGGATTTCGGTTGGAATTTTATGACATAGGATGCCAATTTCAGGGGTAACAACAGGGATCCAATCATATGGTCCGTTAAATTTGGACAACTTCTTATAAATGAATCTGAAGGTTGGACTTGAGATTGGTCTAATTGGAGAGAAGAAAAGAGTATCAAGACCATGATGGATAGTTATTCCATTATACGTGGGGGTATGGCGTTGAACAAAGTATTTTTTCAATTTGTTTCCGGAAGCCCGGATGTAGAGATTACCCCAAGAGGGTAGGTCTGGGGAAATGGCTTTCCTATTTTCCAGGATGGAATGAAGTTTGAAATTTTGTTCGGTTGAAAGTGATATAGTGAAAGCTTGTTTGATAAGAGGTAAATCACGGATTTCGGGGACTTCTATGTCCGCTGGTTCATCCATTTGTTGGCTATAAAGGGAAGATTTTCCAGTTGATGGGTTCCAGGACCTCTGGCGAATTGGCCGATAATTATTAATGGACTGGGGTATTGACATTTGGACTTGGTAGATGGTAACATCCCAACAAAAAAATATTTCCAAGTTATGAAAGTAACGGGGATAAGTTACAGAGAGGACATAGATATCCCTGCCAGGGGGTACAAGAGAGGAAATGGGGATCCATGTCAATCCAGAAGGCGTGTCGAAATCAGCAGGTGGGTGGATCGGCAAGTATTCCCGGATGCAAATATCTTGGCGGGTGGGGAACATAATTTTTAAGGTTGGGTGACCAACTTGATCAGGGGGGGCTAAGCTGAGCGCCGGATTTGCGAATAAAAGTTGGTTTTGGATGATATTTTCTTCAAAGACTGGAGTCTTAAGAATGTGAGGAAATATGCGATGTCCATTACGTAGTTCAATAGTGTCCTTTAGTGTTAGTTTAAACCTAAAAAAGAACAGGGTATTGATCAATGTTTAACATTGCTTGAGAAAAAGGAAGAAATATTCTTTTCATTGCTGAAAACAATTTTAATTTGTTTATCCTGTAGATGTTCGGCAATAGCTAGGTCCTGGTATGGACCTTCAGTGTAGTGCTGGGTAATTTTTACATGGAGTTTGTTAAGTATAAGTTGGACCTTTTTCCAATTAAAGGTGTGATTGAAGTTGGTAATAAATTTAAAAGACCGTGCAGTGGGAGAAAAAGATTTGGTTAATGCCAATTCGGCTTCTGATAGGTTGAAGATTTTGTTGAAAGTGTTCTTGAGTAATTTTTTGCTGTATCCCATATTTCTAAAGTCCATCTTCATTTTTTTGGCATGCTTTCGAAAGATAAATTTATTCGAGGAGATTCTACGAATCCGAAGTAACTGGGAATATGGTGTAGCCATAACCGTATGGTATGGGTGTGTGGAAGAAGGATGCAAATAGGATCCTGATGCTGTTTCTTTTGAATACGGTTCCAGAATGATCCGATCTTTTTTAATTGAGACAGTGGTATCAAGAAAATTTTGTGTTTTGGCTGGATCAACAATTTCGTAACCTATGTTATGGTTAGAGATGCTATTAACCGCGGCAAGAAAATCCTGTTGGTTCGGATTGCAAATAATAAAGAATAGGTCATCGATAAACCTGAGGAAACAGATGAGCCACGTGGGCGGGGAGAGAACAAGAGGTCGAGTGACAGCGAACATGTAACAGTTGGCGAAATATACAGAAATGCAACAGCCCATAGCCGTGCCCTTAATTTGATGAAAAAACCGTTTTTCTTTGAAGTGAATCATAGAATTAGAGAGTATCAATGTAAGAATGCGTTTAAAAAGTTTTGGTTTAGGGGGAGGACACATATTTTTTCCAGATGCATAAGTTGTGAGAAATTGAAGGTTCTCAGAGTAGAAGTCCGTTGAGGCATTGATACCGTCCGTCCAGGGAATACTAGGATACAGGCTTGTTACGTCTGCCGTGACGAGTTGAGAACCAGCAGAAAGTGGTCCGGTGGGCAACCGGGAGATAAAGTCATGGGTATCGATGAGAGATCCAGGAATTCTTTTGAGAAGATGACCGGTAAGTTCTGTGATGTATTTATCGAGAAGATAAGTCACAGAGGTGAAGGTTGCCACAATCGGGCGTCCCGGGAAGGTTTTGCTAGTTTTTTCCATGTTTTTGTGGATTTTAGGGAGAAAATATATGGCCGAACCAGTCGGTGCACGTTTGCAAATTTCATCATCCTCAATCGGGGTGATGAGACCAAGGGCAAGGAGGTTTTCAGAGATTTCACAGCATTGATTTTTAATGTCTTTTAATTTATCATCGTATTCATTTTTAGTTAGTTCGTGGTAGGTATTTTTGTCGCTTAATTGCCTAGAAGCTTCAATGTCGTATTCTTTGACTGGCCAAATGACAGTGTTGCGTCCCTTATCGGACTTTAAAATGTGGATATCCTTTCTCTTTTGGAGTTGCAAGATTTCGGCAGAAAGTTTATCATGGGAAATAGGAGATAAGTTTAAATCCGGATTGGTTAAAGATTCTAAGATCGTAGTTATTTGGAAATTATTCTTCCATGTTTGGGGGGCAGGTTTCCAATTTTTTTGGGTATATTGGGCCAGCCAACCTTTCCTAGTGAACTTATGGTTTGTTTTTTTGAAAAAGAAAATGGTGGTGTCAATTTCTCGAGTTAGGCGGTCGATTGAAGCCACGAGGGAGACGTGCGGGTTGATCCGAGAAGGGATAAAATTGAGACCGAGGCATAAAAGTTCAATAGCCCCATTGGTAAGTGGAACAGGAGATTGGTTGATCAAAATCTGGTTCTTAAGTAATTTTTCCAGTTGTTTTTGGGAATCAAAAATGATTGGGGTGTAAACACCATCAAGTTCCGTAACATAGTTCCTATAAGGTACTAAAGGAATAAAGATTTTCTTAGTTAAGAGTGTATTGAGTAGAATCCTTTAAAGGATTACAAAAGAATATTTAAAGATTCATACGTTGGGGGGCATAGAGGAGGCCAGGTTGTGGGACGTTGCTCGTATTGGTAGCTACCGCCGAATTCCATTGTACTTGCTGTGGAGTTAAGACCTGTTGTTGGGGTATAGCTTGCGTGGGAGGCAAGGTTTGTTGCTGCTGTGGTATGAAATACTGTTGCGGAAGGGCAATTTGATGTTGTGTTGCTGGTGGAGTAGTTGAGGACCGACGTTCAGGAGATCTAGAACGGGGTTGGCGTCGTTCACGGCTGTGCTCACGCAAGTCGTTTCTTATTCTGTTGGCAACTGTGTTCGGAATATTACGAAGCTGAGTAATAATTGTTTGGCGAACCAAATTTTCCATGCGGGATAGGTTTCCCAAGGCAGGTTGTGGCGTAGATGAGAGCTGGTCAGCCCAAAGGGAGTGCTGGATATGCGCCGAGATGCCAGTCTTAGTCTCAGGGTTCCTTAGGATCTCTTCAGGATTGCCGCGGAATTGTAACATTTTGATGTCATCACCTTCGCCATTGTTGGGCTGGACGGTTGACCAGGTCAACCAAGAGTTACATTCATCTTCACTTAGATTGAACGGTGGACAAGGATAGAAAAGATGGCGACCGGTTGGGCCCAGATCAAGGGTGAAAAAATTCCTTGGTACTTGAACATCATTATTCCAGTGAATGTGGCGAAAGAAATGTGACCAGATATTGCTGGAGCTTGAATTTTTCAGAATAATGAAAGAGAGATTGTAGTAATTTTGGTCGATTTCGACAAAGTCCATGCTAACGTGGCAACTCATGTTCTAAGGAGAAAAAGAAAAAAGTTTTTTTTGTAAAAAACCGTTGGCTTTATTCAAATTGCATGTGCAACATTAGTGAAAAAAGGTGGGGTGTGGACAGAACCCAAAAATTTAGGGCAATCAGCATAAACACAGTGCCAGTGGTTATTGAAAGAGACCGGATGGGGCATATTGTTGGTAGTTGGACAAAGATAAAAAAGCCAACAGGGCCAGAACAAGCAATGGTGGCTGCTGTGGTCAACGAAGAGATATTTCCATTCAAGAAAGTCGTGTAACTCGCTGGGATTATAACCTGGTAGGAATCCGGGGCAATAATAACGCAGAACTATGCCAAGATAATCAGGGTAATTTTCTTCACCAATCCGAACTCGGTTCGAATGGGAAAGCATACTGGAAAAAATTTTTCAAAAAATCAGGTTTGTTTGATAAAAAAATAAACCAGTGTTAGTTTATTTGCTGTGTTTAAAATACAAAATAGTTGTATTGTTTGGTAATTTTTTAGGATGGACGGGGAGGGTTTTCCCTGTGCTTAAATGTTTGTGAATGGCGTTGATTGATAACGGCATGGTTTTGCCCGGGCTAATGGGTATCATTTTTCCAGCAGATGGAACAATTTTCTTCTGTGGGTCGCAAGTTAGCGTTTTCATTTCTTAGAGAAATATAAAGAAAAATGGGTTTAAGATAGGGAAAGAACTTAAAAATAATTACTTAGCAAAAATGGTATTTTTCCAGCTCTTCAGTTGAGAATCCAAACAGTTCATACCATAAGCATAAACAATGAGTTTCGGTCCCTAAATCTCAATACTCAAATTTGGACGGGACTAGGGAACGACTCAGAAGGAGCCGATCCCCACTGGATACCAGAAGAATTTTAAATTAATTTAGAAGTTTAACTTAATAAGGACAAGGAGGGAAACCAAATGACCAGTGCTAGTAACCAAGCTTAAAGACTATTCCAAGGAGCCATTCAGAGAAGGCGGACCAGGGATGTGTCAATACCCATACGTGTTTTTCAAATGAGGCAGTCTAGCTACCCCATATCAAACATCGTTACGGTACAGGTGTATCTTACCATGCTAGGGCGATTGGGCTTGTGTAAGTCTCACTGGGTGAGCAATTACTAGCTCCAAGTCCCATCGTAACAATGGCCATACCTGGGGGTGTCGAGGAAAGCAAGGCAATCGTCTTCACACTATAAGCGAAGTTTTAAACATGGAAAGGTACATTGGTAAAAGGAAAATTTTGAAAATGGTTGGGGAAATATGAAAAAATAAATTTGAAAAACAGATTTTTTTTAAAAAGAGTGAAAACCGAGATTGTAAAAATTGGGATTTGGCTCTTTTTTTTAAAAAAACGAGCGTAGTAATAAATTCAAGAGTCGGTTGGATAAATTCAAATTTGGATGGAACATGTGAGTAAAAACTGGATTTTAAAAAAAGATTCAACTCTATAACGAGCATAGCAACCATTACACTTTGATCTGCCACTTCGCGTAAATGCGGGTCCGAGTTAAACCATGTCTAACTTGTTCACTAAGGTGGAAGGGGGGTACTTAGTTAGCCCAGCCATGGTCTTAGTGAACATCCAAAGAAACATAAATAAACATTGAAAGTTAAACTAATTACATTGTAAGAGAAGGTCTCAGGTTTGAGAGTAGAAGGTCCAAGGAGGAGATTCTTCGGTCCAGAGGGGCTTTCCAGGAGGCCTTGTTGCTCGTTCAAGTCTTGGAAGCAGACTGTGAAGATAGGCTGGCAGTGCTGCCTTTTTATACTGGCTCAGCCGGAAGCTGATGCAATCCTCTGGGCCTTATGGCCGGGAGGTCGAAGGGGATCGGCGTTAGTTTAGCAAAAATTTTTTTAATCCCTTTGGGGACTTGGGAATAGTTATAGAATTTTTCAAATCATTTAAACTGTATTTAAATCATTTAAACCATGGGAAAGGGCCAGAGTTGGAAGTAACGGCGCGACTTGAAGAAGCGGCGCGATTTGTTGGACCGTGGGAAAGATCCAGAATTGGTTGTATAGTGCCTCGGGTGGCTGGAAGTAACGGCGCTAGTTTGGGTAGCGGCGCTATTATCGTGGGAACGGCAAATAATTTGTTCAAGTGCCTTGAGCGGTTTTTGGTTTTAACGGCGCGACTTTGATTTACGGCGTTTTTATCGTGGGAAAAGGTTCTGAATTTTTTCCGGTGCCTCAGGGAAAAAAAAGTATCGGCGCGAGTTTAAGTTGTGGCGGTTCCCTTAGTAAGGGATTCAAAATAACAGCGCCATCTGGCGGTCAATTTTCGTAATTTTTTGATATGTTTGAAGTAACGGCGTTAGTTCAAGCCCCGGCGGTATCAGTTCATTTCTTAATATGGTCAAAGTGACGGCGGGAGTTCAATTTGCGGCGGTCCCTTCTCCGGTGCGTGCTATAGATAGCGCTGGATTTATTTCCAAAATTGGGTGAATAAAGTAACGGCGCAAGTTTTAGTTGCGGTGGTTCCTTTAGTAAGGATTCAATGTAACGGCGTAAGTTCGAGCAATGTTGAATTACTTTAAGCGCCATCCGGTGGTCATTTTAGTAATGTTTTATATGGTTGAAGTAACGGCGTTAGTTCAAGCCCCGGCGGTATTTAGTCCATTTAATAATATGGTCAAAGTAACGGCGTGAATTTGATTCGTGGCGTAATCATCGTGGGAAAAGGTCCAGGATTCTCCAAGTGCCTTGGGTGGTTTGAAAGTACCGGCGCTAGTTTAGTTTACGGCGCTCTTATCGTGGGAAAGGACCAGAATTTTTCAGTGCTTCAGGTGGTCTGGAAGTAACGGCGTTAGATCAAAAAAAGGTCCAACATTTTTTGTTCAAGGGATACTTTTTTTTCAAGAAGAATAAAAGCTGCAATGCGCATTTGGTTTGTCTGTGGTCTTTTTTTTAATTTAAAACCACCATTGAGTCGAGAGAGTTTGGCCAAGAAGGTACCATGGATAAGTGGCAGCTAAAGATGGAGGTTACTCTGGAAGAGTATTATCAAATTCTAGCTCAGCGTGCTGAGAAACAAGGAATCCCCCTTGAAATGGGAGAAAATTCATCCTCAGAAGGTTCTGAGGAAAGTTCGGAAGAGAGTGAGACTGGTAAGATAGAATAGAATTTATTTCTTCAATTTTTTACCTAAATTAATTGTTTTGAATAAAAGATTCAACAGATTCGGATCAGACCGTGATTTTGGATATTGAAGAGGAGGGCACTCAGGAGGAAATTCCACCTTTTGTCCAGGAAGAAATAATTAATTTGGATGAAAGTGAAGAGGAGAAATAAAAATTCATTTGGAAATTCGTAATATTTGTTTTTTGTTGTGAAAAAATGTTTTTTGGAAAGTCACGGCGGGATCTTTGTTACCGCGGGATGTTTATTGTGGGAGCCATAGTTTGTTTGGAAATGTTCCGGCGCGACCTTTATTATCATTGGGATATTGGTGTGGAAAGAGAAGTCACGGCGCGATTTTTGTTATCCGCGGGAGCGTGGCGTGGGAGTCTGTTTCCTTTTGAAAAAGTAACGGCGGGATTTCAAATGTTCGCGGGAAAAGACCGTGGGAGCCGAAGGTCATCCGGTTTCTCATAAGAGAGTCAAGCTTCCATTGCTAAATGTAACAGAGGTTCTAATTGGGCAAAGTAACGGCGCTAGTTTCAGTTGCGGCGGTTCCTTTAGTAAGGATTCAAAGTAACGGCGTAAGTTCAAACAATGTTGAATTATTTTTAGCGCCATCTGGCGGTCATTTTAGTAATGTTTTATATGGTTGAAGTAACGGCGTTAGTTCAAGCCCCGACGGTATTAGTCAATTTTATAATATGGTCAAAGTAACGGCGGTAGCTCAATTTGCGGCGGTCCTTTCTCCGGTGTTTGCAAAATTGGATGAATAAAGTAACAGCGCTAGTTCCAGTTGCGACGGTTCCTTTAGTAAGGATTTAAAGTAACGGCGGGAGTTTGAATACATCAAATATCAGCGCCATCTAGCGGTCAATTTATGAGTTATTTGTAGCGCCATCTAGCTGTCTTTTTTGTAACTAATTGAAGCGCCATCTAGCGGTCATTTTTTGAACTAATTGAAGCGCCATCTAGCGGTCATTTTTGAACTAATTGAAGCGCCATCTAGCGGTCATTTTTAGTACTTATTGAAGCGCCATCTAGCGGTCATTTTGTACTAATTGAAGCGCCATCTAGCGGTCATTTTTAACGGTTTGAGGCGCCATCTAGCGGTCGATTTTGGAATTTCTTTGATATCATTGAATGAGTTATTTTGAAGTAAGATAATACCAAAAGTCAAATCAAAAATTAGATTTGTGATCAGTATAAAAAGTTCTTTAAGATGGTAAAAATTCCAGGTCTGTAGGACCAATGGTACGCTAAGTAGCTTCCCGTACGTCGTAGAGCAAAAATAAAAAAATCTTCGGATTCAGCATAAAAAACTGAGTAAGAAAAATATTTTTTCATAATTAAAAAAAATTTTTTTGGGCCCAGGGCGAGCGTTGTAAAGATATTCATTTTAGGGATTTTATCGGGAGAATCACTCTTTGCAAAACAACCGAACCAACCAGACGTGTTAAAAATCGCTCCTGGCAAAGAGTACAATTTGGAGAGATTTTATTTTTTTCGTTATTTCAACAAAATGGGGGACCGTGTAGTGTTCCAGAACAGGGTCTATCAGAAGTTTCCACGTATGGAAGGGTTTAAGGACCTTTACCAGACCGTGGATGGTCGTGTCTTTATTGAGAGGAGTGAGAAGATCGATGGAGCAGCCCGGAAGGGTCTTTATTGTGCTTGGGATCTCGTTAATGTCACCGAGGGAGGAATAGCTTTGGATGTAGCTCATTGTAACAGCACTCCTACATCGGAGCCTTCCTGTGGCCATGTCGTGACCCCTTTAATCCAACAAGTCCATTACTTTTTCAGGGCAGCTAAAATAGCTCTATGCAGTCTCCGTGACATCTTCCCTGGATTCCTCAAGAATGACGTTATATCCGTCTATGCTGCTTTCCATCAATCCCATGCGCCGATTATGGTGCCAAATTTCGATGAATTTTATCACAAGCGAGAGGGAGCAATCAGGTTCTTAAGGAAGAAAACCAACAGGCCATGGTCCACATCTCAAGATCTTGATGTGGAGATGGAATGGGAAGAGGAACGTCATCCTGGATTTAGAGCTCTTTTAGAGGGGATTAGGGCCCGAAACGAGCGTCAAGAGGAGGAAGGAGATCCCGAGCCGGGGAACCAACAACCGTTGGCCGAGGAACCACAACATGTTAGGGTGGTTCGCGAGGCGGGAGAGCAGTATGCTCTAGCCAAGGGAGAAGTGTTCCAAAAGGTGGTAATCTTTACTCACACCCGAGATGGGGTAGTAAAGAGGGCCAGAATCAATCGTAATTAATTGTTCAGAGAAAAGTAAAAAATGGAGGTGGATACACCCGACAACTAGGGGGACTCCAATGGATAAAAAAATTTTTTTTCTTTTCAAATGTTTTTTTTAAAAATAACTTAGAAACAAGTGTGTACAATTCAGATCATTTTTTAATACTACCCTTTTTTTTAAAATTTTTTTTAAATATTTAATCAAGAAAACAGAAATTTTTCGTGTTTTTTAGGACTTGAGATTTTTTGCCTGGAATTTTTAGGCGTTATTTTTCGTGGGCATGGAAAGTGCCATTAATTTTTATAGAAGTTTTTTTTATTTTATTATATGCGCCATTAGTACTAATAGCCATTGTTTTTGAATTATTTACGGCTTTATTTAGTGGTCTTTACAGTGTCAGGCAGCGCCATCTAGCGGTCATGTTTCGAACTACTTGCAGCGCCATCTAGCGGTCATTATCTGGACGATTTGCAACACCATCTATCGGTCATTTTTGAACTATTTGCAGCGCCATCTGGCGGTCATTTTTTGAACTATTTGCAGCGCCATCTGGCGGTCATTTTTGAACTATTTGCAGCGCCATCTAGCGGTCATTTTTGAACTATCTGCAGCGCCATCTAGCGGTCATTTTTGAACTATTTGCAGCGCCATCTAGCGGTCATTTTTTGAACTATTTGCAGCGCCATCTAGCGGTCAAAAAATAAATGCAGCGCTGTCTAGCGGTTGTAACTTAGTGGTTGTTTTTTGGGTAGTTTAGTAGCCAATGGTTTCAGAATGAAAATGTTCATAAAACCGGAGTTTTTTTTGCAATATTTGGAAAAAATTATAGCCAAGGACTGGAATGAATTATAATTCTTTATTTTGAATGTTTGAGAAAACTTATTTGAGGGGAACTGAATTTCCTATCCAATCCCAAATGTTTAGGGTGATAAAAAAGTTTAGGTTAGGTAAGGTTAAGCCCGGTTAGGTTGGGGTATATAAAAATGTTGAAAAAATAGGTTTTCATTAAATAGAGCCGGAGAATTGTCAAGAATAATTTTATAATAGGGGCCAGTCTATTATGTTTTTCTCTAAGAATCATAGTGATTTTGCAGCGCTAGTAAGCGGTCATATTTTTTGCAATAAGTAGCGTCATCTAACGGTCATTCTTTGGGCCAAATACAGCGCCATTTAGCGGCCTTTTAAATAAAAACCATTGGTTTATTTTGAAAATGAATAAGACCAAACCGGTTAGGTTAGGTTAGGTTAGGTTATGTTAACACCTTTCAAAGAGGTAGTTGAGCCAAAGGCTTCAGTACAAAAATGTTTATAAAACCGGGGGTTATGCAATACTTTGCTCAGAAAAAATTATAGCCAAGGACTAGATGGATTTAAAAGAAATCGGGAAAATAATTTTTGTATTTTTGAATTTATTTGGGAAAACTGAATTTCCTATCTAATCCCAACCATTTAGGGTGATAAAAAGTTTAGGTTAGGTTAGGCCTGATCCGGTTGGGTTATATTAAGAAATGTTGAACACCTAAGAAAATAGGTTTCATTAAACAGAGCCGAAGGCTTGTCAAGAATAGTTTTATAATAGAGGTCAGTTTTTTATGTTTTTTTTCTAAGAATCATTGTGATTTTGCGGCGCTAGTAAGCGGTCATATTTTTTACAATTAGTAGCGTCATCTAACGGTCACTCTTTGGACAAATTAAAACGCCTTTTAGCGGTTTTTTTAAAAATAAAAATCATTGGTTTATTTTTGAAAATAATTAAGACCCAACCGGTTAGGTTAGGTTAGGTTAGGTAATGTTATGATTGCTCTTTTCGAAGAGGTAGTTGAGTCGAAGGCCTTAGTACAAAAATGCTCATAAAGCCAGGGGTTATGCAATACTTTGTTCAGAAAGAGATATAGCTAAGGACTGGAAGTATTTATAAGAAATCGGGGAAAATAATTTTTTATTTTGAACTTATTTGGGAAAACTTTTTTTGGGGAAACTGAATTCCCTATCTAATCCCAAACACTTAGGGTGATAAAAAAGTTTAGGTTAGGTTAGGCCCGGTCAGGTTTGGTTATATTAAAAAAATGTTGAACACCTAAGGAAACAGAGTCGGAGGTTTGTCAAAAATAGTTTTATAATAGAGGCCAGTCTATTATGTTTGTCTCTAAGAATCATAGTGATTTTGCAGCGCTACTTAGCGGTCATATTTTTGGTAATTAGTAGCGTCATCTAGCGGTCACTCTTTGGACCAAATACAGCGCCATTTAGCATTTTTTTAAATAAAAACCATTGGGTTATTTTTGAGAATTAATGAGGCCCAACCGGTTAGGTTAGGTTAGGTTAGGTAATGTTATGTTAACACCTTTCAAGGAGGTAGTCGAGCCAAAGGCTTCAGTATAAAAATGTTCAGAAAGCCAGGGGTTGTGCAATATCTTGCCTAGAAAAAAAGAGCCGGAGGCTTGTCAAGAATAGTTTTATAATAGAGGCCGGTCTATTATATTTTTATCTAAGAATCACAGTGATTTTGCAGCGCTAGTTAGCGGTCATTGTTATTTTGCAAATTAATAAGACACAACAGGTTAGGTTAGGTTAGGTTTGGTAATGTTATGTTAATACCTTTCAAAGATGTAGTTGAGCCAAAGGCCCCCGCATAAAAATGTTCATAAGGCCGGGGGCTATGCAATACTTTGCTCAGAAGAAATTATAGTCAAGGACTAGAATGATTTATAATTTTTGAATATTTGAGAAAACTTATTTGGGGGAACTGAATTTCATAAGAAAATAGGCTTCATTAAATAGAGCCGGAGGCTCGTCAAGAGTAGTTTTTATAATAAAGGCCAATCTATTATGTTTTCCTCGAAGAATTATAGTGATCATCAATAAATCTGCTGGGGCCAAGGTATGGAGATTGATCATACAAGAAAGTAGAGCCGGAGGCTCGTAAAAAATATTTTGATAACATGAAACCGACAGGTTTCAATACAGTCAGTTTTTATCGTGAATGAATCTGGTGGAGCCGAGGTCCGGAAACGGACATATAGGGCGAACATAAGTGCTATGAATCAGAGCCAGAGGCTGGTTGAAATAATTTTTATAGTAAGAGACCAAAGGTTTCAATGGAGTCATTTTGTTTTTTTTAAAATGGTTCATATTGAAAAAAAGTTAAGCATAAAAAATGTTTAACGAAGCAGGGTCGGAGGCTTTGTAAAATAATCTTGTAATAGAAAACCGGAGGTTTCAATAGAGATAGTTTTTAGAGTCTCTTA
>B570J13880_100030_pt1 | contig 16586 bp, 15 predicted proteins | sample LakMenEpi26Jun08_FD_13880 | JGI IMG/M metagenome (IMG submission 13880) | reverse complement strand
AATATATTTTAATCAATCAATATCAATATCATGTCATGCAATATGTGAAAACAAATGATGGTAAATGGATATTCACAGAGTTAGAATCGGAATCAGACATTTTAACATTACAAACTATAGATTTTCAAATTGCATTAAGTGAAATATATGAACAGGTAAATTTTACCCAAAGCAATGAAAATCAAGAATAATCATTTTGAACTTAATTACTAATAATTTTCTCTGAATAATTGCATTTCTCGCAAAATAAATTAGCTTCTGTACAAGTTGGAAATCTTTTTTGAGACTTCATAAAAGCAATATTCAGCAATTTATCATTTTAAATATCCACACGATAGGCGCGTCCAAACCCTTTATAGGGAGAATATATATTTAATAGCCTGTAATTACTGTTACAGTCCTATAGTTACCATTGATTAATATTTACCCAGTAAGATATAAAATTGCTAGTTTTTATGTCGAAATATTAAGGAATATTGCATTTATATCAAAACCTCAAGCTCAAAGAGAAATTCAGCCAAAAGTCCGTGATAAGATACTCTGGGAAAATATTTATAATTGGGAGAAAACCTTTGACACTACGGGTTGCTGTTGTTGGTTCGGGACCTGCGGGTTCATGCGCTGCTGAAACCCTAGCTAAAGCTGGGATTGAAACCTATTTGTTTGAACGGAAGTTAGACAACGCCAAACCTTGTGGGGGCGCTATTCCCCTCTGTATGGTGAATGAGTTTGATTTACCGCCAGAAATCATTGACCGTCGGGTACGGAAAATGAAAATGATTTCTCCCTCCAATCGTGAGGTTGATATCAATTTGATAAATGAAGATGAATATATAGGAATGTGCCGCCGAGAAGTGCTAGATGGTTTCTTGCGGAACCGAGCGGCCAAATTAGGGGCAAATTTAATTAACGCCACCGTTCATAAAGTTGATATTCCTGGAAACAATACCGACCCCTATACAATCCACTATGTTGACCATACAGGAGACGGGGCGCAAGGTGTTACCAAAACCCTGAAGGTGGATTTAATCGTTGGTGCAGACGGCGCAAACTCCCGCATTGCTAAAGATATGGGTGCTGGAGATTACAATTATGCGATCGCTTTCCAAGAACGCATTCGTCTTCCCCAAGATAAAATGGACTATTATAATGACATGGCGGAAATGTACGTTGGTGACGACGTTTCTACCGACTTCTACGCTTGGGTATTCCCCAAATATGATCACGTAGCAGTAGGTACTGGCACAATGCAAGTTAACAAAGCCAGTATTAAACAATTACAAGCTGGTATTCGCGCCCGGGCTGCGGAAAAATTAGCCGGTGGTCAAATTATCAAAGTAGAAGCCCACCCTATCCCCGAACATCCCCGTCCTCGTCGCGTTGTCGGACGCATAGCCTTAGTAGGGGACGCAGCCGGTTATGTCACTAAGTCCTCCGGTGAAGGTATTTACTTCGCCGCCAAATCTGGTAGAATGTGCGCTGAAGCTATTGTAGAAGCAGCCAACGGCGGGGCCCGGATTCCCACAGAAGCGGACTTAAAAGTATATTTGAAGCGTTGGGACAAAAAATACGGACTCACTTACAAAGTATTAGACATACTCCAAAGCGTATTTTATCGTTCCGATGCCACCCGGGAAGCATTTGTAGAAATGTGTGATGATTTAGACGTTCAAAAGCTAACTTTTGACAGTTATCTGTATAAAACCGTAGTTCCGGCTAACCCCTTCACCCAACTAAAAATTACTGCCAAAACCCTTGGTAGCCTAATTCGTGGTAATGCCCTTGCACCCTAAAATATGGGAATTTACACCTCCCATAATAGTATGACCCCCAGATCCCCGATTTCATAGATCGGGGATTTGACTTTTGTAAGCAAATTAACACAATAAAATCAAACTCTTTAAAAAAACGCAAAATCACTAAAATTGCTCTTGTCTCTTGCCTTTTCCCTGGCTATAACGACAATTTTTAATGCTAACCTACTTGCCTTCTAATGTTAACAGATTACTGATCATAAAATTGCTCTTTCTGTTAGACTATTTCTTTTTGAGGATTGAGATCCAATAAGGTTCAGATAAGATATTTGCATAACCAAACATTTCTGTAACAACACACTATAGAAAAGGCAAATATGATTAATCTAATTTGGACGGCTGCATTGGTGCTCTTTTTCCTCTGGCTGTTAGGGTTCTCAGTCAATGTCGGTGGTGGCTTAATCCATCTGCTTTTAGTTTTAGCTCTAATTTGCATAGTTTATAACTTACTAATTGGTCGCCGCATAGTCTAATTTTTGAGAATTCAGTGCTGTATATGAGATTTAATAAAAGTATTGAATTTATAACTACATTACTAAAAATCTCAAACTGATCAAGATGAATAGACATCCTCATGAACGAGGGAGGCAAGAACTTCGCAGTGAAGAAGAAACCTTCCGACTACAACAAGCAGAAGGACGACTTGAATCTGGCAAACGTAGATCTACATTTGCCTGGATTATCAACAGCATTTACCTTTTAGTTGGAATGCTTGAAATCCTGCTAATGTTACGCTTCTTTCTGCATTTTTCCGGGGCAAATACGCAAAATACTTTTGCCCAATTTATTGACAATCTTTCTGAACCCTTCATTGCGCCATTTTCCACCTTGCTCGTTAGTCCTGTAGCCGGTGGTGGGGCAAATATTTTTGATGTCAATATCTTAGTTGCAATCATCATCTATGCCCTCTTAGGCTGGCTCGCTCTATGGCTGGTAAGATTTCTCTATGGTCGATAGAGAAAAGTTGAAAAATAAGAGGCTTTAATTTCATTACCCTTGTTAAGTCCTGAGAGTCTCAAGAGTCCTTCCGACTCCTAATCAGTCGTAGAGGAATTTACCACACTAATGGATGAATGTGATATTATAGGAAACTGCTACACAAATTTACAAACAATAAAGATCTAATTTATCATGGCCCTGACGCAACAGCGCAAACAAGAAATCATTTCTGGCTACCAAGTTCATGAAACCGACACTGGTTCGGCTGATGTTCAGGTAGCAATGTTAACTGACCGTATTAACCAACTCAGTAAACATCTGCAAGCTAATAAGAAAGACCATTCCTCCCGCAGAGGATTATTGAAGATGATTGGCCAAAGAAAGCGTCTTCTAGCCTATATTCAAGCAGGTAGCCGGGAAAAATATCAAGCTTTAATTACTCGTCTCGGTATTCGCGGTTAGGAAATAATTTTTATGGCTGCTGAAGAATCGGAACGTAGTCCCTTACCTTTTGAGCCAAACAAAAAGCGTCAAAAACCCGCTAAGGCTATAAAGCAACCCGTCCTTAAAACTCCAGAAACCGAGAACAAACCGCAACAGCAACGTCGTTATTCTAAACAAGAAATGGCGATTCCTGAAGTAGTCAGTCAGCGTATGATTCGCCGAGTGGCTGCTTTTTGCGGTGTTCCCACATTTTTAGGGGTTTCTAGTTTGATAGTTAGCTATTTACTAGTTACCTTGGCTGATATCCAACTTCCCCCTATCGCCGTTTTATTGGTTAATATGGGGTTATTTGGTTTAGGAGTAGTGGGAATTACCTATGGTGTTCTTTCCGCTTCTTGGGACGAGGAAAGACCGGGAACTATTCTAGGTTTAGCTGAATTTAGCACTAATTGGGGAAGGATGACCGAAGTTTGGCGTGATACCCAGAAAAAGAACGTCTAACAACCAGCGTCCAGGTAATAACTGTAATCTGGGGTAAATTGGAAAATAAGTTTTTTCTGGTTTATACCCAATATTCAGCCAAAAATACCTGGCGCTATATCATTCAATTGGTGTTAAATTGGTGAAAGATTTGATCATAATTTTATAATTGCCAGCAAAGGAAAAATTATGCAGTCCCCTCTTTACTTTTTCACTGTTGAAGAATATTTAGAATTAGAACAAACTAGCGATATTCGTCATGAATATTTTGCCGGTGAAGTTTTTGCTATGGCTGGAGGTAGTAAAGAACACAATATAATCTCTGGAAATATTTATTCGCGTTTACGTTCTCGGTTACGGGGTAGTTCCTGTAATGTTTTTATGTCTGATATAAAAGTGAGAATAAATTTAGCTAATGACAATAAAACTATATTTTACTATCCTGATGTAGTAGTCAGTTGCGATACTGAAGATCAAGATCGTTATTTTTTGAATTATCCTTGTTTAATTATTGAGGTGCTATCACCAATTACAGAAACTATAGATAGACGGGAAAAACTTGTTAATTACCGAGGTTTACCGAGTTTAAAGGAATATATTTTGATTTCTCAGGATGAATTTAAGGTAGAGGTTTATCGTCAAGATGAAAAGGGAAATTGGACTATACAAACTTTGATTAATTATAATGATAAATTACATTTAGATTCCGTTGGGTTGATTCTAGAAATGACGGAAATATATGAAGATATTATTAATATTTAATTTTCCAATTTAGTTATATCAGTTCCTATGCTCTTGATAAATTGGTATGTACTTCATTAGACTGGGAAACCATAGAAACTAAATCCGAACAAAAAAGCTCATAAAGCTTCCTGCCTATAAAAAATAAGCCTTATATTTGAAATTATAGCATAATATTTAATGTTCCCCCGTTTCCTCACATAACAAGTACCAAAGACCCTTCATTTTCAGTATCATGTTATAAAATATCCTAGCAGACAGTCCATGGGAATGATACTGCTAGGAATAAATAATATTATTTGCCATGTTTAAACGGAATAGTGTTAATTTATTTAACTAAAAATACTTTTCCGGTCTCCAAAAATAATAAACAAAAAAGGTGTATAAATTGGTTAAGATAACTGATATAAATGGTTAACCTGTGATTAAAGTCAACGTCCGTGAATACCAATAAATTTTAGAACTTCCAGGGTTCTTGATTTTGATAGCGTCTTGACTTTGGTAAATAAGCAATTAAAGAGAATTTTATGGCGCTCATAGTTCAAAAATACGGTGGTACGTCTGTTGGTTCAGTTGAACGCATTCAAGCTGTTGCTCAGAGGGTTCAAAAAACTGTAAAAGCTGGAAATTCTGTAGTAGTAGTGGTTTCCGCTATGGGTAAAACTACTGATGGATTGGTTAAATTAGCCAATGAGATCTCGAAAACTCCCAGTCGTCGAGAAATGGATATGCTACTATCTACGGGAGAGCAAGTTACCATTGCCTTACTCAGTATAGCATTACAGGAAATTGGACAACCAGCGATTTCCATGACTGGTGCTCAGGTAAGTATTGTTACTGAAGATGAACACAGCCGCGCTCGGATTTTACATATTGAAACCGGACGCTTAATAGAACAAATTAATGCGGGTAAAGTTGTTGTTGTTGCGGGTTTTCAAGGGATTAGCAACACAAAAAAATTAGAAATTACTACTTTAGGTCGTGGTGGTTCTGACACTTCTGCTGTCGCTTTAGCAGCAGCCATAGGCGCGGATTTTTGTGAAATTTATACGGACGTACCAGGGATTTTAACTACAGATCCCCGTCTTGTTCCTGAAGCTCAGTTATTGACAGAAATTACTAGTAATGAAATGCTAGAATTAGCTAGTTTAGGAGCAAAAGTATTACATCCTCGATCTGTGGAAATTGCCCGTAATTATGGCGTTCCCTTGGTTGTGCGTTCAAGTTGGACAGATCAACCCGGAACTTGGGTAAAAACGCCCCCAAGACCAGATCGGGAGTTGGTAAACTTAGAATTAGCTCATCCTGTAGACACTGTAGAATTTGATATTCAACAAGCAAAGGTGTCTTTATTGCGTGTTCCTGATAAACCAGGGGTAGCGTCACAGTTATTTACGGAAATTTCTCAACAAGATATTGATGTAGACTTAATTATTCAGTCTATTAATGAAGGTAATACTAACGACATTACTTTTACGGTAAATACATCAATATTAAAACGTGCAGAAGCTGTATCATTAGCTATAGCCCCAGTATTAAGAAATCAGCCCACTTCAGATGAAGCGGAAGTGATGGTAGAAAAAAATACAGCAAAGGTTAGTATTGTGGGTGCGGGGATGATTGGTCGTCCTGGGGTAGCAGCGCAGATGTTTAAAACCTTGGCTGCAGCCGGTGTAAATATTCAGATGATCTCTACCAGTGAAATCAAGGTGAGTTGTGTTGTGGATGTGGTAGATTGCGATCGCGCTATATCCGCTCTGTGTCACACCTTTGACATCAATTCCTCCTCTACTTCCTTAGCTTCTCCTGTCGCTAAATCCCCCGCTGTACGTGGTGTTGCTTTAGACATGAATCAAGCGAGAATTGCTATTCGTCAATTACCAGACCGTCCCGGTATAGCTGCTAAATTGTTCGGATTTTTGGCAGAATACAATATCAGCGTGGATATGATTATTCAATCCCAACGTGGTCGGATATTAAATGGTGTAGCACGTCGGGATATTGCTTTTACTGTTGCTAGAATGGACGCAGAAAACGCCCAATGTAAGTTACAACAAGTTGCTACGGAGTTTGATTGGGGTGAAGTTATATTAGATAGTGCGATCGCTAAAGTTAGTATCGTGGGTTCTGGTATGGTAGGACAACCAGGTACTGCGGCTAAAATGTTTACAGCCTTAGCTAAAAATCACATCAACATTCAAATGATTGCCACTTCAGAAATTAAAATTAGTTGTGTTGTAGCTATTGATGAAGGTGTGAAAGCTTTACAAGTCATTCACTCAGCTTTTGATTTAGCTGGTAGTGAAAAGTTTGTAGTCCCAGTTTAACCAACCTGATTTTTCATGGATAATCCCATAGGGTGGCCAATTTCCACCCTAGATTTATGTAAATTTTTGTTACTTTTACTTTCCTCAGTCTATGTTATTTAAATACAATCTTCTGTGAGTAATTACTCTGATACCTAAAAATATGCAGATTGGAGCGAAATATCTTCAAAACTGCTTCTACTGATGGTATTTTAAATCTACCAGGAAAAACAATGATTGAAATGACAGAACAGCCTCAAGAATTACAGGAACGCTTCAAAAAGTTCACGATCTTACATTCCAATGATATGCACGGTGACTTTTTGGCTGAGTCCAAAGGAGCAGAAGGTAATCTTATTGGTGGGTTAGCTCTGATTTCTGGATATCTTCAATAAAGTACGTTCTGAAGAGAAAAACACACTATTTGTGATTTCCGGCGATATGGTTCAGGGATCAATGATTGATACTGAATATAAAGGGGTTTCAACCATAGAAATCATGAACTATCTTGCCCCTAGTGTCGTCACTTTAGGAAATCATGAATTAGACTATGGATTGCCTCATTTACTTTTCCTAGAAAAGATGGCAAATTTCCCCATTGTCAATGCCAATCTTTATATCAAAAAATATAACAAACGCTTGATGAATCCTTATCTAATCCTCAATGTAGACGGATTTGATATTATGTTCATTGGCATTGTTACCGATGAGGTACTAAAATCCTTAAAACTGGATTCTAGTATTGGTACTTTTATCAATCTAGAAGATGCTGCAGCCGAAGTTGGTAAAATTTGTAATGCTTACAAAACAGAGGATATTGACTTAACAATTCTGCTTACCCATATTGGCTTTGAAGAAGATAAAAAACTAGCAGCAATGCTTGATCCAGTCTGGGGTGTAGATATGATCATTGGTGGACATTCTCACACTTTTTTGGAACAACCCGCTAAAGTTAATGATATTCTCATTACCCAAGCAGGTGTAGGTACAGATCAGATTGGACGTTTTGATATTGTAGTTGATGATGATACAAACAGTATTGTAGAATGGAAATGGCAACTGATTCCTGTAGATAATAATCTCGCTGAACCAGATCCAGAACTCACCAATTTTATTAACTCTTTTAAAGAGGAAGTAGATCGAAAATATAATCGTCTAATTGGTCGTTTAAATCGTAAACTTACCCATCCTAAACGGGAACAAGAAACAGATTTAGGTAACTTAATTACCGATATTTTTGCCCAATTAGAAGCAACAATAAATGTGGTTTTAATTAGTAGTAGTTCAATCCGAGGCACAGAATTAGGTCCTTTAGTAACCCTGGGTGATTTGAAAAAAGTTTATCCCTATGATGGTCCTCTTTATAAAATTAAGGTGACAGGGGAGAAACTGCTCAAAATGTTTAATTATATTATGAGAGCAGAAAACCGAATTCCTGGTGACAGTAATTATTTTCAAGTGAATAAAGGTATTCAAGTTGTTTACCATGAAGCTGAGAAAAAGCTAGAATCATTAACAATTAATGGAGAACCTGTACAACCTGAAACTCATTATATGCTCTGTTTGCAAGAGTATCACTACAAAAATTCATTTGCCAGCCTCAATTTAACTAAGGAAGAATTGGTGGAATTAGGTGAGCCTAAAGTCGTAACTACATCTGCCCAAAATGTGCTTGAAGAATATTTTGGTTCACATCAACTTCTTGATAGTCAAATCGAAGGAAGACTGATTATTAAATAGAAATTAATCTATCTATTACAATCAGTAGTAAAACTATTGGGGCGCGGCTTTCTGCCCTCAATAGTATTAAATCAGATGATTATTATATCTTTTCAAATTGTTTCAGGATTTAAAATCCTCCTTTTAATTGCCTCGCCCAAATCTGCCCAATTTACTTCTATTTGTTCACCACTTTGTAGATCTTTTAATGATGATTTTCGCGCTGCTGCTTCCTCCGCACCAATAATTACACAAAACCTAATTCCTTGTTTATCTGCGGCTTGAAATTGTTTTCCTAAAGGGCGTTTTTCAAAGTTAGTCACAACATTAATTCCCCCCTGTCGTAATTGTTGTGATATTTGTAAATAAATAGGCATTAAATCCTCTTGCATATTCACTACTACAACTTGAGCCGGTGTGGCAGATAAAGTATTCAAAATACCCGCTTTTAACAAGCGACTAATTAAGCGAGTTAAACCGATAGAAATACCCACACCAGGCATTTTTTCACCGATAAACATTCCTACTAATTCTTCATATCTCCCCCCAGAACAAATACTTCCCAAAGCTTCATGACCTAATAAGGTAGTTTCATAAACTGTGCCAGTATAATAATTTAAACCACGAGCAATAGATAAATCAATACAGAAACGTTTATCAGCAACTCCTAAATTTCTCACTCCATTAATTACAGTTTCTAATTCCGTTACTCCTAAATTAAATTGTCCTGTTTCTGGCAAATTCTCTGTTAGGTATTTGAGTTTATTTAAAACATCATCAATGCTGCCATCAATTTTTACAAAATCAATAATTTTCTCCGTTTGTTCTGAAGAAATACCTTCTTTTTCTAACTCTTGTTTAACTTTAGCTTCGCCAATTTTTTCCAAATTATCAATAATACTAATACAGGTTTTAATTTGGTTTTCAGCAATTCCTACAGACTGAAAAAAACCTGTCAGTATTTTACGGTTATTAATGCGAATAACAAAATCACCAATATTAATTTTTTCAAATATTTCGGTGATAATTGCGGGCATTTGGGCATCATAAAGTAAACTGAGTTTACCACGGGCAACCACATCAATATCACATTGTCGAAACTGCCGAAAACGTCCATCTTTTGCCCGTTCTCCCCGGAATACCATATCCATTTGATAACGAGCAAAAGGAAAAGTTAGTTCATTCAAATGACGCGCAATATAAGCAGCAAAAGGAACAGTTTGATCAAATTTTAAAGCTCTAGCTTCTGAACCAGTTTCTCCCGATTTATCCTTTTCTGCTTGGCGATTTGGTGGTAAAATTGGCTCAATACCATAGATAATATTATCACCTTGATTACCTTTAGCTTGTAGAACTTCTAACCTTTCCACTGCTGGAGTTTCAATGGGTGTAAAACCATAACTTTCAAAAACTTTGCGAATAATATCTAGTAAATGTAATTCTAGACGCTTTTCACTAGGCAGAAATTCGGGAAATCCACTAGGAGTAGAAAAGTTGATTTTGTCATTTTTAGTCATGTTTTCTTCTGCATGGGAAATTAACTACAGACTATTATCTTATCTTTTATTTAAATATTTAAAGTTTATAGGAAAAATTGTCATATTTATATCCGTATAATATTCAACAACACTAAAAATCAGAGAGTTTATGAATACAATGCCTAATAATTATTTGACATCAAATCAGAATCAAAATCAACAAGATATTAAACTGTTGGTTTTAGATATAGATGGGACAATTACTGGACATTCTAATACTATTAGTAACACTGTCAAACAAGTTATTGCTGCAGTACGGGACAAGGGAATTAAAGTAGCTATAGCCACAGGAAGAATGTATTGTTCCGCTTTGCGATTTCATCAGGAAATTGGCTCTACACTGCCTTTAGTAGCTTATCAGGGTGCTTGGATTCAAGATCCCAATACTGACAAAATTCACCGTCATTTGCCTGTATCTAGCGAAATTGCCTACCAACTACTAGAATACTTTGAACAGCCAAATTTGCGATCGCTCCTCTCAGTCCATTTTTACATCAATGATCAGCTTTATGTCCGAGAAATCACCAAGGAAACGGAAAGTTATCAACAACGCTGTGGTGTGAATGCTATTCCCGTCGGTGATTTACGTCAATTATTAGATCATCAACCCACTAAAGTTTTAGCTTTGTGTGATGATGCAAATTTAATTCAACAACTTTTAGCTAGTTTACGCTCTAAATATAAGCCCACAGAATTATATATGACAACATCTGTGCCTACCTTCTTAGAAGCAGCTAATACTCATGTTAATAAAGGCAATGCAGTCCGGTATCTAGCTGAAGAAATGCTAGGTTTAGAAAGTCATAATGTCATGACTATTGGTGATAATTTCAACGACGTAGAAATGCTAGACTATGCTGGTATTAGCGTGGCCATGGGCAACGCACCAACAGAAGTTCAAGCGATCGCAGATTGGGTAGCGCCTAGTGTAGAATTAGATGGTGCAGCAGTAGCAATTAAAAAATTCTTACTTTAATTAAACATCTACACATAAGAAAAGACACCGACGACTGGCCGTGTTTCGTCTCGGTGTCTTCTCTAAATTTCTCTCCTCACACACACCTGTGATTATAGATGAGGTTGTTTATTTTGTCAATAGATATTTTCAAAGTTTTTGTAAAGTTGTCGTGAATATCCATTAAAGTTCTACGGGTGCGACAATCCCCAACTTATCTTCTAATACAGACCTTAAGACCAACTGAGTCAAGATCAGCAATCCCAATCTCCCCTGAGCTAATTCTGGAGAATGAATTTTCACTTCCCCCCAAATCCGACAACTAGACCAGAACCTCTCAAAAGCTTGACTCAAATTTATACCTGCTTTTTCCCAGTTAATAGAACTGCCGCTATCAGTACAAACTAAATTATCCACCACTTTAACTAATTGATGAATAAGAAAACTCTCATCAGGGTGATTAAGCCTAAGTTTTTGATCACTATTGAGCCAAGGTATAGCTTTTGCAGATAGAAATATTTTAATATCTGTAATATAAAGCTCAATTAATCTTTCTTGCTGTGCTAGACGCAACAGAGAAAAGCAGCGTGAATAAGCGTATTGAATGTTAAAAATTGTTAATGAATTAGTTAGTTGGTAATGGGGATCACAAGCTATTTTTTCCTTAAGTGGAAATTGTTCCAGGTTCCAGTTCTCATTTCTGTTGACAGTNAAACAATGTAACCAATCTGCTAAAGTAGAATCCATAAGTTCTACATAAATCCAACCGGGGGAAACTACTTGGACNTTAAATAAACTATTGCTATTTTGGGATAAATGCCCAGCAATNGCCTCAGCAATTTTCATCGCTGGTGAATTTTGAGATTTTGATATTCTCATAGCTACACCAGAGATATATAAAATTTTCTGATTGTATCCTCCCTGGTAGAGAGGGATATTTCTCCCTTTTATGCCTGTAACTTCTTCATTATTAGTAGAAACACCGAGAGAAGACGCTAGATAACCATTTACTAACCGTTTAATTGATGTACACCCCATCAAATGTAGTTTATACAACACGTATCCCTTTGTCAAAAATTTTAGGTGTGCATCATTTTATCCTGTTCCATCTACCTTGAGATAGAAGTTTACTGATGTCAGGAAAAATCAGAGTAGGATTATATTTGATGAATAATGTATAAAAAATGGGTAATCTTTACTACCCTTGTTGTAAAGTAGGAAGTATAAGAAAAAATAGAGAGCAAATTAGCTTTCTATCCCATTGGAGGGCTGACGCTGTTAGGCGTTAGGCCTACCCCGTTAACACAAAGACACTCCTTGCACTTTTCTTATCACGTCTTTGTTTTCAGCCAAACACTCTTTGTTACCTATGCAATCTCAATCCTCCTTTTCCGAAGCTTCACGTCCTTTCTTAACTTGGCAGCGTATCCTTGACTGGGCCCAAGAACACTACCGCTGCCGCACCTTCAGTAAAGACGAGCGCATTCCAGCTAGACCTGGTTTGCTTTACTTAGTCCAAAGAGGTGCTATCCGCATGGTAGGAACTGCCCAAGTTAGCGCCACTGCCAGTCAATTAACATCTAGACGCATTAACAGAACTCCAGAAGAAGCTTTCTTGGGTTTTGTGGGAGCAGGACAACCCTTTGAAATTGTTGCTCAATCTCCATTCACGCTCCAGTCTTACGCCCACGTTGACCAAACAGCCGTTTTGTGGATGTACTGGCATGACCTAGACAACTGGCCTCACTTCCGCCGCGAAGTTATGGATGCTTTTAGATATCAGCATCAGCGCAAGTTACTTTGGTTAAGTGCTTTAGGACAACGTCGCACAATTGACCGACTCCTAGGATTTCTCACCTTACTGATTGAGGAATATGGAGAGCCCTCAATGAGCGAAACTGATCCTGATGTCATTCGTGGTTATTGCTTACCCTTCCCCCTAACCCATGCCCAAATTGGCAGCGCCATTGGTTCAACCCGTGTGACTGTCACTCGTTTAATGGGTAAATTACGTCAACGTGGCTTAATTCTCACCCAAGGGGATAATCTAATTTGTCTACCCGCTGAATCTATCAATAGAGCCAGCTAGGACTTAGTTCAAATCTCTAATGAGCAGTAGGTTAATGATGTTGACTGAGAGCTTGCCACTCTCGGACACACCAATGGCAGGTATCAGCGGATTCTAACTAGTTCCAGTTAGATAATTAGTTCCTGAACCTACCCCTCATTTTCACTAATCTGTTTGACCACCACAAACAGATTTTGGGTAATCGGGTATGAAATAAGATGTCTTGGGAAAAAGTTCTAGAGTGCCTTGATTATGAATACGGCACTCATCACCCTAGAACGACAGGTCCTGCAACCTGGTTCTAATTATTGTCTTGGCTGTGTAATTGGGTTTAAATAGCCGATTTCCCCTCCCCCCTACAAAACTTTTATCGCTTAGTTCACCTTAGATTATCAGCAAACCTTATTTAATTCTCACAAACCCAGCTTTTTCAATTAATTCTTGATTTTGAGGTGTTGTTAACCAATTGGCATAGGCTTCTCCTGCTTGTTGGTCTGTTTGACCATTTTGTTTGACAATCACAAATAAATTCCGGGTAATTGGATAATTTCCATTGCGAATATCTTCTGTATTCAATTGGTTACGTTGATTGGGACACTGGGATCTAGGTATTGCTGGTAATTTATAGGGTGTCACGAATTTCTCCGTTGTCTGCCCGATTGCCAGGGATTTAACTATACATTGGGGAACAACTTCTGGTGCGGAAGCATAATAAATTGCACCAGGAGTAATGGCTACTTTTCTGATGGCTTCTGTGGTTGTACCAATATAATTAACGTTTTTGAAGTCCTCTTTATTCAGAACATTTTCTACAAAAAAATCTACGCTACCACCTGATTCCTTGCTCCGAGATAGGGGAATAATTGGTAAATTTTCACCCCCTACTTGTTGCCAGTTAGTAATTTTGCCAGTGTAAATATCTTTAAGTTGAGAAACTGTTAATCCTGGAATATTTAGGTTATGATTAACTGCGATCGCAATCCCATCAATGGCTACAGTAATTTCTTTTAAGCTAAATCCTTTAGTTTTGGCAGTTTCGTTTTCTTCTGGTTTAACGGGACGAGAAGATTGAGAAAAAGCTAGTTGATTTGCTATCAACATTTTAATCCCAGTTCCTGAACCTGGTTTTTCGTTAATGGGTTGGGTATAACGTAAATCAAACTGAGGACAGCTATTTTTGAGGACTGAATCCACATCCCGACGGATAGGAGCCCATGTTGTACTACCACCATAACTAAATATACCTTGTGGTAAATTGGGGATTTTACAATCACTGACTGGTGGCGAATTAGGGTTAATAATGTTGTTACTGGGGTTCTGATTAGTAGAGTTAGTGGTACTAGAATTGTTGTTAATTCGATTGTTGTTAATTCGCGCCCAATGTTCCATTAAAAACCAGAAAGCACCAAAGCTTAATCCAGAGGTAAGAACAAGAGATAATAGCAGTGACAGAGTTTCTTTTTTTTGAGACATGGGTAGTTTCCTGAGTGCTATTGTTTCTAAAGAATTGAAGACATTAATTTATAAACAAGTCGAAATAAAGCGGTTACGGAAATTGAGATTAAGGCAGCCACAATTGCTAAAATAATTACTTGCTCAATGGCAATATTGCTTCGTAAAAACGGAATAAAAAATATAATTGCAAAACTGACTGCGGGAATAATTAGCAAGTCAAATTTTTCTAACCAGCGTTTAGTTTGAGCAAAAATTAGACCATTCAAAATTACAGCAGCAACAGTTAAAGTAATGATCGGGTTTTTCACTAAACTAAAAAGAGCAATGGCTATTAATGCCGCTTCAAATCCGCTAAAAGCAGCCCCAGCTAATAATTCCCAAATAGTAAAAGCTGGTTGAACTGATTTTATTGGTTGTGGTGGTTGTAAATTAGGTGGCTGTGTTGGTGGTAATGCCGTCTGTGCAGATGGGGCAGGAAAAAGAGATTCTAAGACTTCCTGGGCTGACTGAAAGCGCTGATTAGCAGCCGATAGGAGCATTTTATCCAAAATAGCAGCTAGTCGGGGGTTAACGCTAATTTGAGAACGCCATTGCCATTGATTAGTGTAGGCATCAAATAGCTTATTCGCCTCCTTGCCAGTAAGTAATGTAATCAGGGTTACAGCCAGGGCATATAAATCTGTAGATGGAAATACTTGATTACCTTGCATTTGTTCTGGGGGTGCAAATCCTAGGGAATAAATTCCTGTAGAACTGGAAGAGGTATTAGCAATTAATTTAACTGCGCCAAAATCTAGCAAAAATAGTCTACCATCATAATGGCGGATGATATTAGAAGGTTTAATATCTCTATGGATAATACCTTTATCATGGATGAACTGGAGAACTGGGAGAATTTCCCTGAGTATTTTTAGGATTTTTAGCTCAGAAAAATTGCCCTGTTTAGCCAATTCTTCTTCTAGAGTTTGTCCAGAGATATATTCTTGAACTAAATAAAAAAACTGCTCTGACTTATTTATTTTTAGGTTAGGAACTGTAATCGTAAAAAAAGCAAATAATTTAGGTATTTGCTGATGTTCATTACCTATTTCTTCTAAAACTCCTGCTTCTTGTGTAAATAAAATTCTGGACTTTTCTAAGGCCTCTTCCGTTAAATTGCCACTTGGTTGAAATTGCTTAACTACACATTGACGCATTCTCGGAGTATCACGATCAATTGCCAAAAAAGCAGCACCAAATCCTCCAGTAGCCAAAAGTTTAATTGGCAAATATCGGTCACGTAAAATCAGGGGCATACCGCAGTTAGTACAAAATTTTTGCGGTACTGTTTTTAGTGTTTTAATGTCGTCTAAATCAGGAAAGTGATTTTGAGGATGTTGACAGTGGGGACGGGTGCAGAAGACTTCCATATTATTTGTGAGTCAGTGGTCAGACAAGTTACTGGTCATTAGCAACTGATGGTTAACTAATGACTTTTAACTGGTGACAAGATGTTTAACCAACATCAGAACCATTAGGTATTGTCACATTATTTAACACTAAGTTGATTTGTGACAATTTTAACATATCTTGATTCCAGTTAGGGTTAGCAAACTGAGGTAAGATTTCTCGGCTAAAAGCTTCAGCGGCTTTGGATCTATAGCGGTTGGGGTTAAATATGAGCCAAAGTGTCCGTTTAACTACGACTCCTTCAATGGGGGCATGGTGGAGGACACCCATTTGTAATTCTTTAGCGATCGCCGAGGTAGAAACAAAGGCAGCACCTAAACCCGACTGGACAGCGTTTTTAATAGCTTCTATGGAATTTAGTTCCATTTCAAATTTAAACCGTCTAGTATCAATATCACAACGGGCAAGAACCTGATCAATAACTTTGCGGATAGTTGATTGGGAGTCAAGAGCAATGAACTGAAGTTTATATAGGTCTTCCTTTTGAATGGTTTCTAATTTAGCCAAGGGATGGGACGTAGGTAAAATGAGCGCCAATTCATCCTCAGCATAGGGAACAGTTTCTAAAGATTCCCCCAATTCCGTAGGAATTTCCCCACCAATAATCGCCAAATCAACCTGGCCATTAGACACACTCCAAGCCGTGCGTCTGGTAGAAGGGACGTGCAATTGCACAGC
>B570J13880_100027_pt1 | contig 16976 bp, 13 predicted proteins | sample LakMenEpi26Jun08_FD_13880 | JGI IMG/M metagenome (IMG submission 13880) | reverse complement strand
CTACTGAACCGCAGATTAATCAAGAATATCCTTTTCCAGAATTTAGTCATGAACCTGATATTCAACAAGTTAATAATTCTTTAAAAGATCAAGGGTTTCATCCTTTTTATCAACCACTTGCTATTAAAATTAATGAAGTTAATCGTAGTTTAAGTGCCTGTATTCGTTGTAATACTTGCGATGGTTTTCCCTGTTTAATTGATGCTAAAGCTGATTCAGATATTAACTGTATTCGTCCAGCAATGGCATATAAAAATATTACATTAATAACTCAAGCAAAAGTTATCCGTTTACATACTAACCCCTCCGGTCGAGTGGTGACTGGAGTGGAAGCAGAAATAAATAATCAACGTCAGATATTCTCAGGAAATATTGTGGTATTAGCTTGTGGTGCAGTTAATTCGGCATTATTGTTGCTAAAATCTGCTAATGATCTTCACCCCAATGGATTAGCTAATAGTTCTAATCTTGTGGGACGAAATTATATGGCACATAATTTTGCTGTGGTTATGACTTTAAATACTCAGTTAAATAAGACGGTTTTTCCGAAAACTTTGGCTATTACTGATTTTTATTGGGGAAATAAAGATTTTCCTTATCCTATGGGTAGTGTGCAATTACTTGGTGGTGCAAATAAGGATAAAATACTTGCCTACGGTCCACCTTTAATGCCTAATTTGATGGCTGAGTTTATAGCTAATCATTCTCTATCTTGGTTGCTAATAACGGAAGATTTACCAAGTTTTAATAATCGGGTTTTGATCAGAAATGGGAAAGTTTTTTTGGAATATACTCATAATAATCAAACTGCTTTTAATAAATTAATTAAGGATTGGATTGAGGTTTTAAAATCAATTTCTGTCTTTAAATCAACTGAAACTTTACATATTCCTCAAAAAATGACTTTGAGAGAAGTTACTCATCAATGTGGTACTTGTCGTTTTGGTGAAGATCCTCATACTTCTGTACTAGATATCAATTGTCGTACTCATGATGTTGATAATCTTTATGTTGTTGATAGTAGCTTTTTTCCTTCTAGTGCTGCTTTAAATCCATCATTAACTATTATTGCTAATGCTTTGCGGGTCCGAGAGCATTTATTAACAAGAATATAAGTAATTAGACAAAATTAATTACATAGAAATCTGGTAAAAACCTTGATTTTTGATGAGTAACCGGGGCTAAATTTAGTTTTTGTCCCAGCCAATTATATTGGTAAAAAACTTTTTACATATCCTCTCAGAAAAGGTAAATATCCCAGAGGATTCTAGGATATCCTTAGATAGATAGGATATTCGCCAAATTAAAGTAGAATGAAGCTGGCAGCAAGAGTAAGTCAGGTAACACCCTCTATCACCTTAGCCATCTCAGCTAAAGCTAAGGCCATGAAAGCCGAGGGTATAGATGTTTGTAGTTTTAGTGCTGGAGAACCAGATTTTGATACCCCAGCCCACATTAAAGCCGCAGCTATTAAAGCTTTGGATGAAGGTAAAACTAAGTATGGTCCAGGTGCTGGTGAACCAAGGTTAAGGGAAGCGATCGCTCACAAGCTAAAAAATGATAATGGTCTTAATTATGACTCGGAGAATGTCCTTGTCACTAATGGTGGTAAGCATTCTCTCTACAATTTGATTGTGGCATTGATTGACCCCGGTGATGAGGTAATTATTCCCTCCCCCTATTGGTTGAGTTATCCCGAAATGGTGACGTTAGTTGGTGGTAAATCTGTAATTGTGGAAACAGATGCTTCGACTGGCTACAAAATTCACCCCAGAACAACTGAAAAAAGCTATTACCCCAAAAACTAAGTTATTTGTCCTTAACTCCCCTTCTAACCCCACTGGGATGGTATACACACCAGGGGAAATTAAGGCTTTGTCCCAAGTAGTAGTTGATGCAGATATCTATGTTGTTTCTGACGAGATCTATGAGAAGATTCTCTATGATGGTGCAGAACATATCAGCATTGGTTCTTTAGGTGAGGAAATTTTTCAGCGGACTTTAATTAGTAACGGTTTCGCTAAGGGTTACTCAATGACGGGTTGGCGCTTGGGTTATTTGGCCGGTCCTGTGGACATTATCAAAGCGGCCAGTACCATCCAAGGACATAGTACATCAAATGTGTGTACTTTTGCTCAATATGGAGCGATCGCTGCTTTGGAAGGTTCTCAAGATTGCGTTGAGGAAATGCGTCAAGCTTTCGCTAAACGTCGTCAGGTAATGTTAGACAGACTCAATGCTATTCCTGGTTTGAGTACCTCTAAACCAGACGGGGCTTTTTATCTTTTCCCTGATATCAGCAAAACTGGTTTAAAATCCCTCGACTTTTGTGATGCTTTATTAGCAGAACATCAAGTTGCGGTTATTCCCGGTGTAGCTTTTGGTACTGATAAAAACATTCGTCTTTCCTATGCTACGGATATGGAGACTATTGAAAAGGGAATGGATAGATTAGAGAAATTCGTGCTTTCTCGAATTTAGATGTTATCAAGTCTAGGGGTTTAGCACTGCTCAACCCCTAATATAACTGTAATGAAGTTTCTGTTTCTATACTTAATATCATGGGAAGTAAAAACTATTGTAAATTAGGAATTATTCCCATTTCTTGTAAACCTTGACGTAATCTTTGCGCTTCCTGGGGGTTATACAATTCATGGAGAGAAATAGCATATTCAAAAGCTTCTAAACTACCTGATACATCACCAATTTTTAACAGCACAACCCCTAAATTTTGATAAGCTTCTGCATAATCAGGATTTAAATTAATAGCATGATTATAGCAATCAATGGCCTCAGTAAATAACCCCATTGCTTTACATACCATTCCTAAATTATAATAGCCAATTACGAAATTAGGATCAATTTTGATAGCTGTTTCATAAGCAATTTTTGCTCCTGGTAAATCTCCCATGATTTTTAATAAATTCCCTAAATTATTATATCCTCCTAATTTTAATAGAGGATAAATAGGTAGTTTCACCGCAGATTGATAATGGTTAATCGCTGAAGGTAAATTTTGTAAATTTGTATGAGCAATTCCTAAATGATAATGCAATTCATATAAAATATCATAATTTATATCTTCATTAATATGATTACCAATAATTTGATTTAGTCCTCTATTTAATAACTCCATACCCGCGTCAATTTTGCCCATTTGCACATATAAAGCTCCTAATTTACTACATACATAAGCATCATGGGGATGAGTTAGAAAAAACTCTTCCATTGCTGCTGCGGCTTTACTATATTTATTTTGCTCATTAATTGCATTTTTTTGATAACCCGTATGGAGAATTGCTACTCCTGGTAAATAACCAATTTGCCAATTTGTTTCTTTAGTTAAAATTGTCGTCACACTATCATCAATTAAAGCATGATAAGGACGATCAAAATAAATATCTGGATGATTACGAAATAATCGAGAAACTAGAGAATAAGGTGATTGTGTTGAACCGACTTCTTGACGAACTAAATTAATTACAAGATATTCTTCTTTGTTAATAACTGATTTAAGTAAAGGAATAATTTCTGGTGTTAAAGTTTCATCAGCATCTAAAACTAAAATCCAATCACCTGTAACATATTTTAAAGCTTGATTTCGAGCCGTACTAAAGTTATTATTCCAAGTAAAATAATTAACTTTAGCCCCAAATTGTCGAGCAATTTCGGGAGTTTTATCTGTTGAACCAGTATCAAGAACTACGATTTCATCAACGAAATTCTTAACACTTCCTAAGCATTTTGGTAAGGTGGTTTCTTCATTTTTGACAATCATACAAAGACTAATTTTCATTTGGTAGCACTATGGTATTTACAAAATTAATTAATAGTACAAGATGATTCACAATTCAATACAATTCAGTTAAAAATTTTTCTTCTCCCTGTATTCTCTGTGTCTGAAGTGATTCCTATTTCTTAAAAAATATATTTAAGTAGGATGAAAATAGTTATAAATCTCTTGCGCTAACCGTGAACCAATTCCGGGAACTTCTGTTAATTGTTTAGGTGTAGCTTGACGAATATAATCAAGAGAACGAAAATGTGCTAATAACAACTTTTGGCGATTTTGTCCTAAACCGGGAATTTCATCTAAATGTGATCTCTTGAGTTTATCACTTCTTTGTTGACGATGAAAACTAACAGCAAATCTATGGGATTCATCTCGCAATCTTCTTAATAATTGTACTCCTGGTTGTTCTGGATCAGTTTCTAAAGGTTTTGATGAGTTGGGTAAGAAGATTTCTTCTCGTTTTTTAGCTAAACTAACAACCCGTAAATCTGTTAGTAAATTCATTTTTTCTAAAATACCCACAACCGCAGATAATTGACCTTTACCACCATCAATCATAATTAAATCAGGCCAATCAGAATTACCTAATCGTGCTAATTTGGGATCTTCTATATATTTACGAAATCTTCTATTAATAACTTCTGCTAAACTAGCAAAATCATCGGAATGGCCAATTGTAATATCAGGATTTTTAATTTTATAATGTCGATAATGTTGTTTTGCTGGTAAACCATCAATAAAAACTACTTGTGAACCTACTGCATTAGTACCTTGAATGTGAGAAATATCATAACCTTCAATACGTTTTGGTAAATCTGGTAAATCGAGAATAGCAGCTAAATCTTGGGTTGCTTGCAAATTACTATCTCCCAATTTTTGCATTCTCTGTAATTCATATTGGGCATTTTTTTCCACCATTTCTATTAATTCTGCCTTACTTTGGCGCAAAGGATTTAAAATTGTCACCTTTCTACCTTTGCGTTCTGTCAAAATATCGGCTAAAATTTCACTATCTGGTAAATCATATTGTACTAAAATTTCGCTGGGAATTTCCACATTTTCCGCAGTTTGATAATGTTCTTCTAAAACTCTTTGTAAAATTGCTCCTGGTTCAGGGTGAGAGTCAGCAACAAAAGCCAACCTTCCCACTAATTGACCAGTCCGAATTTGGAATAATTGAATGTAGGCGTGTTGGTCATCAGCAGCTAAAGCGATCGCATCTCGTGATACTGTATCATCAGGTAAGGATACTTTTTGGGCTGCATTTAGGGATTTTAAAGCCACAATTTGATCACGAATTTTTGCTGCATTTTCAAAATTTAATTCTTCCGCAGCAGTTTCCATTTGTGCTGTTAAAATATCAATTAGTTCTTGAGTTCTTCCCTGAAAAACCATGGCTACTTTTTGGACAATTTTCCCATATTCAACTGTAGAAACTAATTTTTGACAAACACCAGGACAGCGACCAATATCATAATTTAAACAGGGTCGGTCTTTAAATAAAGGTTGTGGTCTTTGTCGCAGGGGAAAAATTCGTTGACATAAATGGACAATTTCTCGTAATATACTAGAATCTGTATAAGGACCGTAATATTTATCTTTGGCTTTTCCTAACTGACGTTTACGAGTAATAAAAATACGCGGATATTCCTCTGACCAAGTAATGCAGAGATAGGGATATTTTTTATCATCTTTGAGTAAAACATTAAAATATGGCTGATGTTGCTTAATTAAATTTGCTTCTAGCGCTAATGCTTCTGCTTCTGTATCAGTGACAATAAACTCGATTTCTGTCACTAATTTGACCATTGTGTTAATGCGTTCCGTCTTGTTGGTCGAGTCGCGGAAATAGGAACGGACACGAGAACGCAATTTCCGAGATTTACCTATATATATTAAGCGATCGCTGCCATCTCGCAACAAATAAACTCCCGGTTCTGGGGGAATTTCTCCTAAACGGTTTTCTAAACGTTCTGGGTTTTTATACAGTGGTAATATTTGCTCAGATATGGTCACAGATGTATTTTAGATAACTTTATCATTTACCCCTATCCATTTTAAATCATAAAATCCATTTTCCGACTTCTTTAAGAAGTGTTGATAATATGTTATCTATATAGATAGATGAATCTGAAAATTAATTCATCTAAATTAACCAACTATGGTAAACACTTGGTATATGTGGGCTTGGAAAATAACCAAGCCTTTTTTATGAAAATTAATAGTTCACTAAATCATGCTTAATTCCATTAAACCATCAGCCATATCAAAATTAGCTGTCACATTTTGAACATCATCTAGCCCTTCTAAGGTATCAATTAATTTGAGCAGTGATTTAGCTTGATCTGAATCTGTGACTTCGACTTGATTACCAGGAATCCAACGCAATCCTATATCTGTGACTTTAAAACCTTGTATTTTCAATGTTTGACTGAGTTTCTCTAAATTCCCTATTTCTGTAAATACTTGGACACTTTCCTGGGTAATCATTTCATAAGACTCAGCATTTCCCACTAAGGAAGCTTCTAAAAGCTGTTCTTCATCAATCACACCCTCAACTACACAAACTCCCTTTTGCGAAAACATCCAACTCACACAACCCGTTTCTCCCAAATTTCCGCCATTTTTACTAAAAGATACTCGCAAATCAGCAGCGGTGCGATTACGATTGTCTGTGAGCGCTTCAATTAAAATGGCCACACCTCCAGGACCATAACCTTCATAGCGAATTTCTTCCAGGACACTATTATCGCTGAAAGTACCTGCACCTTTAGCGATCGCTCTATCAATATTATCATTAGGAATCCCTGCTGCTTTAGCTTTATCAATGGCTGTTCGCAGTTGAAAATTACCTGCTGGATCAGGTATACCATTTCTCGCAGCAACAATTATTGCTCGTGATAGTTGAGTAAATATACTTCCCCTTTTTGCATCTACTACGGCTTTTTGACGTTTAATATTCGCCCATTTACTATGTCCTGACATAATTAAAAAAAATATTCATCTTTTATTCACATATAGAATACTGGAGTTGAGACTAAATAGGTGATATTCAAGAAAAAAACAGATTTGATTTCACTATATTCTTGTCAGAATTAAAGGATATGTTATAATTGCACTGTCTGAAACTTGATGCTCATGGGTGCAAGTTTCAAAAAAAATTAAAAAAATTAAAAAAAAATTTCTTTTTTTCGCTCTTAACCGATTGACTTGCGCCGCGCGGTGTGATATTCTGATAATGGGAATGCGTCCCTAAATAAAAATTTTGCAACCACTCCATTATATTACTATAACCATAGTACCACAGCGAAAGCCACCTGAACCCTGAAAATAAAAAAATTTTTTTTGAAAAACTTATTTAAAAACTAAAATTAATAACTTTAACTTATGAATTAGTTAAGAGGGTCACGGGTTACTAATTTGGCAAAAGAAAATGTTGATTAATGGTGATTAATACTGAAAGCGATTCCTAGGTCGCGCTTCGCTATTGCTACCCTAATAAAAAATCCCCTGAAAAGAGGTAAAAAGTCTCCTTTCAGGGGAAAATTAATTAAGAACTTACGCCGGGTAAATTCTTAACCGCCGATTAGGTTCATCGCCAAAACTATCAGATTTGAGGCGATAATGTTCTACCAACTCATGCTGCATTTTCCGCACTTGAGAAGAACGAGGTAGTAACTCCACTGGCTGACCCTTAGGAATAACAATCTGTTCTACAGCCAGTCTGGCTTCCTCCAGAGCATCCATTTCATCATCACTACCGTTGTGTAGTAATAATTGTAACTCCCTGTCATCGCCAATATCTGGATCATCCAGATTCAGTAATCGGCGTAAACTGCGAGTAATTTGGGGAATTGTACTAGACTTGATCACATGAATGGGNACGAGACGGGCTTTAGCCATTTGTCTTAACTTAGCATGGTTCTTAACGTGCGATCGCAAAGCTAAAATAGCATCAGCACTATCTAAGTCTTTTGTCAAAACCACAGGTAAAGTCAAGACATTAATCACCTGTTCAAGTTGATCACGACTTACCCCATAGGGATAAATGTATAATGGTAAATCCTCCCCATTTGGACCGGCTGGTTTGCGACTGGGAAAATTAATACTTTCTGAGTAATTGAGAGATTCATCCAACAACCGGTCAAATTCACTGCGTCCTGTTGGTCTTTCCCTATCCAGAGATAAAGGTGGTAAAGCCACCATTTGTCCAGAAGAACGCCAACCATGAGGTTTAGCGGCCAAGAAAGATTCTTCCACATTAGTCACGTGGCCATTACCATTACCATTACCATTACCACCATTGACCACAGCCAACTGTCTAGCAACACCCACCTTACCATGATCATCAACCGTTCTCGTTTGTGGGTTAGGTTGACGACCACGTAACAGAGTATCAACTGTATCAGCCACACAGTCATGAACTACCCACCGTTGGCGTTCCAACATTTCCACAGCAATTTCAAAAGTGGGCGGAGCCTTGCGTTCCAAAACCGTCTTTTGCGAACCTCGCCGTCTAGCCTCATCATCTCCCAGAGTTACAGCCTGAATACCTCCCACCAAATCAGATAGAGTCGGATTTTTAATCAGGTTTTCAATCTGATTACCATGAGCAGTTCCTACCAATTGTACCCCCCGTTCAGCAATTGTTCGGGCTGCCAAAGCCTCCAGTTCCGTACCAATTTCATCAATAACAATTACTTCCGGCATATGGTTTTCCACCGCCTCAATCATGACTTGATGTTGTAACTCTGGCCGAGAAACTTGCATCCGTCTCGCCCGACCAATAGCAGGGTGAGCAACATCACCATCCCCAGCGATTTCGTTAGATGTGTCAATAATCACCACTCGCTTATTTAAATCATCTGCCAATACCCGGGCGATTTCCCGTAAAGCTGTGGTTTTACCAACACCAGGACGACCTAGCATGAGAATTGATTGACCAGTTTCCACCAAATCGCGGATCATAGCAATTGTTCCGAATACCGCCCGGCCAACACGACAAGTTAAGCCAATAATCTTACCACTGCGGTTACGGATAGCACTAATACGATGTAAAGTTTGCTCAATTCCTGCCCGATTATCCCCCCCAAAATTTCCCACTCGTTGAATGCAATCATCTATCTGTGCTTGAGTGACCGGTATTTCGCTCAGATACTCTGCTGCATGGGGAAACCGAGCTTCTGGACGACGGCCTAAATCCAAAACTACCTCAACTAAAATATCTCCTTTCGGATGATTTTCTAGTTTTTGTTGCAGGTCTTGAGGCAAAATGTCTAACAACTTTTGGAGATCTTCTGTAATCGTCATTGCAATAATTGGTGACTGACGTTTTTAGAGATGTGGTTGGAGCGTTACCGCCCAGACTTAATCTGGAAAATGAGAGCATGGGCAAGCCTGACAGCTTCCCACAGTAGTTCTGGTTCATCTTCTAAGCGAATACTGCCTTGACTATCAGTGTTAATCACCTCCTTTTGTGCTAACTGGTCAAGAATGGGTGACAGCAATACACGGGCGTAGCTGCCATAGGCAACCCCAGCTATTTTGGATCTGGGATTGTGATCTTGTAATCCCAAATCTAAAATCGGCAATCTCAAATCATGAAGCAATCCCATTCCCTTTAATTTAGGAACGGTATAGCTATTAGTGCCGCCCGCCAACTGCACATATCCAGGTAGGTTTGCTGCCAAAACTTTTTGCCCTAATTTCACTGTGGCTATGGTAGTACCATCACCAATATCACCACTCATAGAACGTCCGTCAGTTTGCCAAATCAAAAACTGCGGACGGGGGACAATTAAATTGTAAATTGCTTTTAGGTAATCAATTAACCCTTCTCCATCATTACAACTGATGGCCACTAACTTTAATTTATCCGCCCAAGGAGCCATTGCTACCCACAACCGTTGGAATTCTGCCAACCGTCCCACTTGAGTATGAATTTCTACGGCTTCTATTCCCGTTGATATAATCAATGGTACGATCTCCCCCGGTGTTGACACAGATGATTTTGTGTAAATTATCCCATAAGGACAGACAGGAAGGCAACGGCCACAGCCATAACATTTTTCAGAAATTACCCCAGAAAAATCATCTTTGGTATTTTTAAATAAAATTGCTTGGGCTGGACAAATTTTTTCACAGGGTCTAGAACAATCCTCAGGACAGTCCTGAGAATTAAACTCAGCTTTTCTAAAATGAGGATCTTCACCATCATTGAGACTGACCATTAACAAGGGTAAATTACCTGTAAAGGTAAAACCTCGTTTCTGGGCCTCATGTACCAAGCTTTGGGCTACTAGTAAAGCCTCTTGAGTAGCGGCAACTACAGCAGAATCGGCTGCTACATCTATACAGTCAGCACCAGCCAAAGTATAAGCTAATGCTAGACTTCTGACCGCAGGAAGGTGTTGATAACTGGCTCCGCAAATTAACTTGAACCAGTTACCTTGTTTCAGGGATTGTAAAGGGGCTAATAAATCAGTCACATTTCTATTATGCTTTTATTCCACTGAAAATAGCAGCCTGTGATCAGGAAAATTGAGATTTTTTGGTTCCAGGAACGGAGAAAGCGGTTTTATCTGGGGTTTTGGAAGAGTGATTACTAAGTATTGCTATCTCTGGATGCCATGGAAATTTGTGGTTTCCGCGTTTTTACTAGGGAACTTAAGATCAGCTACCTCTACTCCCTTTAGTTACTTAATTGGATATAGCAAGATATTTGCTAGATGTGTCATAATTTCATGGCTTTACGGATGAATATGCAGGGGATTTATCAATTGAACCCATTCTACCAAGTGGCCAGAAACGAACTACAGCCCGACCAATGATATTATTACGAGGAACAACACCCCAACAACGTCCATCATAACTGTTATCACGGTTATCACCTAACATCAAATAGTAATTTGGCGGAACGGTTTGTGGTTGAGCTAAAAAAGGAGGTTGAAGTCCACCGCTATTGCAAGCTTCAACAAAGGTTTTCACGGTGGAGGATAGATAAACATTTTCCTGTAAAGGCTTATTGTTAATATATACTTTACCCTCTCTCAGTTCTACCTTTTCACCAGGTAACCCGATTACTCTTTTTATAAATGCTTCCCGCTCAGGATTATTTGGTATTTCTTGGGGCGGTAAAAATACTACTATATCCCCCCGCTCTGGGTTGGCAAATTTATACTTCACTTTATCAACAATAATTTTGTCTGCCAGCCATTGGTCTTTGACTCCATGTAGGGTTGGCTCCATAGAACCAGTAGGAATCCAACGAGCTTCGGCGACAAAGGTACGAATTCCTAGAGCCAGAAAGATACTCAAAAACATCGTTTTACCTAGCTCTAGTATCCAGGAATTATTAGATTGTTGGCTAGAGTTTTTATCAGAGGCTTGATTTTGCATGAAATTGTTGAAGTACGTTAAGAGACTAGTATTGAACTCAGACAGATAGACTTGATATTACCTAATGTTAACAACATAGAACAGATGACAGGTAAATAGAAGAAAAAATCTAGTGTTTTCCTGTTACCAACTACAAACATTGGGTTTTTAACCGTCTGGTTACATGGGGGGATTTTGCTATAGCATAACAGGGCTTTGTATTTATAGTAACACTCTTACTTGATGAAAAAATATTTATTTATGAAATGTTTGTCTTTAAAATTTTCCTGTATAATAAAAATGTTTGGCTAAAACCGTTTGGTTGTATTTACAAAAAATAGTCCCTATTTTACTGAGACGTTAATTCAGTTGGGCTGTAGTATTAGCTTACTTTATCCGTACTATTATATACCCCTTTGTGACTTTCACCACTAGATAACATCTAGTCAGGAGTAATATTTTGAAAATCAAACTCTATTCCCTCGGCCTATTTAATCATTGCAGAACTTTCGTTTACCTGAGTTTATTGCTAACCTTATCAGCCATCTCAGTGAATTCCGCATCAGCGGCAGATAATATGGTAACTGAAAATCAGAAAAGTGAATTAATTACAGATCAAGCAGTTACGATCCCAGAATCAGAACAAAAGATTGAATCTATTTCTGAGCAACAACAACCACAACTGATTGCACAAACAGAGGACAGCAATCAAGATGATGTTAATAAAATCCGTCAAGAGTTACTAATTGAACCCCTGCTCAAGCTCAAAACAGTAGCGCCTAAACCAACCTACCCACCTGGACTTAGTTTTGCTGGTCCGAGTGCTTTCGGGGCTAACATGGGTGATGTGTTTGTAGGAGCATCAGCAGCAACCGCTGGTAATAGGGGTAACTCTATAAATGACATAGACGCGAGTACCAGTGTTGGTTTTGGTTTAGGTAATTCCCAAAAACTAGTTGGTCTAGAATTATCCTTCAACAACGGTAGTGTCAAAAACTTTGGCTCTAATGGAACTTTTGACTTAAAAGCTCACCGCATTGTCCATGCTAAAGGCAGCAATCAAATTGCTGTAGCTGCTGGCTGGAAAGCCTTTGCCCAGTACCAGACTAAGGAGAGTAGTGAGCAGATTAGGCCTTCCAGTGTCTATGGTGTGGTAACAAGTTACTCCCTTTTAAAACCTAATGATCCTGTGAATAAAATGCCCGTCTCATTGTCCCTCGGTGTTGGAGGTGGAGACTTTAGGCAAGGTAACGCTAGTACAGGTGTATTTGCTGGAGCAGGTGTGCCGGTTCATCCTCAAGTCGGTGTGGGCTTAGGTTGGAGTGGAGTTGGCTTAAACCTTGGTGCTTCCTTCGTACCTATACCTACTTTACCCTTAACCATTACACTCCAAGGTGCGGATCTTACTAATAACAGTGTAGGCGGTACAACATTTGCATTAAGCATAGGTTATGGTTTCAATTTTTTACCTAAATAGGTCTTGTTGATCAGGTAGCTTGACGTTAGCTAATAAACCTAAAACCCTTGCCTATAAAGATTTTAAGAGATATTAGAGTCACAAAAGATACAAGGAAACAGAGACGATATCATCAATTGTCAAACAGTTCCATATTTTAGATAATCATCATGTTGAAAACCAGAAATCTCATTTTTGCCCTTAGTTTGAGTCCTCTACTGTCATTTGCCTGGCAGTTACCCAATCAAGCCCAGAGTTTCAGTCCCAGCAAAGGTACAGCCGGTGTTGATGCTGGTGCTGCTACTAGTGCTTCACAAACTAGTGGTTTTTCCACACCAACGACAGGAGGAGGAACAACACCAGTCGTAACAACAACAGCAACAACAACGACAGGAACTTCTATCATCATTCCTATCATACCTGGTGTTTCAGCCACCATTACAACTGGTGTTTCCACAACAGGTAATACGTCGGTGGGTAGTACGACTGGTGACACCGCTACAGGAGGAGAAACTGCACCGGTGGCCATATCAGCAGCGACCATAGAATCAACTTCATCTAGCGTCACTGTAACAGATGGTGCAACGGCAAATACTGTTGTGATAACTCTTGCACCGCAAGTCCAGGTTACTGTGAATCAGTTAGCTGCTGCTATTGTTCAGACTCTTAGTACAACAGGCAGTACAACAGGTGGTACAACAGGTGGTACAACAGGTGGTACAACAGGCGGTACAACAGGCGGTACAACAGGTGGTGCTGCTGACGTTGGTTCACTGCTTACAGGTGGGGCTGGATCACCACAAGCTACGGTAGCATTAACAAACAGTTTCACCGCTGCGGGTATTTCACCACAACTAACAACAGCATTAGTCACCTCCCTTAGTGGTTTATTTAATTCTACTAGTGCTTCTTTACCAAATCAGCCTATAGCTCAAATCATATCAGGACAGATAACAGCAAGCAATAAAACTTTTAAACCAGTTTATATTATTGCTCAAGGGAGTGCAGGGCTAAATGTCAATATTAGTAAGCTAAATGATGCTATTATTGCCTACAATAGAATTATCCTCCAAAGCGAACCTAATACTCTTAGAAATCTCTCTCGAAATACAGGTTTCGTCAGTATTGGTAGCATACTCAAACAATTGAGAACTGGTATCAAACAACCCTCTATTTAACCACACAAAAGTAAACCCGAAAAGCACTTCTTCCACTTGGCTATTTTATAGTGGCAGAAGTGTCGGCTTAGGTAATAGAATAGATTCACGACCAAAAAATCATACTGTATCTTCTAATATTTAGTTTTTTATAAGTATTTCTAGAATTACTCAAAACCGACAATATTGGCATTATTAAGAAAATTATCAGGATTTTGCTGGGAATTTAAAGCCTAATTCATGTAGCCCATATATAAGTAATGTATATGTATGACCTTGATTTTTTTTAGTATTTATATTTATAATATACAGTAATGGTATATACTCATCCAATCAGGGAGTAATTAATGATCAACCAGTTCAGAGCAAAAACCTCTATTTTCCTAACCACTCTAGCTGTATGTAGTTCCTTCATTGTCGCATTTCCAGTCAAGTCCCAATCTCAGACTGGTGCACAGGTAATTTATGTTAACCCAACTACTGGTGAAAATACTGCACAAGCTGGTATATCTGCCGCAAGACCTTACAAAACTATTACCTTCGCCTTAGCCTCAAATCAGGTTAAAGCCGGTACAGTAATTCAATTAGCCCCGGGCAACTATGCCAGCGAAGCCTTCCCTATAAAGATCAAAGAGGGCGTGACATTACAGGGTAATGAATCTACTAGTGGGGAGAAAGTAGTTATTTCGGGTGGTGGTGATTATGTCAGCCGCATTTGGGCTAAACAGAATATTACTATCTTAGCCAATCAAGATAGTACAATCGCAGGGTTAACCGTCACTAACACTAATCAATCAGGTACAGGTGTATGGGTAGAATCCACTAACCCAACTATCAAAAACAGTACCTTTATTAACAATGGGAGAGAAGGAATCTTTATTACAGGTACAGGAAATCCCAAGATTGAAAATAATCGCTTTATCAACAATAGTGCTAACGGTATTGCCGTAACCACATCAAGCCAAGGAGAAATTAGTAATAATTTATTTCAGAATAACGGATTTGGCTTAGTCATTGGGAATGATTCCAGACCCTCGCTCAAAGGAAATCAAATCCTACAAAACAAGGATGGTATAGTAATTTCTGAGGATGCTAAACCTTTGCTGCGTGACAATAAGATTCAGGATAACAAACGGGATGGAGTTGTTATTATTCATCGTGCCTCACCTGACTTGGGGACTAGTAAGAATCAGGGTGGCAATATCATTGCTAATAATAGTCGTTATAACGTTCATAACGCTACGAACTTTAACACAATGTTTGATACGTTCGATACCCCAACGGATTCGGCTTCATCAGATTCAACTTCATCAAATTTGGCTTCATCAGATTCAACTTCATCAGACACTGATAAGAAAGAACTGCTAATAAAATGGGGACTAACGCCTACAGGCTGTAACTCTGGTAGTAAAGTAGTCACCATCATCATGGGTCGCGGGAAATACTGTATTGAGCCACATCCTGACTTAACAGCTACACGTTACCGATATAATTCCAAGACTGGTAGCCTGAAAGCCATAGCAGATGGTTTATAGGTTTCTGCATCAAAGTGAAATTTAGTAGTTACAGAAAAGAAATCTCATCCCTGCTCATTTTAACATTAAAGAGGTCTTATGAAACATCAACTGAAAACCATGGTGGCAACTTTAGTTCTATCTAGTATTTTTGCTATGGGGTCTGTAGTTCAAGCTTTCCCAAAAGTAGATAATACAATAGATGATAGTGCTGATTTAGATACAGACCTGTCGGAAGAAGCCGATACAAGAACTGTATTCTCCTGTGTACCTGATGAAAATGGTGACATAGCTACCGTTGGTCAGCGACCTGGAGGAGAACCAATTCCCGTAATTGTCTGGACTTCAGATAGTTCCAAGTATTTTGGTAACAAAGTTAGCCCTGAAAGCCGTTGCAAAATTGTCACAGAAAGATTTAATCAGGCTGTAAAAAATAGTGACGGTAAACTCCAAAATGTCGTATTGACCAGCGGTATCATAGGAGATAGAACCGTCATTTGCGTACTTTCTATCAAGGATACTGGTTGTGATGGTAATAATACCCTGTTTACTTTAAACCCGAAAAATGCTCAGAATCCAGACAAAGTTCTTGCCCAAATAGCCCAAATCAGTCGTAAAGGTTCTAGTGCTGGGGTAATTCGGGAAACCAGAGGTCGTGTCCAGGTCAAATTGAGCACTTTACTAAAAGAGAAACTTACTACTCAAAACAAACCTACTACTAAAAAACCTGCTGCCCAAAACAAACCTACTACTGGTGGTTTGTAATCTTTTAAATTATTCTCTCACCCATCGTAAAAGTCTGATCATCTTCTTTATTAACATTTAGAGGTCTTATGAAATATCAATTGAAAACAGCGATTGTAGTTGCTACTTTAGCCCTATCTAGCATTGTTGGTTTGGGTTCTACAGTTCAAGCCTTGCCACCTGTAGATAATACAGTGGATACTAGTAGTGATAATTCAAATGTAGACCCATTGGAGGAAGCCAACACAGGAACTAAATTCAGCTGTGTACCGCAAGATAATGGTAACGTGGCTACCGTTGGTCAGCGCCCCGGGGGACAGCCTATTCCCATAATTATCTGGACTAGTCAAACTTCAAAATACTTTGGTGACAAGTATACTTCTCAAGGGCGTTGCAAAATCGTCACCAATAAATTAACTCGGGCTGTAACTAATAGTGGTCTTAAACTCAAAGATGTTGTGTTGATGACTGGTCGAGTCAACAAAAGCACTGTGATTTGCATAGTTTCTGCAAATGAAACTGGTTGTAATGGAGGCAATACTCTGTTTACTCTCAAACCAGAAAACGCCAAAAAAGCAGACCAAATTCTTGCCCAAATCATGCGAATTAGTCGTGAAGGTTCTGGTGCTGGGGTAATTCGAGAAACCAGCACTCGTCTCCAGGTCAAATTGGAAGATGTACTAACAAATAACCGTAATCTGTCTATTGTCCAAGGAGCGAAAAAACCTGCTGTTAGAGATAGAGATGACTCAGGTGGCTTGTAATTATTAACTCAAGTTGCTAGTTATTTAATCCGGGAAAAAAGTCATTGCTAATTAGTAATTAAGGAAGAGATAAAGTTTTGATCTCTTCCCTGATTGCTAGTATATAATTTGTAGGCATGATTTAATCCCCATTTTTTGAGCAATAATCATGTTTTCTCCCATAGCTCGCAG
>B570J13880_100020_pt1 | contig 17519 bp, 6 predicted proteins | sample LakMenEpi26Jun08_FD_13880 | JGI IMG/M metagenome (IMG submission 13880) | reverse complement strand
CTGGGGAGGTTGTTAAATTACCAGGCTTAAAACTGCAAGATCATTTTGGCAATGTTTGTATTTATGAATCTGTACAACTGCCAGAAATGCCATATCTCAAAAACGGTGAAATTGATCGTGCTAGACTCATTAAAAGAAGTAACAATCAGGAAAATAGGGAGCAGATTGAACCACGTAACGATATAGAATTAAAAATTGCCCAATGTTGGCAAAAAGTCTTAAAAATACCACTTTTAGGCATTCATGACAACTTTTTTGAATTGGGGGGAAATTCCCTATTGGCTGGACAAGTAATTGCTCACCTACGAGAAGATTTTTCTTTAGAATTGTCTCTCCAGCGTTTGCTGCAAGCACCTACTATTGTTGGTTTAGCTCAGACAATTGCAGCAATTCAAAGAGTAACTCAAAGTCAGAATACCTTTATTGAAACACTTGAAGAAGAATACGAAGAGGATTTTTTATAAAATGGCTATATTTGAATTTTTATCCTTACTCAATAATTTAGATATCAAAATTTGGATTGAGGATGATCAGTTACGTTTTCGCGCTCCTAAAGGAGCAATGACAGCAGAATTAAAACAGCAAATTAAAGAACGAAAAGCAGAAATTATCGCTTTTTTACAAGAAGCACAAACAGCTACACAAATCACTTCTTTATCTTTAGTTCCCGTCGCTAGAGATAAAGATTTACCTTTATCTTTTGCCCAACAAAGAATGTGGTTTCTGTCTCAATTGGATGGAGAAAGCACATCTTATAATGAAAGTTTCCAACTCAGAATTGTTGGTAAACTTTCTTTGACTGCTTTAGAACAAAGTATCAACGAAATTATCCGCCGTCATGAAGTTTTAAGAACTAACTTTCCTACGGTAGAGGGTGTCCCTTTTCAGGTAATTAGACCTAATTTAACTCTCAGCATTCCTGTGATAAATGTACAAGAATTCACAGAAACTGCTGTACAAGAAATTATCAATCAAGAGATTAGCAAATCTTTTGATTTAGGGACAGAACCTTTAATAAGAGCTACTTTACTACAGCAAGATCCAGAATCCCATTTGTTGCTGATCACCATGCACCACATCATTATAGATGGTTGGTCAATGGGGGTATTTTTCAAAGAATTAGAAGCACTTTATCCAGCGTTTATTCAGGGAAAACCAAGCCCCTTACCAGAATTAACAATACAATACGCTGACTTTGCCCTGTGGCAACGGGAATGGTTAACTAAAGAAGTTCAAGACAAGCAACTGGAATACTGGAAACAACAGTTAGCAGGCGCTCCACCCTTGTTGGAGTTGCCAACAGATTATCCACGTCCCCCAGAGCAAACTTTCGCTGGTGCTAGTGTAGAATTTCATATTGATGCAGATTTAACATCTCAACTTGTCACCCTCAGCCAAAAATCAGGTGTAACTTTGTTTATGACCCTGTTAACAGCTTTTGCTGTGGTACTGCATCGTTATAGTGGTCAGGATGATATTTGTATTGGTTCACCTTTTGCTAACCGCAATCGCCGAGAAATTGATTCACTAATTGGCTTTTTTGTCAATACCTTGGTTTTGCGTACTCAACTGGAAGGTAATCCTAGTTTCTTACAGTTACTAGAAAAAGTCCGCTCTGTGGTTTGGGATGCTCACGCATACCAAGACATACCATTTGAGCAAGTGGTAGAAGCATTAAAACCGGAACGTTCTCTGGGCTATAACCCCTTGTTTCAGGCGTTATTTGTGCTAGAAAATTTCTCTCTTGATACTTTAGAGTTACCTGAGATTAGTCTGACTCCAGAAATTATAGACCGAGGTACATCCAAGTTCGATTTGAGTGTCTCAGCTTGGCAGACCAAAAAGGGATTAAAGGGATTTTGGGAATATAACAGTGACCTGTTCGCACCGGATACAATTACGAGGATGATTGGCCATTTTCAGACTTTGTTAGCAGCAATAGTCAAACATCCCCAGCAGAAAGTACGGGAGTTGCCTTTGCTCACTGAGTTAGAACGGCATCAATTGTTAGTGGAGTGGAATAATACTCAAGTTGATTATCCTGTTGATAAATGTATCCATGAGTTATTTGAAGAACAGGTAGAGAAAACACCGGATGCAGTAGCGGTAGTATTTGAAAATCAACAACTCACCTATCAGCAATTGAATAGTCGGGCTAATCAGTTAGCACATCACTTACAATCTTTGGGTGTAAAACCAGAGACATTAGTGGGGATTTGTGTAGAGCGTTCCTTAGAAATGATTGTGGGACTACTGGGTATTCTCAAAGCGGGTGGTGCTTATCTGCCAATTGACCCCGAATATCCGACTGAGCGTGTGAGTTTGATGCTCGAAGATGCTCAAGTATCTTTGTTACTGTCTCAAAAGTCACTATTAAGTCAATTACCCGTAGATAACCAAGCAAACCCCTGTCAGGTCATTTGTTTAGACCAAGACACTTTTAATTTAGCGTTAACTGAAAACCCCAGTCACCAAAGTCAACCTGATAATTTAGCCTACGTAATTTATACCTCTGGTTCTACAGGAAGACCCAAAGGAGTCGCTGTCACTCATCAGTCTGTTAATCGGCTTGTTGTTAACACCAATTACATCCAAATAACAGCTGATGACCGTATTGCACAAGCCGCAAATATTGCTTTTGATGCAGCCACCTTTGAAATTTGGGGAGCATTACTACACGGAGCAAAGCTGGTTATTATCACTAAATCCGTGTTGTTAATTCCAGAAGAATTAGCTGTTAATCTCCATGCCAACAAAATCAGCGTCTTATTTTTAACTACGGCTTTATTCAATCAAATAGCCAGTCTTGTCCCCCAAACATTTAGTTCTTTAAAATATTTACTGTTTGGTGGGGAATCCGTTGATCCCAAATGGGTGCAAGAAGTCCTAGAAAAAGGCGCTCCTCAATACTTACTCCATGTTTATGGTCCTACCGAAAATACTACTTTTTCATCTTGGTATTTAGTTGCAGATTTAGCAGCGACAGCCAAAACTGTTCCTATTGGTCGTCCCATTGCCAATACGCAAATTTATATACTCGACCAACACTTACAACCAGTACCCGTTGGCGTACCAGGGGAATTGTACCTTGGTGGTGACGGACTAGCACAAGGTTATCTCAACCGCCCGGAATTGACCAATGAGAAATTTATCGCCAATCCCTTTAATAATGCCAAAAAATTGTATAAAACAGGGGATTTGGTACGTTATTTACCGGATGGCAATATTGAATATATAGAACGCATTGATAATCAGGTGAAAATTCGGGGATTCCGCATTGAGTTGGGAGAAATCGAAACCCTCCTGAGCCAACATTCTGAGATTAAATCAGTGGTTGTAATCGCCCGTGAAGATAGTCCTGGTAACAAACGTCTAGTCGCCTACATCGTACCAAATCAAGACTCGACACCCATAGTCCAAGAACTGCGTAACTTCCTCAAAACCAAGTTACCAGATTACATGATACCGGGTGCATTTGTAATTTTAGCGTCCTTACCCCTGACAGCTAACGGCAAAATAGACCGCCGCGCCCTACCAAAACCAGAATTAGACAGCACAATAGTAGAAAAATATGTTGCTCCACGTAACCCCATTGAAGAACTGTTAACACAAACTTGGTTACAGGTGCTGAAAGTGGAATCTGTGGGTGTAAATGACAACTTCTTTGAACTGGGGGGACATTCCTTACTAGCAACACAATTAGTTTCACGCATCCGCAACATCTTCCAAGTGGAACTACCATTAAATAAATTGTTTGCTGTCCCCACAGTAGGGGAATTAGCCCATATTATTACTCAGTTACAACAAGACAACTTAGAACTGTCAACAGCACTTCTGTTACCCAGAGCAAAAGATGCAGACTTACCAATGTCTTTTGCCCAACAGCGTTTGTGGTTCTTGGACCAATTCGAGCCTAACAGTGTTTTATACAATATACCCACTGCTTTACGTTTGGTAGGAAGTTTGCAAATTTCAGCATTAGAGCAAAGTTTACAAACAATTATTCATCGCCACGAAGCCTTACGTACTAATTTCACCACCATTGATGGACAACCAACTCAAGTTATTAGGGAACAGCTAACAGGGAACAGGGAACAGGGAATAGTATCAATTGTTGATTTACAGCACTTACCCACAACAGAACAGGAAATAGCTGTAGAACAATTAACGCAACAACAAATGATGAACCCATTTGATTTAAAAACAGAAGCGTTAATTAGAGTGCAGTTAATCTTGTTAAACGAGACAGAGCAAATATTGTTAGTGTGTATGCACCACATTGTTTCTGATGGTTGGTCAATGGGTGTGTTTTTCCAAGAACTCACACAGCTATATAATGCTTATTCTCAAAATCAACCTTCTCTGCGAGACGCTAGGCGAACGCCTTTATCACCCCTACCAATTCAGTACGCTGATTTTGCGATTTGGCAAAGACAATGGTTGCAAGGGGATGTACTACAAAGTCAACTAACATACTGGCAACAACAACTTAAAGACGCACCAACCTTATTATCATTACCCACAGACCGCCCCAGACCTGCTGTACAGACTTTAGTTGGTGCAACTCATGAATTTTCCCTGTCAGTTGAGTTAACTGATAAATTAGTAAAAATCAGTCAGGATCAAGGTTGTACCCTATTTATGACCTTGTTGGCTGCTTATGATACCCTGCTTTATCGCTATACCGGACAATCAGATATTTTAGTAGGTTCACCCATTGCTAACCGCGATCGCACTGAAGTAGAAAAATTAATTGGCTTTTTTGTCAACACCTTGGTAACGCGTACCAACTTGGGAGGTAATCCCCGTTTTAGTGAATTGCTGACTCGTGTACGGGAAATGGCTTTGGGTGCTTATGCTCATCAACATTTGCCCTTTGAAATGCTAGTGGAAGCATTGCAACCAGAACGGGATTTATCCCATACACCACTATTCCAAGTCATGTTTAACCTGCAAAATGCTCCTGTGTCTGAGTTGGAGTTAAATGGGTTAACCGTTAGTTCAGTACCATTTAAAGGTGTGACTGCTGCATTTGATATGACTTTATTCATGCAGAACACTGATAACGGACTGGTAGGAGTTTGGGAATACAACACGAATCTGTTTGACCATAGCACCATCGAGCGCATGATTGGTCATTTTGTGACGTTGCTGGAAGCAGTGGTGAATAATCCTCAAGAGCGCATTGACAAGTTGCCCATATTAACAGCAGATGAAAAACAAAAATTACTGATTGAGTGGAATAATACTCAAAGTGATTATCCTGTAGGCAAGTGTTTACATCAATTATTTGTACAGCAGGTAGAATTAACACCGGATGCTGTAGCGGTGGTGTTTGATGATCAACAATTGACTTATCAACAGTTAAACACCCAAGCGAATCAATTAGCCCATTATTTACAATCTCTGGGTGTGGGTTCAGAGGTTTTGGTGGGAATTTATTTAGAGCGATCGCTTTCCATGACTGTAGCATTGTTAGCAGTCCTCAAAGCTGGTGGCGGTTATGTTCCCTTAGACGTTGATTATCCTCAGCAGCGATTAACTTACATATCCCAAGATTCACAAATTTCTGTACTGATCACACAGGAAAGTTTACTCAATTCCTTGCCAGTTGAAGGGGTGAAAGTTCTTGTCTTAGATCAAGAATATGAAGTATTCAATTCTCAAAGTCCAGAAAATCCATTTAGTGAAGTATTACCAGAAAACTTAGCTTGTGTATTATATACTTCTGGTTCTACTGGCAAACCCAAAGGCGTGATATTGACTCATGGAGCTTTGGTAAATCATAGCAGTGCCATTAGTGAAGCATTTGGTTTAACAAGTAGCGATCGTGTTTTACAATTTGCAGCTTTTGGTTTTGATGTCGCACTAGAAGAAATCTTCCCCACATGGTTTAAAGGCGGAACAGTTGTATTAAGACCAACACAAATGTTTTCTTCCTTTGCCAATTTTGCCCAGTTTATAGAACAACAACAAATAACTGTTTTAACCCTGACTTCCGCTTATTGGCATGAATGGATGGTAGCAGTATCTCAATCCTATGCCACCGTCCCCCAAAGTTTACGTTTATTGACTGTGGGTGGAGATACAGTTTTACCAGAAACAGTGGCAATGTGGCAGCAATTGGTAGGGGATAGAATAACTTGTTTAAATGCCTACGGTCCCACAGAAGCCTCAGTTACAGCCATCGTTTATGATGTGCAAAATTTCTCATCAGAAAAAACTAATACAGTTCTCATAGGTCGTCCTGTTGCCAATACAGAAATTTACATTCTAGACTCTAATCTGCAACCAGTACCGATGGGAGTGAAAGGTGAGTTGTACATTGGTGGTGAGCGTTTAGCACGGGGTTATCTCAACCGTCCTGAGTTGACACAAGAGAAATTTATTCCTCATCCCTTTAATAATCCAAAATCTCAAATCAAAAATCCAAAATTATATAAAACAGGGGACTTAGCACGCTATTTACCCGATGGTAATATCGAGTTTATCGGACGCATTGATGATGTAGTAAAAATCCGAGGTTTCCGCGTTGCACTGGGAGAAATTGAAAGTCTCTTGATTCAGCATCCTGATGTGATTTGCCAGGTAGTAATACTCAGGGAAGACCAACCAGGACATAAACAGTTGGTTGCTTATGTTGTCTCTGATAATCCATCCTTAACGCAAAATGAATTACAAAGCTTCTTGAAACAAAAGCTGCCAAATTATATGATTCCCACAGTTTTTGTCATGATGGAGGGTTTACCAGTCACGACTAATGGTAAAGTAGACCGTCGCGCCTTACCTGCACCCAGCCAAGAAATTGACTTGACTAACTTCGTGTTACCCACTACTCACACACAAAAATTGATAGCAGATATTTGGAGTAGTGTTTTAGGTACAACACATTTAGGCATTCATAACAACTTTTTTGACATGGGGGGCAATTCTTTACGCGCTATGCAAGTGATGTCTCTGTTAAGAAAGACTTTGCAAATAGATTTACCCCTACGTTATTTGTTTGAAAATCCCACAGTCGCAGAACTGGCTGCCGGGTTAGTAGAGACGTTGTATACAACGTCTCTACCAACAAATCAGACGAATACCATTAGTACCACTAGCCTTGATTTAAAAGCAGAAGCAGTTTTAGATCCCAGTATTCAAATCCGTAGAGAGGTTATATATAGCGTCTCTACAGAGTACAACAACAAACCTCAAGGAATCTTTTTAACGGGAGTGACGGGTTTTCTGGGTAGTCATTTACTTTATGAACTTCTGCAACACACCCAAGCTGATATTTATTGCTTGATTCGTGCTACCGATATTGAACAGGCACGACAAAAGCTACAAAATCAACTCCAATTGTACAAACTCTGGTCAGGAGTTGACAGAAAACGCATTATTCCTGTGGTTGGAGATTTAGGGAAAAACTATTTAGGTCTTTCCACATCAGAGTTTCAAAAGTTAGCAAGTCAGATAGATGTTATCTATCATTGTGGTGCTTGGATTAATGTTATCTATCCCTACTCTGTTTTAAAACCCGCTAATGTGTTGGGAACTCAAGAAATCATTCGGTTAGCTAGTGAAATCAAAGTTAAACCTTTACATTACATTTCAACTACATCCGTTTTATCAGCAGCTACTCCCAACGAAGCGGGATTAATTTTAGAGTCGGATCTCCTTGAGCAATATCAAGGTTTAGAAAATGGCTATGTTCAAAGCAAATGGGTAGCAGAGAAATTAGTAATGCAAGCTCGTGATTTAGGACTTCCTGTAGCTATTTATCGAGCATCAAGAATTACAGGAAACACCCAAACAGGGATTAGTAACACAGATGATTTATTTTGCAGGTTAGTCAAAGGTTGTTTAGAAACCAGAATATTTCCTGACGTGCAGATGGAAGATAATTTGACTCCTGTGGACTATGTGAGCAAGATAATTGTTAATCTGTCAGGACAAAAGGAATCTTTAGGAAAAGCATTTCACCTAGTCAATCCTGAATCAACTACAATCAGGGATTTGTTTCACTTGATGCACTCTTTAGGATACCCTGTACAGATGATTCCTGTAGAGAAATGGCATTCAGAGATTTCACTTGAGAGTCAAATTTCTGATACAGATAATTTAAGAGTTTTGTCTCATATTATCCCCAAAGTTGCGGTAGAAAACAGCCACGAACCACAGATTGATTATGAAAACACTATCAATGGAGTAGGAAATATTGATCTTATGTATCCCGCGCTAGACCAAAAATTGCTAAAAACTTATATTTCCTACTTCATCAATAGCGGTTTTATAGATGAACAATTGGTAACAGAACAAATGGTATTTGAGAACATGACTAACTAATCTATATCTATAGGACTCCTATTTGATTTTTGAACAGAACTCCGTACATACTAAAAGCCTTCTTTCCTGTTCCCTGTTCCCTACCTCCACGAAAAATTCATGAATCAAATCGGATAACTATACATCATTAGACATCTGGTTAAAATGATGGTAGGGACAATACCCTGCGGGAAGCAAGCTACATGAATTGTTCCTACAAGGGTTTCAGGTTATACACATTTAATTACCATTAAGTAGGTGAACACAATAAAACCAAACTGTGTAAAGAAACGTAAAATCGCTGAAAACTTCTTTACTATTGCCTCTTGCCTCTTGCCTTGCTATAACGACAATTTTCAACGTCAACCTACTTAGATGTATATTAATCTGACGACTTAAAATTACTGAAGGAATACAGATAGGGAAGCACGGGGGCGGGATTAAGGTTATTTCTGAGTCTTTTCCCGTTCACCGATAAATAATAACTTTAACTTGCACATCAGTGTTATTTTGATATAAGTATTAAATTCAATTCTCAAAAACTTAATTTATTGCTCAAATATGCCAACTCAAGTTATTCAATCTCAACCCTCGACAAATCCTTTTTCAGATTTTACTCAATTTTGGAAAAATGTCAAATCTATTACAGAACCTTATTGGTATCCAAGTACACCAGGGGGAAGAGCGTTTTCAGACGTGATTCGTTCATGGGGAATGCTTATTCTCCTAATATTACTAATCATTGGACTTGTTAGTTTAAATGTAGTTACTAACTTTCTTTATCGCTATCTAGTCGATATTACCATTACAGGAAAGGATGTTTCTCAGTTTTTTAATATTGTATTGATTTATAGTATAACCCTAGTATTTGTAACAGCATTTGTAGGGTTTTCCAAATTTGTGAGAAAGCAAATGGTACTCGATTGGTATCAATGGCTAAATGATCACATTCTTTCAAAATATTTACATGAAAGAGCATACTACAAAATCAATTTTAAATCTGATATTGATAATCCTGATCAACGTCTCTCTCAAGAAATTGAACCTGTTATTAGTAATGCTTTGACATTTTCAGCTACCTTCTTAGAAAAAATACTGGAAATCACAGCTTATATCATAGTTATTTGGTCAATTTCAAAGCAAGTTGCCATTATTTTAGTGATTTATACAGTTCTAGGCAATGTGGTCGCTGTATACTTGAATCAAGAATTAAATAAGATTAATCAAGAAGAACTCGAATCTAAAGCAGATTACAACTATTGCCTAACTCATGTTCGAGTTCATGCTGAATCAATAGCTTTTTTTCGGGGAGAAAAACAAGAGTCAAATATCATTAGTAAAAGATTTAATCAGTTAGTCAAGAGTTATAAACGGAGGATTGGCTGGGAAAGAAATCAAGACTTTTTTAATAGAGGATATCAAGCAGTAATCGAGGTATTTCCATTTCTCATACTCGAACCTTTATATATTACCAATCACCTAGATTTTGGAGAAATTAGCCAAGCTTCTTTATCCGCATATCTTTTTGCTAATGCTCTAGCAGAATTAATCAATGAGTTTGGAAGTTCAGGTAGGGTTTCTGTTTATGTTGAGAGGCTATCTGAATTTTCTTCTGCTTTGGAAGAACTCACTAAACAACGAGAAAATGCCAGTACCATCAAAACAATAGAAGATAATCATATTACCTTTGATAATGTAACTTTACAAACTCCCAATTATGAAAGGGTAATTGTCGAAGATTTATCACTTTCTGTAAAACCGGGAGAAGGTTTATTAATTGTTGGTCCGAGTGGTAGAGGTAAAAGTTCTTTATTGAGGGCGATCGCTGGTTTGTGGAATGCAGGAACAGGTCGTTTAGTGCGGCCTCCTTTAGAAGAAGTGTTGTTTTTACCTCAACGTCCTTACATTATTTTAGGAACTTTGCGGGAACAATTGCTTTATCCGTATACAGATCGTCCTATGAGCGATCGCGCACTCACAGAAATTTTAAAACAAGTTAATCTGCAAAATTTATTAAGTCGAGTAGATGGTTTTGATACTGAAGTTCCCTGGGAAAATATACTTTCTTTAGGAGAACAACAACGCCTTGCATTTGCACGATTGTTAGTTACTCAACCAGGTTTCACTATCTTAGATGAAGCTACCAGTGCTTTAGATTTAAAGAATGAAGGTACTTTATATCAACAATTACGAGAAACAAAAACAACATTTATCAGTGTAGGACATCGAGAAAGCTTATTTGATTATCATCAATGGGTTTTAGAACTTTCTCAAGATTCTAGTTGGCAACTTTCGACTGTGCAGGATTATCAACGTCAGAAATTAGAATCAGTTGTCATCAGTGCTTCTGAAAAATCTGAAATTACAATAGATAACTTTGCCAATAATCAATCTCCTAATCCACCAGAAACCGCAATACAAGAAATAGCCAACCTAGCAAACCAAGTAAGTGTTATTACCGGACTTTCTCATCAAGAAATCCAGAAATTAACAGACTATTCACTGGGGACTGTGAGAACCAAAGCAAGTAAAGGTCAATCTATTACTACTGAGGATGGTTCTACCTACAACTATAATAAAGACCCCAATGTTTTGAAATGGGTGAGAGTTTAGAGTGAGACAAGCTAGGATGTTTTTGGGCTGTAGATTTTGTGAGGATACATATTTTCAAAATAGGTAATAGCAACTTCACCCAATGCTTTAACTGCGGCCGCTCCCATTACAGGTTGAACCACTGATCCAAGACCAGGAATAAATCCTGTTATAATACTGCCCATCGTGAAAAGGAATTGTCCTCCACCCATACCTATAATTGCTGCGGCGATCGCTCCAGCACCACTAGCAGGTATCCAATTCACATCATAAATCTGAGCAATGCGAGTGATTACAACACCCTGTACACCAGCTAAACTGCTTTGAAAGGTGAGCGCGGCGATAGGAGAAATTCCACCCGCAACTCCTGCTGTTGCTCCTGCTCCCATCATTAACCAAAGTTCATCTCTAGCTTGCTCACAACAATATTTAGTCATAGAATGAAGCACTATAATAAAAACTGTAATAAAAAGGATTGATTGTCTAATCAGGATTTCATCCCTTCCATTTATAATAATATTCAGAATTTTTTAGACAAAATCTATCCAAGGGTATCCCTTTTCTGTCAGTTTCCGGCTATTATGAATCCCACATTCCGCACTTCAATAAGTAGGGTTTGCTGAATAAATGTAAAACCCAGATGAATAAGGAGTTTCAGGCTCTTGGGATTATACACTTCATTAACGGAATTTTGAATCAAGATTTAGTAATTTTTATGCCAGTAATTATCATGTTTGTTAGTGGAAAATGAGATTCCTACTGCTTAACTGGATAATACAAGTCATGTTTCAATATCTAACTTTAGGCAGATGACACTGGTTTTACTGATTATTTACTGTATTATTTCTACTTGTAATTGCAATTATTTTAAAATGTGCTTATTATAGCAATTAATCTAAGTAGGTTGGCGTTGAAAATTGTCGTTATGGCAGGGCAAGAGGCAAAAGGCAAGAGTAAAGAGGTTTTGGGCGATTTTACGTTTCTTTACACAGTTTGGTTTTATTGTGTTCACCTACTTATCAATTGCTATATCAGGTAAGTAAAACCTTGATTTATTCATTTGTCAGCCAGCCCGGCCGCCAGGGGTTATAAACCCCCGTCTAATAGCGCAAGTCCTCTTTTAGAGGACTAAAAAAAATCAACATAATTGATATTACCCTTTCCCCAATCGTCTTCAGACGATTTTAGCTATTAGACAGAGGTTTTTAACCTCTGGCTATTTGGATATCTCTGGTTTGATAAAAAATATGTCTTTTTGGCTTTTGGTGGGAAATCAAATAAATGTCTGAATCAGGATTTCCAGGATTTAAGGATTTACAGGATGTTGATTTTATCCATTCGTCGGTTTATTCGTTCATTTGTTCGTCGGTTTATTCATTTATTCATTTGTTGATTTACCCGTTTGTTGATTTATTCATTTGTCAGCCAGCCCGCCCGCCAGGGGTTATAAACCCCTGTCTAATAGCGCAAGTCCTCTTTTAGAGGACTAAAAAAAATCAACATAATTAATATTACCCTTTCCCCAATCGTCTTCAGACGATTTTAGCTATTAGACAGAGGTTTTTAAACCTCTGTCTATTTGGATATCTCTGGTTTGATAAAAAATATGTCTTTTTGGCTTTTGGTGGGAAATCAAATAAATGTCTGAATCAGGATTTCCAGGATTTAAAGATTTACAGGATGTTGATTTTATCCATTCGTCGGTTTATTCGTTCATTTGTTCGTCGGTTTATTCATTTATTCATTTGTTGATTTACCCGTTTGTTGATTTATTCATTTGTCAGCCAGCCCGTCCGCCAGGGGTTATAAACCCCTCTCTAATAGCGCAAGTCCTCTTTTAGAGGACTAAAAAAAATCAACATAATTAATATTACCCTTTCCCCAATCGTCTTCAGACGATTTTAGCTATTAGACAGAGGTTAAAAACCTCTGGCTATTTGGATATCTCTGGCTATTTGAATATCTCCGGCTATCTGGATATTTCTGAATATTTCTCTATTTATATGAATATCTGTGGTTATATGTAGTAACTTTATACCTTTGTGTGAGATAATAAAAATGTTAGGTTTCTTTGCGTCAACCAAACAGACAAATAACCAAAGCAAAGTATTAATTTTTAATAAAGGACATTAATTAATATCTTAAAAAAGATAAAATCATCAATTAACAATGTTGTAAATCCTCAAATCCTATAAATCTTGATATAGCTACGCTATCAGACAATTAATCATCAATAAAAATGACCAGATTCATACATGACCAATTTTCTAAAGACTATTTAGAAGAACTTCTCAAAAACTATGGAGAAGTACAAGCACCTAGTCGAGTTGCAGCAGAAATCAAAGAAATAGATGTTTATTTTTCACCATACCCCCAAGTAGATCCTAATTTGCAACTGTTAGGACTATTAGGTAAAATGGCATCAAAGCCAGCAATATTTGAACCCTATCGCAACCCAGTTACAGCAGATGAAATCCTAGATTGTATAGTAAAATTAGTAGAGGTTAAATCCCTATTAAAAAGAGAAGCAAAACGAAATAACATCAAAATCTCAGAAAACGAAATTCCGAAATTATGGATACTTACCCCTACCGCATCTGCTAACCTTTTATCAGGCTTTTATGCTACATTAAAAAATGACTCTTTAGCGGGAATATACTACTTAGGTGACTCTTTTCGTACAGCAATAGTAGTAATTCATCAATTACCACGTATAGAAGAAACCCTGTGGATTAGAATGTTAGGAAGAGGAACAATTCAAAAAGAAGCCATTGACGAACTTATAGCATTACCCGCAAATCATCCTTTCAGGAGAATCACGCTAGAATTATTTTACAATCTGCAAACGCATTTGACAAAAAATAATCAAGATCCGGAAGATAGAGAGGTAATTATGAGACTAGCACCATTGTATCAACAAGAAAGAGATTTAGCAATTTGGCAAAAAGAATCAGCATTAATTATCCGCTTGCTAAATAAACGATTTGGAGAAATTGAACCTGGGTTAATTGAACGGATTCAAAAATTACCAATTGAGAAAATAGAATCTTTGGGAGAAGCATTATTAGATTTTAGCAAGGTTGATGATTTAGAAAATTGGTTAAATGAAAATTAGCCAACTAAAAAACTCAACATTATTGATATTACCCTTTCCGCCAGTCCGCCAGTCCGCCAGTCCGCCAGTCCGCCAGTCCGCCAGTCCGCCAGTCCGCCAGGGGTTATAAACCCCTGTCTAATAGCGCAAGTCCTCTAAAAGAGGACTAAAAAATTCAACATGATTAATATTACCCTTTCCACCAATCGTCTTTAGACGATTTTAGCTTTTAGACAGAGGTTTTTAACCTCTGGCTATTTGTTGGATGGATATCTGTGGCTATTTGTTGGATGGATATCTGTGGCTATTTGTTGGATGGATATCTGTGGCTATTTGTTGGATGGATATCTGTGGCTATTTGTTGGATGGATATCTGTGGTTATAGGTAGTACCTTTATACCTTTGCGTGAGACAATAAAAATGTTGGGTTTCTTTGCGTCAACCAAACCGACAAATAACCAAAGCAAAATATTAATTTTTAATAAGGGACATTAATTAATATCTTAAAAAAGATAAAATCATTTTTTCCACCAATCTGGGCAACCTGTAAATGTAGCTAAATATTAATCATCTAAAAATATGTCTTTGTGGCAACTTTATTATCACATTGTTTGGGGAACAAAAGAACGTCAACCTCTAATTATGCCCCATAACGAACCTGATCTTTATAATTACATAATTGGTAAATCAGATGCCCTTCGTTGTATAATTCATGCAATAGGTGGTATGGAAGATCACATTCATGTAGTTGTATCTATTCCCCCGACAATGGCAATTGCAGATTTTGTAAAAAACATTAAAGGAAGTAGTTCCTACTATTTAAACCACACCTCTACTAATACATCAAATAAATTTGGTTGGCAAGAAGGATATGGTGTATTTTCTCTAGGTAGCAAGCAACTTGAACAAGCTGTGAATTATGTCAAAAATCAAAAACATCATCATTCACAAGGAACAACTAATCATCATTTAGAAAAAATAGAAATAGTCTAGTATTTTCGCTGATTTTCCCGTAAAATAACTGCAAATATCCTAATTAATTAAACAAAAACCGAAAAAGTAATAACACGGAGATAATAATATTTTAACAGTAAATTCTATACCAATAACCTCCGCCCAAGTACGATCGCATCTTATTGATGCCTTACAACTTGACCTCATCGGACCCACGCCGGATGATCTTGTCCACGCTGAATAAACTTTAGATCAAGCACCATCCAAATGGTATCTAACAGGCTTCCTAGTCCCCTACGGCGCACCTACGGAACAGCGCGGAGATGATACTGGTGATAATGATTTAGACGTAGTTCAAGGCGGTGGCGCAGGTGAAGATGAAAATATTCCAGATAAACCATTCGCTAAGAAAGCTTTTTTTCCTTCCTCAATAGGTTTAAGTTTACTGGTTGCGGAAAATGCCAGTCAACTTAATGTGACAGTGCAGTGGGGTGATTATTATCCGTTAAAAGATCATACCGTTGGACAATCTGCAAATGATGTTGGTGAAGCAGAAATTCTCTCACCCTCAGAAATAGAAACGATACCCACATCAGAAGCACCAAATCACAGTGTATCGGGAAACTGGAAGCGGATTCCCCGTCAAGCCCAAATAACTATTCCTCTAAAATTACCACTTCATCAAAGCCAATCCCCAAAAACTATTCCCATACCAGATCACCACGGCTTACAAATCGTCGTCTCTATTCGTCCTGTAACATCCAAGGAACTTGTTCCTGGGGGGACTCGTTCTGTTTCCGTATTTTTGGTCAATAATCGCCTTCCCACGTCAGATAAAGAGTGTGATGTTACCTATACTTTTCAAACCAGTTTAATCATCAATACCCCAGAACCATTAGTACCTCGTCCTAATTTACGCGGACGAGATCCCCAAATATTTGCCTCCTTCTGTATTGCCAATCTCGCCATTGCTACATCTCTGCGCCAACGTGCTACTCACGGTAAAAATACCCCTCCCGAAAGAGAAACAGCCCCCAAATGGCGACCCTTTCAACTAGCGTTTTTACTAATGAACTTGCCAGGAATAGCCTACCCCGAAAATAGCGATCGCCAATTAGTTGATTTACTATTTTTCCCCACAGGTGGCGGTAAAACCGAAGCCTACTTAGGACTGGCTGCCTTTACCCTGGTTCTGCGACGACTGCGTTACCCCGGTGTCAAATCCGCCGGTTTAAGCGTCCTCATGCGCTACACCCTGCGGCTGTTGACCCTCGACCAACTCGGAAGGGCGGCGACAATGATTTGCGCATTAGAATTGGAACGCCAGAAAAACCCCCAGCAATTAGGAACTTGGCCGTTTGAAATTGGACTGTGGGTAGGACAAAGCGCAACACCCAACCGCATGGGCAAAAAAGGAGATAATGACGAAAATACTGCTAGAAAGCGGACTCTTGATTTCCAAAAAAATAACGGTAGCCCATCACCTATTCCTTTAGAAAGTTGTCCTTGGTGCGGGACAAAATTTACCCGCAACTCATTCCAATTAAAACCAAAACCCGAACAACCAAAAAATTTACAAATAAGTTGTGCCAATCGTCGCTGTAATTTCCAAGGTGATCATCCTTTACCAATAGTCGCCGTAGATGAATCAATATATCGCCGCTTACCTTGTTTTATTATCTCCACAGTTGATAAATTTGCCAGTCTGCCCTGGGTAGGAGAAACAGGGGCATTGTTTGGACGAGTAGACCGCCACGACAATGATGGCTTTTACGGACCAACTCAAATAGGCTGTGGTAAACCCCTGGGTGGCTATTTACCACCACCAGATTTAATTATCCAAGACGAATTACATTTAATTTCTGAACCATTGGGAACAATGGAAAAACCAGGGTTAGTAGTCACTTTACTGAACATTCATCGTCCCCGCGATCGCTCTCATTATGAACGATTCGGTGCTTGGCATTCAACATTTTATCGAGCGGTAGAGGCAACTAGCGTAACTCCTTTTTCCCCTCGCGCTATTGATAGAGGTCTTGCAGCCATTACCGTAGCTTTAGCACGTCTCGGACACTCAAAGATGACAGCACCACGCCATGCTTTTGATATTACTCAACATCGTCAAGATCTCAGTCGTCCAGCCCTGGTTAATTTAGCAACGGCTTTGGTGGCGATCGCTCTTCTACTTCCTAACAGCTAATTTAGCAATTTCAGAAAGTGGAGAAAATGGACTACAAAAGTTTTTCTCGGAGCGACACAAAGTAATACGAAAATTGCCAATCACTCAAAATCATCCCCATCAAATTAATAATAGTTCAGACCTTTAAAATTTTCTCAATCATCCGATTAGCTTGGGAACTATAACTACCACCAAACAAATTAAAATGATTTAAAACATGATACAGATTATATAATGTTTTTCTGGTTTTATATCCTGTATGTAAAGGATATATCTCCTCATAACCTTGATAAAAAGTTGGCGGAAAACCTCCAAATAATTCTGTCATAGCGACATCAACTTCTCTATCACCAAAATAAGTTGCAGGATCAAATATTACTGGTTCACCCT
>B570J13880_100015_pt1 | contig 18699 bp, 17 predicted proteins | sample LakMenEpi26Jun08_FD_13880 | JGI IMG/M metagenome (IMG submission 13880) | reverse complement strand
GCTGCTAAGAGGGAATAAGCACCTAAAAAAGCGGCGGTAGTATCCCAACGACCAACGCGCTTTAAAATCATTCCTCCAGTCCCCAAAAATAACAACGCATACCACCATTCTTCCCCCCATTGTCCTGGGGATACCCAAGCATTATTAGTGAGGGTGAGAACAGTAATAATGCCAAAATTAGCAGGATTAAAAAAGTGCTTTTCTCCAAATTGAAAGAGAAATTTACTAGCTATGGCTGCAAATCCAGCTAAGGCCATGGTTGGCCAATGATCAACCCGTAATAATAAACTGAGTCCTAAGGAGGTAATTAGGGGACTACGAATATTAATTACTGGAAAATTGTCTTGGGATTTAGTGATCAATGAGAAGATAATTTGAGTTATAATGCAGGAAGCGATCGCCACACCAATAAATTCTGGATGTAATGTCCAGTCTCGCGTTAAAATTCCCAAAATCAAAAATAAACTCAGAAATAGAATTTGATAATCTCGAATATCTTTGTATAATATCATCTTCAGTCTAGGCATTACCCGCAGATTTTTTCTTAATTTAAACTAATTTGATCATAACAGAATTTACGCAATTGGTACAAGCGATCACCTAAGGAGAGGGTTGCAGTGTGTTGGCGAATATTGTTACTTACTAATGTTAAAATATCTAAGATTGATGAGAACGACGAATTTCTGTAATTTGGTCTGCCATATCTAAAAGGAACTTGGGCATTTGAGAACCTGTCAGGATAATATCAATATGAGAGGGACGGTGAGCAAGAAACTCTAAAACCTCAGATTCAGGAATTAAACCGAAATTTACCGCTAAACTCAACTCATCTAATACTAGTAAAGAATACTTACCTTCATTAACTACCTTTTGAGTATGTTGCCAAAGTTCTTGTAAAGCTTGATTTTCCGATTCATCTAAATCTGAATTATCAATATAACGAGGCAAATCACAGCGAATCCAGTCTAAATGTTTTCCCATTTGGGTAGGTCGTTCACATCCTTGACGAATACCACCTTTGAGGAACTGGATTATTAATACTGGTGTACCTTGTCCAGCAATTCTCAGTGCTTGTGCCATCACACTTGTAAAAAAGCTACGCTCAGGACTAGTAAAAACTTGTACTAATCCTGTCACGGAATATGGTAAACTGAGAGTCGAATTTAGACCAGGAGTTTCTAATTGAGCAACCATAAGACAAATTTAAACAACTAACTATTTTAAACAACTAACTATGTTACTGAATTGAGGTATAAAAATCAAAAATTTCTTGGCTCAAATTTTGACTTTTTACGTTTTTGTGCCTTTACGTGAGATAAATCTATGCTTTTATTCACTAAAGTCAATTTAATAAATTACAAATCAAAAGACATAATTATCATACAGCACTATTGAGCATTCCCACGATTAATATGTATAAGACAGTAAGCAAAAATTCAAAAGGAGATTTTAATGGTTTGGCAACGTCCTGACGGAAGAAAACCCAGTGAACTCCGTCCCCATAGTTTTTATCCTGATTTTACCCGCTTTGCACCAGGTTCGGTTTTAGCCAAGTGTGGTGATACTCAAATTTTATGTACTGTCAGTATCGCAGAGGGAGTACCTAAATTTTTGACTGGTAGTGGTCAGGGTTGGTTGACAGCAGAGTATAGAATGTTGCCATCAGCTACCAAAAAACGCCAGGAACGGGAATTAATGAAATTATCGGGGAGAACCCAGGAAATTCAACGTTTAATTGGTAGAAGTTTAAGGGCTGCTTTGAATTTTGAGGTTTTAGGAGAACGGACGCTAATGGTAGACACAGACGTATTACAAGCCGACGCAGGGACGAGGACAATGGCAATTACAGGGGGTTTTGTGGCTTTAGCCCATGGTATATCTCAATTATTACAGCAAGGGGTGTTAGAGCGATCGCCTTTATGTAGACAAATAGCAGCGGTTTCTGTAGGTTTGTTGCAGGATGAACCATTTTTAGATCTTAATTACATTGAGGATGTAGCCGCAGATGTAGATTTAAATGTAGTTATGAATGATAAATTAGGAATTATTGAAGTTCAGGGAACAGCGGAGGTAGGAAGTTTTAGCCGTCAGCAATTAAATCAAATGTTAGATTTTTCTGAACAAGGTATACAGCAATTATTAACTGCTCAAAAAAATGCCATTCCTGATTGGAATACCTTATTTATAGAAAATTAAATTGCCATATTTACCAAATAAAAAAATTCAATTAGTGTCTGTAAACTTGCCACCAAAAAGAAATTTAGAACAATCTTGGTTAATTCGCTATTTGTCGGTATTTCTGTTGTTAGGTCAAATTTTACTGCATTTACTGCGCGGGAAAACCTACTATCGCAAGATATTAGAACATACAGTTACAGCAGGTCCTGCTTCTCTTTCTCCAGTGTTATTAGTCAATGGTTTTGCTGGGATGATTTTCACCATTCAAACCGCTAGAGAATTGGTGAGATTTGGGGCTGTAGATACTGTTGGCGGTGCATTTGCTTTAGCTTTTTGTCGAGAATTAGCACCAATTTTAACTGCTAGTATTATTGCTGGACAAGTTGGTTCAGCTTTTGCTGCGGAATTAGGAGCAATGCAGGTGACAGAGCAGATTGACGCTTTATATATGCTCAGAACAGACCCTGTTGATTATCTAGTTTTACCTAGAGTCATTGCTTGCTGTTTAATGATGCCTGTAATGATGATTTTTGCGGTAGTTACAGGTATGATGGGAGGAGCTTTTGCTGCTATGCAGTTTTATCAAGTTGTTCCCGAAACATTTTTAGAATCAGTGAGGAGTTTTTTATCACCCTCAGATATTTTTATTGTTTTACTCAAGGGATTAATCTTTGGGGCTATAGTTGCTGTTAATGGTTGTAGTTGGGGACTGACAACGCAAGGAGGAGCAAAGGAGGTAGGAGAATCAGCCACAACTGCTGTTGTTACTACTTGGGTGGCAATTTTTATTATGGATTTTATCTTGGCTTTACTACTTTTTGAAAAACCTATATTGTAATACTAACAATGAAAATAGACAGAAAAGGTGGTTATTATAGCACTTGCTAGAGATTTTAAAGAAACTGTTAATACATAAGTACAAAGAGATTCTCGATATTTTATTTATTTACAGAAATATCCTCATATTCTCTCAACATTCCTTTGCGGTAATTATTAGCGATTAGTACAACTGAATACTGACAACCAACCAAAAATAATGTTAAATGCAGATGGAGGACGATAATTTATGGCTTAACTTGACGATATTAAAAGTTTCCAGAGTTAAACCAGAAAATTGTCAGAAGTTCGCTATGGTATTGCAAAGAAACAGCATAATGTGTTGATAATGCCATGAATAAAACTGTTGAAATCCACTCCAGCGCATCCGTACTTGTCCAACGAGCGCTAGAATTAATTCTCTCAAAAGTGGAAACTGCTATTAGCGAACGGGGACAATTTACAATTGCTTTATCAGGTGGCAGCACACCAAAACCTTTGTATGAAGCCATAGCCACGCAAAATTTACCTTGGGATAAAATTCATGTATTCTGGGGAGATGAGCGTTATGTTCCAGCAGATCACCCTGATAGCAATGAACTAATGGCGCGACGGGCATGGTTAGATCAGGTTGCTATACCAGCGGCTAATGTTCATGCTATACCCACTTTGTCGACTAACCCAGAAGTGGATGCATCTAAGTATAACCAGCATCTCCAAACATTTTTTAATTCTAGATCAGGAGAGTTCCCCGCATTAGATGTAGTTTTATTAGGAATGGGTGATGATGCCCATACTGCATCTTTGTTTCCCCACACGGAAGCTCTCAGGGTATGCGATCGCTTAATTACTGTTGGTAATAAAGATGATAATCTTCGTATTACCTTTACTTACCCATTTATTAACGCTGCTCACAGTGTGATTTTTTTAGTTGCTGGTGCTAATAAAAGACCGGCTTTAGCCCAAATTTTTGCACCGGTAGCTGATGATTTTGCCTACCCATCTCGGCTAATTCGACCCCAAGGAGAACTTTACTGGTTGCTCGACGCAGCGGCTGGTTTAGAGTTCCCACACTAACTATAATTCTGGAGATTTGGATGATTTAGATGATTAACAATCATCACCAAGGATCAACATTTTCTCCTCTAAAGTAATTATTAGCATCCCAAGAAAGCTAAAATTACTTATGTGCTTGTAAGTAACATTTTTACAACGACCTTCACCAAGGCCTAAATCCATGATCGTCTGCCCTAATTGTAATCATCCCAATCCAGACGGCGCTGTTCAATGTGAAGCTTGCTATACGCCGTTACCAGCCACAGCTAATTGTCCTAATTGTGGAGCAACTGTCCAGTCAGATGCCGCTTTTTGCGGTCAGTGCGGTTATAATCTCCGTTTTAGTGCAGCAGCAGCAGTGTCCCCAAAAATTGCGCCAGTGGTCGCTCCTGACCTCATGATGCAACTGTTACAGCCTGATGCTTTAGAAATTACGGCCGCCACAAATCCTCCTGTTAGTTCTGTTCCTGTATCTGCTCCGGTAGTTGTAGTTGAGGAACAGGCGGTTTATGTTCCTTCCGTACCTGCACCTATAGTGCCAGAACAAGAAGTATATATTCCTGCTCTCCTTACTCCTCCACCTATACCTATAGCACCAGAACCAGAAGTACATATTTCCCCTGTACTTACTCCTTCACCCGCACCAGCAGAGCCAGAACCAGCAGCTTATATTCCTCCTGCTTATGTGCCTCAAATAGATCCTGTGACAGTTCCTGAAGTAGCTCCCGCAGCACCAGCAAAGGTGTCTAACACCCAATTACAACAGGTAGTAGCGCGGTTATTTCATGTTCAAGCTAACCAAGAAATAGAATTACCACAAAATCTCTCGGTTGTGCATATTGGGAAGCCTAATGATCGCATTCCTCCAGATATAGATGTTTCTGGATTCCCAAATTCGGAAATTGTTTCCCGGATTCACGCAGATATTCGGATTGAGGGAGATGCTTGTTATCTAGAAGACGCGGGTAGTTCTAATGGTACTTATGTTAATAATTTACCTCTATTACCCGGAAACAGACATCGCCTCCGACCAGGTGATCGTATCAGCTTGGGTAAGGGTGATTTAGTGACTTTCTTGTTTCAACTCTCTTAGGAACAGGTAATAGGTAATGGGTAATGGGTAATGAATATCTCTCTGCTCCCTGTCCCACTGCTATCATCACAATAGCTTATTAACTCTAGTTGCTAGTTATCCAATAAACTAGATAATTAGCAACTTGGGTAAAAACATGATTAATGATGCAGAGTATATCAGGAAAGCTGAAGCTAATCGCGTAGAAGTTCTCAGCGAAGCACTACCTTACATTCAACAATTCGCTGGTCGCACCGTTGTAGTTAAATATGGTGGCGCAGCCATGAAGGATAGCAACCTCAAAGATAAGGTGATTAGGGATGTGGTCTTTTTATCTTGCGTTGGTTTGCGGCCAATTTTAGTCCATGGTGGGGGTCCAGAAATTAATAGTTGGTTAGGTAAGTTAGGAATTGAAGCTCAGTTTAAAAATGGTTTGCGCGTTACAGATGCGCCAACGATGGATGTGGTGGAAATGGTGTTAGTTGGGCGTGTGAATAAAGAAATTGTCGCTCTAATTAACCAAGCTGGAGGTATGGCTGTAGGACTTTGTGGTAAAGATGGTAATTTAATTACGGCTCGTCCTCAAGGTGATGAAGGAATTGGTTTTGTTGGGGAAGTTAGTAGTGTTAATATCAAAATATTAGAAACACTTGTGAATAATGGCTATATTCCCGTAGTTTCCAGTGTTGCTGCTGATGAAACGGGACAGGCTTATAATATTAATGCTGATACCGTAGCGGGGGAAATAGCCGCAGCTTTAGGAGCAGAAAAGTTAATTTTGCTGACCGATACCAGAGGGATTTTAAAAAATTATCAAGACCCTTCTACTTTGATTCCTAAAATAGATATTCGGGAAGCGCGACAATTAATTGCTGATGGTACAGTTAGTGGGGGGATGATTCCTAAGGTGAATTGTTGCGTGCGATCGCTTGCTCAAGGAGTAAAAGCCTCACATATAATTGATGGCCGTATTCCCCACGCTTTACTGTTAGAAGTATTTACAGATGTGGGGATTGGGACAATGATTTTAGGTTCTCAGTTGAGACAATAATCGCAATTAATAGTCTTAATGAATAAAATTCACGGCTAGACAAACAAAGTCCGCTTATGCGGACTAAATAAAGTTAGAGTTTTTTAACCCACGCAGGTGGGTTTTGTTTGTGTAGATGCGGTTTCTAACCGCCGATTTAACTAATAACTAATAACTAATAATTAATGATCAATGACTACAGAAAGTTTAGAACTCGCTAAATCTCGTTACCAAATGGGGACAATTGCTTTTGAAAATGGCCAATATCGGGAAGCTGTAGAAAATTTAGAAAAAGCCAGCGCCCTATTAGGAAAAAATACCCGTTTTGCTGGTGAAGTAGAAATTTGGTTGGTGAATGCTTATGAAGCTGCGGGACGTTCGGAAGAGTCCATAAATCTTTGTCAACAGCTTGTAAGTCATCCCCACTATGAAATTCGTCAACAAGCAAAGCGTCTAGTCTATATTTTAAAAGCGCCCAAACTTAATCGTCCTCAAGAATGGATGACAGAAATTCCCGATTTTGGTATAGTTGCTGATAACAAATCGAAAATAGTTATCAATTCCCAACCTAAAAAATCTCAATCTCAACCTAAATCTGTAGAACTAGAATATATTGATCTTAGCACGGTCAATACTAAAGATAATCGCTTTGTTTGGGTAGCTTTAATTGCTGTTTGTTTAACAATTTCCTATTTAGTTTGGTTAAGTTTTTAGCAAATAAGGAGAAATGACCATGAATATATTCACTTTCATTAAGATAAAATCTGTATTTTTTTCAATTAGTAAAATTGGCAAAATTACCAAAATAAAACCTATTATATTGACGGTAATACTTTCTTCATTGCTTCTATCTGGTTGTGTAAAATATGATTTAGGAGTGAATTTTAATAGTACAAATAATGGAGAATTAATACAGCATATTCAGTTAGCGGAAAAACTCACTATTTTTAGTGGTGATTATCTATCAGAATGGTTAAAAACTTTAGAAAATCAAGCGCGAACTTTAGGAGGTTCAACACAAAGAATTTCACGAGCAGAAATTATTGTTAAAATTCCCTTTACTAGTGCGAAGGAATTACAAGAAAAATTTACTGTATTTTTTAAAAATCGCAGGTCTGAAGATAGTAATAATACAGAAATGTCAGATATTACCTCAAGTTTGGTAGCAGAAGATAGGAATTTTTTCCTATTCTCCAGAAATCATTTAGTTTATGATTTAGATTTGCGTTCTTTGTCCATGCTTACTACTAAGGATAATAATTCAATTGTCAATTTAGATTTTAGTTTACAAGCACCTTGGGGAATAAAAAACATTGACAATAATGAAAATGCTATTAAACCAGAAAAGCATGGTAATCAATTGATATGGACACTTAAACCAGGTGCTATTAATCATATAGAGGTGGTGTTTTGGTTACCTAATTTCCTGGGAATTGGGACTTTGTTAATTATTGGATTTGTGTGGTTGGGGTTCTATTTGAGATATACGTTATTACCAAGTCCGAGTGTTCAGTTAACGGTGAAAGAGTTGTAGAATAACAAGATGTTAAGATCCCTGACTTCTGAAATTGAGTTATTATTTACTAATAATATGACTAAATTAAGTCGGGGATCTAATGTTTTTTGATGTTATCGGAATCCTTATTTTTCAGGATTTGTACATATTTGATAGCTTCATTTTTAGATAGAATTTCATTATCTTCTACTTTTTCCATGAGTGTTGATAATTATATTGTAGATTAAATTCCCTCTTTTAAGTTAATATATCATTTTGTCAGAATCAGGAGTGTTTAAGTTGTAAAAACAAAAAAGATATTGAAAAATATTGTAATGAATTACTTCGTATTCTTGATCATCCTGAAGAAGCAGAAAAATTTTTCATTGAAGCTAAAAAAAAATTAATTGATTTTTGTCAGAAGTATAGTCAACAAAATTTTAAATCTAACTTACCAGACTACGAGAAAATTTGTAGACAAGAAGCTTTCACTGATTTTATTTTGATAGAAATCGGGATCACAAATAAAAATTTGTCAAAAGAGAGACAAAAGGAGATCGCAGATAAGCAAGGGAGTCTTCCTTTATAACTTAGGAAGTTTACTAAACTATCATGCTTATATTTATTTTAAAATAAAGGTGAGTCCACAAAGAACTCACCCTAATTACATTATACCAAAGCCGCCTGTTCCTCCTTACTAATTACCCTCCCCTCGTCTTCAAAACCAACAATTTGATCAAAATTCAAATACCGATATAAATTATCAGCAAAAGGATTAATTTTCTCCCCCACAATCTCCATATATTCCTTAACTGTAGGAATACGCTCCAACAACGCACAAACCGCAGCCAATTCCGCTGAACCTAAATACACTTGAGCGCCTTTTCCCATGCGATTATTAAAATTACGAGTTGAGGTAGAAAACACTGTTGTATTATCTTCAACTCGCGCTTGATTTCCCATACATAAACTACATCCAGGAATCTCAGTTCTCGCATTCGCAGACACGAAAACATTATAAACTCCTTCGGCTTTTAATTGATGTTCATCCATTCTTGTAGGAGGTGCAATCCATAACCGCGCTTTTACCGCTCCTGCACCTTCTAAAATCTTGGCTGTTGCGCGATAATGTCCAATATTTGTCATACAAGAACCCACAAATACTTCTTGTACTGGATCATTCGCAACTTCCGATAATAACTTAACATTATCAGGGTCATTTGGTGCAGCTACAATTGGTTCTTTGATCTCATTTAAATCAATTTCAATTATTTCTGCATATTCCGCATCTGTATCTGCTGATAATAATACAGGATTGGCTAACCATTCCTCCATTTTTGCGACACGACGCATAATAGTTCTAGCATCACTATAACCCCGTGCTACCATGTTTTTCAAAAGAGCAATATTGGAACGCAAATATTCTGCAATTGTCTCTTCACTTAACTTAATTGTACAACCAGCACAAGAACGTTCTGCGGAAGCATCTGTTAATTCAAAAGCTTGTTCAACTTTCAAATTTGGTAATCCTTCAATTTCCAAAATCTTACCAGAGAAAACGTTTTTCTTGTTCTGTTTTTCCACATTAACAAACCTTTTTGCATAGCTACATAAGGAATTGCATTCACAATATCTCTCAAGGTAATTCCTGGTTGCAATTCTCCTTTAAAACGGACTAATACTGATTCTGGCATATCTAAAGGCATTACACCCAATGCACCAGCAAAGGCCACTAAACCAGAACCCGCAGGAAAGGATATACCCAAGGGAAAGCGAGTATGGGAGTCTCCACCAGTACCTACTGTATCTGGTAATAACATCCGGTTTAACCAGGAGTGAATTATACCATCACCAGGACGCAAAGCCACGCCACCACGGGATGAAATAAAATCTGGTAGTTCTTGATGAGTTTTAATATCTACAGGTTTAGGATAAGCGGCTGTGTGACAGAAACTTTGCATGACTAAATCTGCACTGAACCCTAAACAAGCCAGTTCCTTTAATTCGTCTCTGGTCATTGGTCCTGTGGTGTCTTGAGAACCCACTGTAGTCATGATTGGTTCGCAAGACGTACCCGAACGTACTCCTGATAAACCAGAGGCTTTCCCGACCATTTTCTGCGCCAATGTGTAGCCTTTTCCGGTCTCGGTTGGCGCTTGGGGACGGATAAATAAATTCGTGGGTGTTAAACCTAATGCTAGACGGGTTTTGTCAGTGAGGGTACGGCCAATTAGTAGGGGAATGCGGCCACCAGCGCGAACTTCGTCTAAAATGGTGTCAGGTTTGAGGCTGAATGTGGAAATTACTTCTCCTGCGGCGTTGGTAACTTCACCTTTGTAGGGGTAGATGGTAATTATGTCACCAGTTGCCATTTTTGTGACATTGCATTGTATCGGTAAAGCTCCGGCATCTTCTGCGGTATTAAAAAATATAGGTGCGATCGCACTACCTAAAATATAACCTCCAGCCCGTTTATTTGGTACAAAGGGGATATCATTACCTAAATGCCATAATACAGAATTGATTGCAGATTTACGAGATGAACCTGTACCCACCACGTCACCGACATAGGCCACAGGATATCCTTTTTTCTTTAAGTCTGCAATGGTTTCTAAACTTCCCGGTTGTCGGGTTTCTAACATTGCTAAGGCGTGTAAAGGAATATCTGGACGAGTTGTAGCGTGGGTCGCTGGTGATAAGTCGTCAGTGTTAGTTTCTCCAGGAACTTTGAAAACCGTGACGGTGATAGATTCTGGTAATGTGGGACGCAGAGTAAACCATTCTGCTTCTACCCAAGAGTTTACGACTTGTTTAGCGTATTTGTTGGTTTTTGACAGTTCTAATACATCGTTAAAAGCATCATAAACTAACAGGATTTTGCTCAATGCTGTTGCTGCGCTTTCTGCTACCTGGGAAGAGAGTAAATCAATTAAGGATTGAACGTTATAACCGCCTACCATTGTTCCTAGTAATTCTACTGCTGCAATTGGAGAAATTAAAGGACTAGTAATTTCTTGTTTAGCAATTGCAGTGAGGAAACCAGCCTTTACATAAGCTGCTTGATCTACTCCCGGGGGAATTCGATCGCGTAATAAATATAATAATAACTCTTCCGTACCTGGGGCGGGATTTTTCAGTAATTCACATAATTTTGAAGTTTGTACTGCGTCTAATGGTAAGGGGGGAATACTGAGTTGGGCGCGTTCTTGGGTGTGTTGTTGGTATTCTGCTAACATGATTTAGCCTTTCTCCTGCAATGTCTTGTTTTCTTTATTTTATTGTAAGGGAATTGTTACAGGAATTACTGGTAAACGAATTTATCAGAAATAGACAGTTTATGGTTTATAATTTAAGATGTAAAGTTTACATTAAGTAAGTTACTATTGTTACAAAACAAATAATTAAAGAGAAATTAGAAGGTTTAATGCAAGAAGAACTTAATCAAGTTTATTGATTAATTCTAAAAATTATCAAGTGATATTTTCTAGTAATGATTATGAAACAGCCAAATTATGGTTATTAGAAGATGAATATGAACCGATTGAGGGTAGATTATTATTAGATGATTTACTCATTTAGTTGTATTTTATAACAAGAAGGAATTGTCATTGATGAATATTAAACAAGAAGAAATTAAAGCCATGATTCTCCAATTTCCTGTAGAAGAAATTAATGAATTAATTGCAGAAATTAGGAAAGCTTTAGAAATAAGAGAGTTTATGAAATTAGCAGAAACAGGATTTACAGAGTGAAATGATCCAGAAGAGGATATTTATAAGTACCTGGACAGAATTAATTACATATTATTTATTTAAAAATCCTTTGTCCATTAAAGATTTCGGTCTAAATATTTGTGTAATTAATTTTGTCTCATTACTTATACAATACCTATTCCATCACGATATTAGATAAAATAACTAAAATTTTACCTATCTCTATCATATTCTCTTCGCGCCTCTGCGCCTCTGCGTGAAACATTCTTTAATTAAAAAGGTAGGAAAATACCCACCCTACATTTACTCAGCAAACACACCAGCAAAAAAATCCAAAGTCTCCTTCAAAGCCTTGATGAAAACATCAATTTCTTCACGGGTATTGTAAAAAGATAAACTAGCCCGTGCAGTTCCCGCTACATTTAAATAACGGTGTAATGGTTGTGTACAATGGTGGCCAGAACGTATGGCCACACCTTCTTGATCTAATAATGTAGATAGATCATTAGCATGGATGCCCTCCACCGTAAAAGCTGCTAGAGCGGCTCTACCTTCGCCTTGAGCATTGGGTTTTGGTCCGTAGATTCTAATTTGGGGTATTTGTGCTAATTGGGCGAATAAATAGGCGGTTAATTCCGCTTCATAGCCATGGATTTTATCCATACCGATATTAGTAAGATAATCTATAGCTGCACCAAGTGCGATCGCTTCCCCAATAGCCGGAGTACCAGCTTCAAATTTATGGGGTAATTCTGCGTAGGTAGAATGGTCTAAATATACCTCAGAAATCATCTCACCACCACCGAAAAATGGTGGCATTGCTTCTAGTAATTCCAGCTTACCATATAAAAAGCCGATCCCAGTGGGGGCGCACATTTTATGTCCAGAAGCTACTAACCAATCACAATCAAGTTCTTGAACATCAATAGGAGTATGGGGAACACTTTGACAAGCATCAAGTAAGAATTTTGCACCGAATTTGTGGGCAATTTCAGCGATTTCTTTAACTGGATTTATACAACCCAAAGTATTAGAAATATGAACGATAGACACCAGCTTTGTTTTTTCAGAAATCAGGTTTTTAAACTGTTCTAAATCAAAAGTTTCTGCTGGAGTCAATTCGACAAACTTTAATATTGCGCCTGTTTTTTGGGCGACAAATTGCCAAGGAACAATATTACTATGGTGTTCCATTACCGAGAGAATAATTTCATCTCCTGGCTGTAAATTGTGCATTCCCCAACTGTAAGCAACTAGATTAATGGCTTCAGTTGCGTTGCGTGTGTAAACAATTTCTTGGCGTGATTTAGCATTAATGAATTTAGCAATTTTATCACGGGCACCCTCATAAGCATCAGTAGCCTTTCCGCTGAGAAAATGTGCGCCACGATGAACGTTTGAGTTATATTGTTCGTAATAATCACGCCAAGCATTTAAAACAAACAAAGGCTTTTGAGAAGTAGCCGCATTATCGAGATAAACCAGGGGTTTACCGTGAACTTCCTGATGTAAAATAGGGAAGTCAGAACGGACTTTATCAGCTAGAGTTTTGGTAGAAGTGATGGTCATATTTAATGATTTCAGAATAATAGCTAGAATTTAGGAGTATTGCAGAATTTAAGAAGAACGAACCGCAGAGGCACGGAGGACGCGGAGAAAGAAAGTTTTAGAGGGTTTTTTGGTGGGGTTTTCCCCACTTTTTGCAAGTGGGGTTTTTGGTTATTTATTTGTGAGGGTGACGACTGTTTTTAACAAACTCTCACGCAAAGAAGCAACAGGGATAAAGTTAATAATTTCCGTTGCGAAAGCATTAACTAATAATTTCCGTGCATTATTTTCATCAATACCACGACTTTGCAAATAAAAGATTTCATCATCTTCTAATTGACTGACAGTAGCACCGTGAGCGCATTTAACATTATCAGCAGTGATTTCTAATTGCGGTTTGGTGTCAATTCTCGACTTAGATGATAATAGCAAATTGCGATTTAATTGAGATGCGTCTGTTAATTGAGCCGATTTAGGAACAAATATTTTACCATTAAACACACCATGAGCGCGATCGCTTATAATGCACTTATGTAATTGTTTACTCACACCATGAGGATGATTTAAAGATAAAACACTGTGAGTATCAGCCAATTGATTATCAGCAATTACAGTTAAACCATTAAGGGTCGTTTCCGTTTGTTCACCAGATTGTAATATCTCCAAATTATGACGAGAGATTTTACCACCAACAGTGACAGCATTACAATTATAACGACTATATCTTGCTTGAGTAACAGCAGTTTTACCAATATGAAAAGCCGCAGCACCTTCACGCACGACCCTATTGTGAGTAACCTGAGCATTTTCATGTACCCAGATTTCCGTCACCCCATTAGTAAAATAAACCTCCTCCTCCGTGTCCTCTGTGTCTCTGTGGTTCGTATATTCCTCAATCAAAACCACTTGAGAACTACTTTCAGCAACTACTAAAACACGAGGTTGGGAAATAGTCGCAAACTCACCAGAAACAGAAATAAATAATAGATGAATTGGTGTTTCCACCACCACATTTTTAGCAACCCATACCACCGCGACATCATTTAAAGCCGCAGTATTTAAAGCTGTAAAAACCTCTTTAGCACCTTCAGCTTGTGCTAAATATTCCTGGACAACTTCACCAGGTAAAACATCCAAATTACCGATTTTTAACCCATAGGGTAAATTTTCAGTATTAGATAAATCAGGTGAATAAACACCATTAACAAACACTAACCGCCCAGAAACTTCAGGTAAAGCAAAATCATTCAAATCATTTAGTTGTAGAGACGTTCCCCGAAAAGTCTCCACATTATTAAATATTACCTGTTTGAGAGGTGATAAATCAGTAAATCGCCATTCTTCCTCGCGGGTATGGGGGACAACAGAATGACGCACCCAATTAACAGCACCGTCGCGCAAATCCTGTAACCAACCGTCTGATTTTTTAGTAGTTACCCGACTTAATAAACCACTTAAAAAAGCATCTCTATCTAATAGAGAATCAGGAATAGAAGTAAGAGAAACTGGAATAGACATTACACACCCACTCCCAAAGCTTCTTCTAGAACCCAATCATAACCGCGAGATTCCAACTCTAAGGCTAACTCCTTACCACCACTTTTAATAATTTGTCCTTGTGCCATCACATGAACAAAATCAGGGATAATATAATCAAGAAGACGCTGATAGTGAGTAATCATAATCGTCGCATTTTCAGAATTTGTTAATTGATTAACCCCATTAGCGACAATTTTCAAAGCGTCAATATCCAAACCAGAATCAGTTTCATCTAGAATAGCCAACTTTGGTTCTAAAATCGCCATTTGCAGAATTTCATTTCGCTTCTTTTCTCCACCAGAAAAACCCTCATTGACACTGCGACTAAGGAAAGAAGAATTCATCTTCACAATATCCAATTTTTCCTCAACCAAATCATCAAAATCGAAAGCGTCAACCTCTTCCAAATTTCTAGATTTCTGACGAGAATTATAAGCAACTCGTAAAAAATCCAAATTACTCACACCAGGAATTTCCAGAGGATATTGAAAAGCTAAAAACACACCACCCCTAGCTCTTTCTGCTGCTTCCATTTCCAAAAGATTTTGGTTTTGAAAAACCACCTCACCACCAGTAACAGTATAAGCTGGGTGTCCCGCCAAAACCTTAGAAAAAGTGCTTTTTCCCGAACCATTTGGACCCATAATTGCGTGAACTTCCCCCGCGCGAACCTGCAAATTCAACCCCTTTAAAATCGGAGTTCCATCAACATCAGCCGTCAAATTCTTAACCGACAAAATCAAATCACTATTCTCAACAATCATCTTCTCTTCCTCTCTTTCTCTGCGTACTCTGTGCCTCTGTGGTTCGTTTTCTTAACCCACACTACCCTCTAGTTTCAGACTCAACAACTTATCAGCCTCAACAGCAAACTCCATAGGAAGCTGATTAAAAACATCCTTACAGAAACCGCTAATCATCATCGAAATAGCATCTTCCGAAGAAATACCCCGTTGAGCAAAAAAGAATAATTGATCTTCACCAATTTTAGAAGTAGAAGCCTCATGTTCAACCTTACCCGTATTATTCTGAACTTGAATATAAGGAAAAGTATTAGCTTGAGCATTATCACCAATTAACATCGAATCACATTGAGAATAATTTCTCGCACCCTTAGCAGTGGGATTAATCTTCACCAAACCCCGGTAACTATTGCTAGATTTACCAGCAGAAATACCTTTAGAAATAATTGTACTGCGGGTATTTTTCCCCACGTGAATCATCTTACTTCCAGTATCAGCTTGCTGCATATTATTTGTTAATGCAACCGAGTAAAATTCACCCACAGAATTATCACCAATTAAAACACAACTGGGATACTTCCAAGTAATCGCAGAACCGGTTTCTACTTGAGTCCAAGAGATCTTAGAATTCACACCTTGACACAAACCACGTTTAGTTACAAAGTTGTAAATTCCACCTTTACCATTGACATCCCCAGCGTACCAGTTCTGTACAGTAGAATATTTAATTTCCGCATTATCTAAAGCTACCAATTCCACAACCGCTGCGTGTAATTGGTTGCTGTCGTACATGGGGGCTGTACAACCTTCTAAATAAGAAACATAACTTCCTGCTTCGGCGACAATTAAAGTCCGTTCAAATTGTCCTGTATCTCCGGTGTTAATGCGGAAATAGGTAGACAATTCCATAGGACATTTTAAGCCTTTGGGAATATAAACGAAAGAACCATCACTAAATACAGCCGCATTTAAAGCTGCAAAATAATTATCAGCAATGGGAACAACGCTACCCAAATATTTTTTAATCAGTTCTGGATGTTCTTGTAAAGCTTCCGAGAAAGAACAGAAAATTACGCCATCTTTGGCAAGTTTTTCTTTATATGTAGTGGCGACAGAAACACTATCAAAAATCGCATCAACAGCAACATTAGTTAATCGCTTTTGTTCATTTAAAGGAATACCTAATTTGGCAAAGGTTTCCAATAAAGTAGGATCAACTTCATCTAAACTGTTGAGTTTGGCTTTCTTTTGTTTCGGTGCGGAATAATAAATAATATCCTGATAATTAATAGGCGGATATTGGACATGAGACCAAGTTGGTTCTGTCATTTTCAGCCATTGGTGATATGCTCGGAGACGATATTCCAGCATAAATTCCGGCTCATTCTTTTTGGCGGAAATTAGGCGGACAACATCTTCGCTTAACCCACGAGGAATAGTATCGGCTTCAATATCGGTAACAAAGCCGTACTTGTAAGGTTGGTTGACTAAGGTGGTGACGGATGCGCTCATCGGTTCTCTTGTGTTCTCTTTAAAGGACGGGCGACGGGTTGCACAAAGCTAATTCCCGTTTTCTGTTACCAATTCCTAACAGGACTGCTAGAATAGGTTTAACGACTAAAACAATTCGGCTGTTGTTTAATCTATTTTCATTGTACGATAGATTAACAACAACAATGTTGTTTAAGTTAAATTTTCAGAAAAAAAAGTTTTTTATTTTGGGACGTTTGCGAAGCGTCTAGTAGAGAAGATGGCGACTACCCAGCAGACCTCAACTAAGCAGGATATCCTAGAGTATCTATTGAAACAATCACAAGCAACGGCTGTCGAGTTGGCTAACTTTTTGGATGTGAGTCCCCAAGCGATTCGCCGTCATTTAAAGGATTTAGAGACGGAGGAGCTAGTTATATATTCGGTATCAGCACAGCCGAGTATGGGCAGACCGCAGCACGTTTATCACTTGAGTCGGGGAGGAAGACAACACTTGCAAAAAAGCGTCAACCGCTTAGGTGATGGTTATGGCGAGTTTGCGGTTTCTCTCTTGGACACTTTAGCGGAAACTGTGGGACGTGACCAAGTAAAATCTATTTTACGGAAACAGTGGGAACGCAAGGCTCAAGAATATCGAGAACGGGTGGGTAATGGTTCTTTGCAGGAACGAGTCGCAAATTTGATAGAACTGCGAAAAGCTGAAGGGTTTATGGCGGAGTTTCACGCTGTGGAATCAGATGCTAGTGGTGCGGAAAGATTCATTTTTGTGGAACATACCTGCGCTATTTCTGATGTTGCGGAATCTTTTCCCAGCGTTTGTGGTCATGAATTGGAGATGTTTGCGGCTATTCTCCCAGATTGTACTGTGGAACGGACTCACTGGTTGATTCATGGTGAACATCGTTGTGGTTATTTGGTGGAAAAAAGTTAGGTGGGGGTTAATTGTGTGCTTCTATACCCACCCGGAAACCAATTTCCGGGATAATGGCTTAATTACGTTAAAATGTACTTATGTTAACTAAATAAATTGTTACTTTACAAAACCATTAACAATATCTAAACTAAATAAAGATTTTTATTATTTTTCAGCTATATATTTTGCATCCACAACAGATTAAGGAACAACTCAAATTATTAATTGAGGAAGCATCAACCATAGATCCCAGTTTAGCAATTAGGTTAAATCAGATTAATAACTGGATTAAAGATGTTAAACCTGGTACATTAATGTCTAAACGTTTCGTTCTTTTGTTTTTACAACAATTTATTCGAGATACAGAAATTAGACTTGATATAAAACGTTTAACTTCTGAAGCAGAAAGACAAGACGTTTATGAATTAATGACACCTCCTGAAAGATACTGGTATGGTGAATTGTTTCCTAGATGGTTAAGTAAAAATGACCCCAAATTTCATATTTGGAGAAAAAAATTAATGTCTGGTGAGTTTAATCAGGAGGATGAAAAATTAATTAATTTGATTGCTGATGTGATTAAACGGAATGGTGGTCAAGCCTTACAACGCTATATTATAGACTTATCTATGGCAAGTGATATAATAGTTAGTAGTATTCAAGAACAACCCCTTTGTATTCAACTAACTAGCCAATCTCAAGAATTTACACAAGCAAAATCTGATGATTGGGAAAATACTTTGATTTCTTGGGGAATAGCAAGAGGATTATTTTTAAGTTTTAATCCTGGTGAAAGTGATTTTATCAATCAAATAGTTAATTTAGCACTAGATAAGAGTAATAATCTGAATAATGGTATTTATCAAAAAATAAATTTATAGTGTTTGGTTAGTTTGATTATGTATAGCAAAAATTCTCACAGAGGTAATTATGATTAACCAAGAAATTACTGAACGTCAAAAAAGACTAGAACAATTTTTACAGCATTTAGAATCAGCCCGTCAATTAGAAGATGATATTATGAAATATGGGTTAGAAGCGGCTGATTTATATTTTGAAGATATAGATGGTGATTGGTTAGAAACTTGGGGTGATGATGACGATG
>B570J13880_100014_pt1 | contig 18986 bp, 9 predicted proteins | sample LakMenEpi26Jun08_FD_13880 | JGI IMG/M metagenome (IMG submission 13880) | reverse complement strand
GTTTTTATCTACGACATATCAGAGGGGTGAATGTCGTGCCTACGTAATAGGCATCCAAACACAAACACAACTATTTTTTTTTTTATTTTTTATGTTTTCTCTCACCTTTTTATCCTTCCTACTTAGTATTAAAAAATATTGGTTTTCTTCCAGTAGGGATCGTGCCCCTTCTGGGTCGATCTCTGGTCCCGTCCAAATAAGAGTATAGAGATTTAGGGACCGAAACTCTGCACTTATGCTTATGGTATGGGTAATTTGGATTCTCTACTGAAGAACTGGAATTAGATAAAACCTTTTGTTCTAAGTTAGTTAATTTAATTTTCTTAAGTTAATTGTACAAATTAAGTCTTTTTTTCTCATACTTTTTTCTCAACCAACCAACCTCCTAAATTCCCCAAATTTCCCCCTTTTTTTCTCGACTCTCTTTGTTTTAAATCTCGTTCATAGTGTGTCCTTCAGTTGCCTGCAACTCAAGACACCCCCGGGTATGGCCTTGGTTAAGATGGGACTTGGAGCTAGTAATCGCTCACCTGGTGAGACTTACACAAGCCCAATTGCCCTAGCCTGGTAAGATACACCCGTGCCATAACGTCGTCTGATATGGAGTAGCTGGACTGCTCCATTTGAAAGGCACGTATAGGTATTGACACATCCAGTGGTCCGCCTCCACCAATGGCTCCTTGGAACAGTCATTGAACTTGGTTACAAGAGTGAACTTTGAAATATTCCCATTTATCCCTATTTTCTACCCTCTATAACAATTTGGAAAACTACTTTCAACAAATTTTATCTTATTCGCTCTGATTGAGCAAAACTTGAAATATTCCCATATTTCCCCATTCTTAATTTATTTCTTTATGATTATCCTTCATAAGGTTTCTTTTGATTTAAAAATCTTATCTTTAATTTAAAAAAATTTTTTTTCTCACTCCTTAGCGTGGGAAAACTTTGTGGATATCCTCTATAAAGATTTTGAAAACTATTTTTAAATTTTATTCTTATCTTTTTCACTCTAATTGATCTTGATCACAAAAACAAAACTCGAAATATTCCCATATTTCCTCACTTTTTAATTTATCTCTGGGTGATCATCCTTTATAAAAAATTTTTTTTCTACAATCATATTCTTACTTCTTTCTTTTTTCACTACTTAACATGGGTAAACTATGTGAATATTCTCTATAAAAATATTTTTTTGAAAACTATTTTAAACAATATTATCTCTATTTTTATCTTATTAAGAAACGAAATTTGAAATATTCCCATATTTACTTATTTTTTAATTTATTTCTCTGTGACTATCCCTTATAAGGACTTTTAAAAATTATTTTTTTTCTCACTCCTTACCATGGGAAAACTTTGTAAATATCCTCTATAAAAAATTTTTTTTACAATTTTTATCTTTTTCTTATTAGCTCTGATTTGGTCTTAATTACAAGAATGAAACTTGGAATATCCCCATATTTCCTTATTCTTAATTTATTTCTTTATGATTATCCTTCATAAGGTTTTTTTTAATATTTTAAAATCTTATCTTTATTTCTTTAATTTATTTCCTCTCGCTCCTCTGCGTGGGAAAACTTTGTGGATATCCTCTATAAAGATTTTTAAATTTTATTTCTATCCTTATCTCTTTCACTCCAATTGATCTTGAATTACAAGAGCAACACTCAAAATATTCCCATATTTCCTCATTTTTAAATCTATCTCTTTGTGATTATCCTTTATAAAGGTCTTTAAAAATATTTAACAATCATATTCTTCTTTCTTTCTTTTTTATTTTTTTTCACTACTTATGGGTAAACTCTGTGAATATTCTCTATAGAGATTTTGTAAATTATTCTAAACAATATTATTTCTATTTTTTATCTTGCCCACTCTGATTAAGAAACAAAATTTGAAATATTCCCATATTTCCTTATTTTTTAATTTGTGATCATCACTTAAAAAGGACTTTGAAAAATATTTTTTTTTCTTTTTTTTCATGGGAAAACCTTGTGAATACCCTCTGTAAAGATTTTTTTAAAAAAACTATTTTAAACAAATTTATTTTTATCTTTATCTTATTGATCTTGATTACAAGAATAAAACTTGAAGTATTCATATTTCCTTATCTTTTCTCATTTCTTTTTAGTGATTATCCTACATAAGGGTTTTTTAAAAAAATATCTTATTTTTTCCTTTTATATTTTTTCCACTCTTTAGCATGAGTTTTCATGTCGACCTGGATTATGTCACCATTGACAAAGAATGCTACAATTTATCTTTTATCATCCTAAAAAATCCGAAATCTCCGAACACCTGGACTCAATTCTTCCGTCATACTTCATGGAATACTGACGTACCGGTCCCCCAATCTTTCTTCCAACTAGACCTCGAAACCCAAGGCCTGCATGTCTACCATCCATGTGCACCTTTCTACCTAACAGAAGACGAATGCAATACCTGGTTGACCTGGTCAACAGTCAAACCCAATCAAGAAGGGGATGAAATCCGAATGCTACTCTTCAAAACTAATCCTAACGATATCAAGGATTTTAAAGAACTCAAAACGGGAATCTCCGCTCACATTCAACACGCCTTGTGGGCTGAACAAAACTCGGTTACCAACCCACCGACACTAGGAAATCTGTCTAGAATGGAACTGTTGGTTAAACAAGCAATCAATTCCCAACTCCGCAATGTTCCACAAACGGTCGTTAACCGCATCCGAAATGAACTACGAGAAATCGGCCAGCGACGCAAATCTCGCTCACCAGAAAGACGTCGCCACTCACCTGATAAAAGTCAATCTCCATCACCACCTGTAAATCAGAATCAACAAATCCCGTTTTCAAACGCTGTTATCAACCCTCAACAATTTTACCCTCAAATGATGATGCCTCAACAGCAGTTTCCACAATATGTCCCACCCATCCAATGGAACAACGGCGCCGCCCAGGGAAATCAACAGCCCCAAAACAATAATTTTCAACAACGTACGAACCCTTAAAATAAATCTTTCTCTGTACTTTGTTCTCTTTGAGAAAAACACAATAAACAAAGAATGTCTTTTTTTTCTTTTACAGTCCCTTATCGCAACTTTGTCACGTCAGTACCCCTTACATACAAACCATTGGTGTTTAACTCACCCGGAGAGATCAACAAACTACTCCAAAATAAAATTTTAATTAATCAGACTAAACTCACGCTCACCAACGAAGCTACTGAGGTACTTTGCCTAGGATTGAACTTTATTCCATCAATCAAAGACGTGAAACCACCTTCTGAATCCATTGCCCGACTTATTAAGGATATCAACACAGCTATTATTTTTTCCAAACCTTCTGGACACCCTCACCATACTGGATGGCTTTCACGAATCATCGTAAACGAATGGAAACCCGAAAACCAATCCTGGATGAACGACGACAAAGTAATTGAAACACTGTCCGAACTCCGAACCATACCATTTCTTCCATCCCCAGTATTACATGAAAAAGTACTTAAGGAAGCCAAAAAACTCTCTCAAAATACTGGTATCCACATAATGAAAGCAGACAAAGGTCGAAACACCGTAATTTGGAGCGTTGAGGATTATGATAGGGAAGCCAACCGACAACTTTCCGACAAATCCACTTATAAGGAATTATCCCAAGATGAATTTACTTCCAAATTAAAATCCATCCAACAGATGGTTTGTTCCATTTCCGAAAACCTACTAGCCCTCCGCCTAATTACCCCTACTGAAGATGAAGCTATCTGTAATCTTCCTCCTACGGGATCATTAATTTACTTCCTACCCAAAATTCATAAGAAAATTGAACCCACCAGCCAAACATTCCCTGGCAGACCGATCGTAGCAACCTTCACATCGGTAACATACCTTCTGGACAAATACGTGACTGAATTAACCAGCCATCTTCTCAAACTCATCCCTGGATCACTCGTCGATACCATCGACTTTTCTAATCGACTTCCCACGGGATCCTTGCCATCAAATTCATCCCTTGTTACCGCCGATGTAACAAGTCTCTACCCTAATATTCCATGGAAAGCTGGCATTGAATCCTCCGTCAAATTTTACAAAGAAAACAAACACCACCTGCAAACGATCGCTATAACTGAACACAAAAATAACCCGCCACCCCACAGACTATTTTCTGAAATCCTCACACTTGTTCTCACGAACTCCATGATCAACTTCAAAAATAAACGCTTCTTTCATCAAATTAAAGGAACTGCCATGGGGTGCTGCATCTCGGTTTACTTTGCCAACTGCTACATGTATTACACTACCCAGCAAATTATTCACAATCCACCGGGAAGCCTGTTCTTATTTCTCCGCTTCATTGATGATCTCTTCTTTATTATTAACAAGCCTGATGATATACATGACATCATACGTATGATCTCTAATGATCATATCAATTATGAAATCACCCCCCCTTCAAAAACACAAAACTTTTTGGATACCACGGTCTCCATTTCCCCCAAAAATATTATCATCCTGGAACCATACTCCAAGGACACAGCTTCTGGTGCCTATTTACACCCTGCATCCACCCACCCACATCACACTATCAACGCGACTCCTTATTCTCAACTACTACGGATACGTCGGATTTCATCTGACAAATTTATATTTCGACGCCACGCCCGGATAATGATAAGAAATTTCCAAACGATGGGATACGACAAAAAACTCCTCCACAAATCATTCCAGAAAGTCTATAAACTAACCGAACAGTCACTCACCAAGAAAACCAACAAATCAGCAACCGCCGGGGCCTTCAAATTCATAACAAAATTCAACAAACTCGTCCACTGGCCTAAAATACAAAAAACACTCAATAAACTTCACTCCAACATCCTCCTGCACTATGGCAAATTAAACTCTGTTAAAAACCAATTGATTACAAATCTACTTACCTTGAAAACCATCCGATTGGTCCTCAGTAATGAAAAAAACCTTTCATCTCTTTTTTCCCCCTCCGCAAAAATTGGCCATAAACTGGACTAATTCGAACAAACAAACAATTTTTTCCAGGCTCCACCTGCTACACTCCGAATCCGTGGACCTCAGGAACAACCAGACAATTCTACCTCACATAATAAAAATCCCAACACTCCCACCAAGATATTTTGCGGATCTTGACTCTACAACCCTTCGTCCAAAAAATAGGGGAACACCAACACTTAAAATTATGCTTAAAACCAAAATTAACTTCAGAACAAGGGAATACCTCCCAATCCAGCCAATCAACATTGATGAACAACTCCCCGGGTTGACTTGGATCCACACAGAGTCCCTCTCGCCACCTAAAATTACCCTATTAATCCTCTCTATAACCAATCCAGAATTCCGAGAATTCCACATTCCTTTTCGATGGGATACGTTCATCCATCCTGAACAATTTATTTTACCACGCCAACTTAATCTCTACCGTGAAATACGCAAACGAATTTGGAAACCATCTACGGGAAAATCTGTTCTATGCATGAAACCTATAGAAGATGTCGAAGAAGCTTTGTCCCCACCTTTACAAGAAACGAATCCCATCAAACAGATGTTCACCTGGACCCTATCGCTGGAAACAATACAGACCAACCGAGCGCTCCTAATTTTGCTAAATGGCATGAGAAAAGACCCAATCAAACCATTATTTGGAAATGTATACTTTCGAATCTTTGACAAGCTGTACAATTATTACGTCCTCCACCACCGACCTTCAAAAGGTGGTATAACAATCATTATCCATCCTCACGAATTCTACTTTTCCAGAATCTCCGGTTACCCCGTACGATTCATGTACAAAGCATTATCAAAACTATCAGGAGTGAACGACTGGAACATCATTTCTGATCACTTCCCGGAATATCGTCTCCTGGCCCATCCTTTACCATATGAACTCCATGCCCGGCTTTCTGGAATTTTATCACCAACTTATTAAAAACAACAGAAATATTTTTTATATACAGGCCTTTCCCTTTCAAAGCACCGGTCACCATCCATTGCCACTCAACTAATTTGCAGCGTATTCAAATTGAAGAAACCGATAATGCTCAACATGTCTGGCTTAAAGTAATGGCTTTAAAAAATGAGGACGATGAAGGGCATCTTGACATCAGTTTTTATGGTCTCACCCACGTCAACAACATCACTGTACGGCCACCCACTGGAACACTCGCCTATCACTCTGGGAACACATGCGAGCTTTCGATTCCAGTCGTCGGACTCCCCAACACAACAAAATTCCGCTTTAACCACATCCCAACAATTACACATTCAAACGATCTACAAGCTGAACTCGGACGATTTTGCTCAAAGCACTCCAGCGTCACTTGGACTCGCTTACAAGGATTTGGTGCTGCCGAAATATACGTTCTTCAATTTTTACCTTATACTTTTGTTACGCACCAGCGAATTAGACCCATCCTACCCCCATGTATCACTTTCATCTTCCCCCCACTGGACACTCTAGAAGATAGAGTTCAACTAGAGGAATCGGCCGCCAGCAGGCACCATTGCACCCTTATCCCATGCACTGATTTTATCGTATGTCCTACCACTTTCGAAGAACCTGAGGGCCCGCCTCATAAACACTGCACCAACAAACATTGTGTACGATTTTTTGAAAAAAGCTGAACATTGTACCGTATTTTTTTCTTTCTCTCATTCCAACCCGGAAATATAACTTTTTTTATCACAGAAAAATTTGTTTGATCCTTACTTATAATCTGCCTTCCTTTTCCTGTTTTCTTTCCGACATAGCCAAGTCTGAAATAATCCTGTTACTTGTCAAAAAAAATATTAAAAACTGAAATATCTTTTCTCTCTTCAGACATAGCAAAGCCTGTATTGTTCCCGTTTTTTTTCTTCAGACATAGCAAGGTCTGAAGTTTCCTCGAAATAAATAAACGGGGGACTATGAACAAAACAACGAATAGTTGCGATATAAAAATATTTCTGGAATATTGTGATCCCCGGTCTCTTTTAAATATACTTTAGATTATCATAACTTCACACCAATTGGATTTTTTTTCCTAAACAAACCAATATCTTAGAAAACAAACCTTCTTCTCCTTGTTATATAGGAGCATGAACGTGACTCGAACCTCCTATGAAATAGAGGGACAATTGATCAACATGGACTTTGTCATTACGCCAACTTACCAACATCCCACATCTAGACCAGCTTGGACCGATTTTTTTCAACGGGTCAGTTGGAATACAACCCTTCCACCACCAAAGAACCTTTTGTGTATCAACTTGGAAAACCACGGGATATTCGTTTATAGACGATGCCCACCATTCATCTTAGACAAAGATCCATGTGCAAACTGGTTGGAATGGATTATCTACGGAACACCGATTCCAAATGGGCCCATTAAAATGCTGCACGTTAAAAAAGGAATGAATCCAAACAACATTCGGAACAACACTTCTATCTGCACCCACATAATGTACGAATTGTACACATCCCAACTTGAGAAGAAACCTAAAGATGAACCAGCGATCCCAAGTCGACAATGTACCATACTTTGAAAACTTAATAAAATTATTTGGTTGTTCCCAATACACTTATGATTTAAAAAAAACCCAACAATATTAATCTTGGGGTCGCAGACCCTACTTAACCAGATCTTCTACCCCTTCGGCCAAACCCTATATTGCATTGAAAAACAGAAATGGTATAACGTGACAAAATTCACATCCAACCTCCAAACCAAAGATTTAGAACAGAAAGGAAAGCCGATCTGAGTTATTCAAAGAATTTTTTAAAAAAAAGTTAACATAAAAAATCTTCAACCCACCCCAACACCCGACGAAGAGGAAAAATTTGGAAATTTTTATCTCTTCTTTAAATAAATAACGAGCCTAAATAAATCTTTCATACAAAGAATATTTTAACCTATCTCAACGCTCGGAGAGGAGTACGTTTGGTTCTCACTGGAAAGGAAAGCTGGGAATTCGGAACTGGTTCAGGCTCCCTCGCGTGCATCACGACTGACTGAGATAGCCTAAGAGCTCGGCATGATCTGGGGGTGGCGGGTTCGGTGAGCCTGGACTTCTTCACGTGCCCTTTTGGCTCTTCCAATCTGGGGTCAATCAGAAATTCCTATCTCTTCCTTAAATAAAATAACGAGCCTTAATAAATCTTGAACACAAACACACCAAACTGACCAAATTAACTACACACCATTTGGATTTTATACCCCATATCCCACACTTTTAAACACGGCCCTTTTATTCTTCTCTCTTCTTCGACCAAGCCAGAACCGAATATTTTTTTTAATAGCGCAAACACAACCTAATAAGGGCCTGAATCCGATGCGAAGTAAGCTGTGATGTTATTTTGAGCCCTTTGCATGAACCCGGAATTAGTCCTTGGTTCTGGTACTACCACTTAGGTAGCAGTAATCCGGTCTTTCAAATCACCCTCCCCGGACTCACTTTTGTCCCAACTTATAAATAAAATTAATGGTGTATAATGCCAGCCATTGGCTACCTCCCTTTATTTCTCCAACATAGTTCTGGGAGTGGTAGTTAATATTCTTCCACCTTTGGGGCTGTAGCGGATTATAAAGCCTCTTCTCTTTTCTCTTCTTTTCTTTTTTAACAACTGGGGTGACATACCAAGTCCTCCAGTTTCCTATAAATGATTCTCTTCCTTCCTAAAAAACCATCTTCGACACTCAAAAAAATTTTTTTTAACAGTTTACTCTATGAGAAATCGCCCTTTAAAACTTAATCGGAAAAAAACTTCCGTTTATTTTGACTCTTCGAATCTGGGTTATTCAAGAGTAATAAAATGAAGTTAACATAAAGATTCTTTAACCCACCTCAACACCCGAAGAAGAGGAATTCTTCTTTGAATGAAATAAAGAGCCTTAATAAATCTTTAACACACCACACCAAACTGACCAAATTAACTACGCAACTTTTTGTGATTTTATATCTCATAACCCACACTTTTAAACACGGCTCTTTTTTCCTTATTCTTCGACCAAACCAGAACCGAATATTTTTTTAGCGGAAACACACAACAAACGCCGAAAAAGATCTATTCAAAAAAATAACAGATATACCGGCTCCGCCGGTTAATAATAAAAATTCAACCCTTCACTCTACACATCAGTTATCTAGACTGGCCAAACCTAACCTAATTGGTAGTCCCGTACAGGACATAACAGACTGTGGCTCCGCCACACATAATAATTTACACACCCGACGAAATCGACACACCAGCTTCGCCCGTTTTTATAAAACAATCAGACTCTCTACTCTACACATCAGTTATTTAGACTGGCCAAGCCTAACCTAATTGGATATCCCACACAGAACGCAACAGATTGTGGCTCCGCCACATAAAATAATTTTTACACCCGTCGTAAATTACAAATAAATTGGCGTACCGGCTCCGCCGGTTGATAACAAAATCGGACCCTCTACTCTACACATCAGTTATCTAGACTGGCCAAACCTAACCCAATTGGAAGCCCCTTACACAACGCAACGGACCGTGTCTCCGTCACACCTGAAAACTTTACACACCCGGCTCAAACTACAAATCGACTTACCGGCTCCGCCGGTTAATAATCAACTCCGACCCTCTGCTCTACACACCAGTTATCTAAACTGGCCAAACCTAACCTGATTGAAAGCCCCAGACATGACACAACTGACTGTGGCTCAGCCACTAAATAATTTACACACCCGGCAGAAATTACTAGAAAAATTCTATCGCAAAGGATGAAAAATAACTCGGAACCTAATAAACTCTGACCGCTAGATGGCACACACTGTTAAACCAACAGACCAGATTAACCCAACAAGAGGACACATTTAAGAATACAACGGAATTAAATAAACAAACACAGTCTATTGAACACAATTAATACAAACAAATTTTATATTTATAAAAAACTTTACGCATCTACACTCATCCTGTAGAACATAGGAGGCCACACAACGCTCAATATAAATTATTATAATTTTAGATCCAAGGCACTAGACCTATACCATCCAACTTAGAAACTAAAAAATTAGTTTTTTTGGGGGCCGCTAGATGACGCACCCCACGTGGTCTCTAGGAACCAAACAGATCCCATCTCAGTAAAACATAAAAATCATTTTGACACATACACTAATAATCTCAACGCATTTCAAGAATTAATATAACAAAATTAATCAGTTTGAAACCATAAAATCGAAATTATTCGATTAGGATCTTCGATCACAAGATGGCGCACTCCACATGGTTTCCATATATGTAGAAATCAAATAACAAATCACTTAGCCCAAGTCTAACTCAAATCTAAGTAACTAAACAACCGGCTTCGCCGGCCACAAATGAAACAAAAGTAAAAGCTTTATATTTAACTAAAACAAATTAGTTTCTTATTCTGGCCGCTAGATAGCACACCCCACATGGTCTTAAAGAAACAAACAGGTCCCGTCTCACTAAAGCTTTAAAAACAAATATAAACCATTTGGCTATTTACATGCGCACTAAAAATCTAAAGATACTGAATTAAAATAAAAAAATCAGTTGATAAATTCATCCGCTAGACAACATATTCTATACTATTCCCATACACGTAGAAATAAAAAGATAAAAATATTTACAAACAAACCTCATAAAAATAGAACAACCCGGCACAAAATCACTAACACACCGGCTTCGCAGATATAATCAGAAACACAAATAGAACCTTAACAAATTAGTCTCTTATTTTTACCGCTAGATGGCGCATCCCATTGGGTCTCTAGAAAACCAACAGATTTCGTTCTCTTCAAAACATTAAAAAAATACAAACCATTCAGTTATTTACATTTGAGTTCGATAGAAATAAATAAGTTTGAAACCAAACAATGAAATAAACCGGTTGGTAACTTCGACCGCTAGATGACATACCCCACATAATCTCTGTATACACAGGAATAGACAAATCTTTTCACCTGTAAATACGAATCAAACACATCTAAATTTAAGCAACTGACACACCGGCCTCGCCGGTAAAAAAGGAACACTATCAAACAAATAAATCTCTTAGTCTGGGCGCTAGATGGCGCATCCCCCGTGGTACTTACAGATCCCATCTTATATAAAAACAAGCGTTAAATTAAAATAAACACCATTCAGTTATTTTCACGGGCACTAAAAATCTTGACACCTATAAAGGTACCGACTTTAATATAACAAAATAAATCTGGTTGAAACCAAAAAAATGAAATAAATCGGTTGATAAATTCGACCGCTAGATGGCGTACTACATACAATCGCCATATACACAGGAATCAATAGACAAAAAACCTTTACAAACAAACCAATAAAAGCGAACCACATGTCACAGATTTTCTAACGCACCAGCTGGCATAATCAGAAATAAATAAAACTTTAAGTCTCCTATTATGGCCGCTAGATGGCGCTTCCCACGTGGTCGCTAGGAATCAAACTGATTCCATCCCTTTTAACCAATAAATAAGAAATATTTGACTATTTACGCATGCCCTAAGAAAATACTAAATTTAATGGAACACAATTAAACGTTTTTATAACCAAAAAACCAAAAAATCAGTTGATAACTTTGACCGCTAGATGACCTACCCTACACGATCTCTATATAGACAGAGTAATTAGACAAAATACTCTTACAAAATTAACTGACACACCGACCTCGCCGGTTTATATAAGACACAATCAAAACTTGACATTTGACTAAAATAAATTAGTCTCTTATTTCGGGCGCTAGGTGGCGCATCCCACGTGGTCGCCACGTGGTCGTCTCTTTACAAAAAAGATATCTTTTTTTATCGCCCATTTCATTACTATTCTTCCATTATTACAATTATTACAGTTATTATACTTGTAATCATAAATATAATAATAATTTATTATTATTATTATTATTATTATTATTTTTTTTGGATTTTTTTACACTTTGCACTTATATCTAATTGCACAATTAAAAGTTATACTCGCGGTTGATAGGTCTAGCTCGGCCCCTACCACGCCCTACTGGCCTCGAAGTCAGTCTGACACTTATTGCTCTCTCCCCCAGGCTCCTAGCCAGAGCCTCCCCAGCAGCCCTAAAAGCTGCCATCTCCGGAGTTTCTGGCTCCAGAGGATCTACCGGTTCCTCAGGTTCCACCGGTGGAACCTGCTCCCTATAGTTGTCAAGGAAGGGTCGGAACAAGGGTCTTATTTGGTGGTAAGCAGCCAGCTCGACTTCCAGGTCTTGGCTAAATGCCCAAGGCGTTACGCCTATTCTCAGAGATTTTACAGAGTGCTCTCTTGCCGCCCAGAAGGCTGCAAAAGTGAACTCGTAAATCCCGAAGAATTCCACTTTAATGGCCCGGAAAACTTCACCCACCTCGGCCTTCAAAAGATTAGGATAACAATGAGATCGTAAAGCGAACAACGCGAGCCGTAAGGCCCGAACAAAATCAGCAAAAGCTAGGGCATACGGAGGCACAATATGGCCACAAAATTCCGTATGATCGGCGTTACACGCTGGGGCTGCCGCCTCGAACTTACCCCCATCGACCCGCACGTCAAGCTTGTTGTAAGCACAAATCATGGTCAACGTGCGACGATCCAACGTGAAAACGCGATCGTTGTAAAACCAGAGGTTACCCTTGCCATCCAGCCGGATGACACGAGTAAACTCAACCCCCCTAATGACTTGCCTTTCGGGTTGTGCCATTGTAATTAGCAGAAATGAAGAGCGAGATGAATTTGCGACCGGACAGTTCCACAGTGGTAATGAAACTGCGAAGCCTCCCAATGCGACAATTCCTTATTTGCCTTTATTTCCAATTTTTTCTTTTTTCATATACAATTTATTATTTCCTTCTTAGTAAACACTATATGAAAGAATTCTTATAAATAAAATATTCCCTCTATTTCCTAAAAAAATTTAGTTCTTATTATCGATAATTCTATCAAAATTTTCTTATCGATTTTCTTACTATGGTACTTCCAAAATTCGATCGTTCTCACTTTAAATAAATAGACAAAATATATTTTCAAACCTAATTAACACACCGGCTTTCTTCGAATTAAATTAAAACACAATCAAGATTACATATTTAACTAAAAAAATTAGTTATTCTGAGCGCTAGATGGCGCATCCCACGTGGTCGCCACGTGATTACCATATGGTCGCTCTCTCTACAAATCTCTTTCTCTACAAAATGTCTGTACATTAAACATATTTCGAATCAGCACTCTGTAAATTACTCTGATCAACCAAATATTTTCTAAGGATAATTTTCCCATTACTCGCAGCCAAAACGTCCATTAGCCTTCCGGCAACAAACGTTTTATTTTAATCAAATGAGTCTCTTATTCTGGACGCTAGGTGGCGCGTCCCACGTGGTAGCCATATTGTTGCCACGTGGTCGCCATTGTCGCCACGCGGTCGCCATTTTGTCGCCACGCGGTCGCCCCCTTTTTTTTCCCTTACTAAATGTCTACACATTCTATAATAATTAAGTTCTTTTTAAATCAACAATCTGTAAGAAACTCTGATCTTCCCTCAAGGAATATATTTCTGTTCTCATTATTCACAACCAATACGCCCAGCACAGTAGTCTCCTGACAACAAACTTCAGTCACATTAGTTGTTCTTTTGGGGCCGCTAGGTGGCGCATCCCACGTGGTTACCACATGGTCACCTGCTCTACAAATCTTTATTTCAAAGGTCTGTACATTAAATATATTCTATAATAATTAAGTATTTTTTTCAACACTCTGTGAATTGCTCTGATCAACCAAGTTTATTCCAAAGGAATACTTTTCCCATTACTCACAGCTAATACGCCCAGCACATTAGTCTCCCGACAAAACAAGCCTATAGATTCATTTTTTTGAAGCACGCCTGGAACTCAGCCACTTTATCTAAGTATAACTCTTCTTTTCTGCACCTACGAAATATATTTTAAATGAATTATTTAAGAAATGAAGGTGCTTATCTGTGACCCTCGAAAGAAATTTGTCCCTTCGGTTGGTAAAATAACGCCTATTAGCCCGGGTAAAACCATGCCACTACCACCCAGCACCATCTCCGTTCGCCAACAATTGAGTACGGGAAAAACTCTCCCCATCCATCCTACAAAATTACCAAACAATACAACAATTCTGTACTTTAAACACAGCAAATAAATTGAAAACGCTCCCAATATTTAAGTTTCTTTTAAACCATGCAGTAAAATACAACTCATACAATACGCCATTGCCTTGAAACACACTGTCCGGTATCGATTAATTCCATCAAATCAATCTTTAACATAAACTTATCAATTTCTTTACTACGACACGTCCATAATTCGACCGTCTTTCCTTCAAAGCAAATAGACAAAAATATTTTTTTAAACCAACTGACACACCGACTTAACTGGATTTGAATGTAACACAATAAAAATTTATATTAGTCTCTTATTCTGTCTGTACATTAAAAATATTCTATAATAATTAAATACCAAGAACTTAAAAATGAATCGAAATAAATTACACATGATACTGTATTTCCACAGAGACCAGCAATACTTTGACCAAAGTGATTCAAACATAGACCAAAAGACTTTGAATCAAACACGTTTTTCCATTTTTAAAAAAAACAGAGACCAGAGGCTTTAAAAACAAACACATTATTTCCACGTCTTTCATAAAAAGAGAGAGACCAAAGATCTTTTAAAACACATTTTTCACAACAGATATTTCCGCATTTTTTCTGACAAAAAACAGAGACCAAAGACCAAACGCACTTATTATACGACAGATTATTTCCACGTTTTTTAACAAATCAGAGACAAAAGACTTTTAAAAAAAAGCGCATATTTTTAAGAAAGAAAGAGGTTAATCGTCACAAATGAAACTTCTTTTTATATTATTCACTGGCCCCTGGAACGGAAGCATCAGAGACCGGACCCACATCCATGGGAAGATTCTCCTCGTTATCCAAGGTCTCGTTTAGCATCTCCAAGGTCTGGTCTAATATATCAGCATCCTCCTCTAGGGTCAGATCTATTATTTCAGCAACATCGTCTGGAAAAAATTAAAAAAACAACACATTTGAATCAACACATTTTGAAATCAACAAATCGAAATCTTTTCCTTCTACCTTCGTTAGATAAATCTATGATTTCCTCAATAAACTGCACATCATCATTAACCTCCATTCTTTCCGGAATACGACCATCGCCACCATAACGCAGAAATTCGACAAAATTTGGATATAAACCCTTCGCTACCGACTCCATAAACGCATCAATTCGTTTCAAATCCGATTCCATAATCACATGCGATCCTTGACCTGTTGTCTGGTTGAGCTCTCAGATTCGAATGACCGACCAGCTCCCTCTGAACGGCTTTATATACCACCCAGACTCAACGCGATTGGACCTTACTGGCCCCGCCCCGCCATACGCCATAACCACGCCGTGCATTCAAATCACGCCGCGCATTCAAAACACGCCTTCTACCCTGTTACTCAAAACACGCCGTGCATTCAATGCATGCCGTGGATCCCAAGCACGCCGTGCATTCGATGCACGCCATGGATCCCAAGCACGCCGTGCATTCAATCCACGCCGTTTATTCTCTTACTCGAAGCACGCCGCGCATTATATGCACGCCGTGGATCCCAAACACGCCGTGCATTCAAACCACGCCGTTTACTATTTCTACTCGAAGCACGCCGCACATTCAATACACGCCGTCGATCCCAAGCACGCCGTGCATTCAAACCACGCCGTTTATTCTTTTACTCGAAGCACGCCGCGCATTATATGCACGCCGTGGATCCCAAACACGCCGTGCATCCAAACCAGGCCGTTTATTATTTCTACTCGAAGCACGCCGCACATTCAATACACGCCGGGGATCCCAAGCACGCCGTGCATTCAAACCACGCCGCGCATTATATGCACGCCGTGGATCCCAAACACGCCGTGCATTCAAACCACGCCGTTTATTAGGTCTACCCGAAGCACGCCGCGCATTAGATACACGCCGCGGATGCCACACACGCCGTGCATTCAAACCACGCCGTTTATTCTTTCCACTCGAAGCACGCCGCGCATTGGATGCACGCCGTGGATGCCACGCACGCCGTGCATTCAAACCACGCCGTTTATTCTTTTACTCGAAGCACGCCGCGCATTAGATGCACGCCGTGGATGCCACGCACGCCGTGCATTCAAACCACGCCGTTTATTCCTTTACTTGAAGCACGCCGCGCATTTGACGCACGCCGTGGATCCCAAACACGCCGTGCATTCCAACCAAGCCGTTTATTCTTTCTCCTCGAAGCACGCCGCGCATTAGATGCACGCCGTGGATGCCACGCACGCCGTGCATTCAAACCACACCGTTTATTCTTCTACTCGAAGCACGCCGCGCATTCGATGCACGCCGTGGATCCCGAACACGCCGTGCATTCAAAACCACGCCATTTACCCATGTACTCAAAGCACGCCGTTCATACTATGCGCGCCGTGGATCCCAGGCACGCCGTGCATTCAATCCGCGCCGTGATCGGATACACTGCTAGCAACACTCCCATTCGCTACCACACTATAGCGCTCCACCCACCTAGGGCGGAGCTCCCCCAATAGGCGGAGCCCCCCTGACCGTATATAAGCATCCCACTACTCTACCCAGCATCATCAGTTCCACTCAAACAGTCCTCTTGAGAACAATTCACTCCACTGCTGCTCCGAAGTACTAAATTGGCCCGGACCACTAGGCGCATTCTTCTCCCCTGGATTGAATTATTCAAACAACCATGTAATTAAGTATTTTAATTCTATTTCTTACTGTTTATTTCTGTTTCTCGTGCTTATTTCTGGGACTATGGTTTGTGGCTAACTAAGGACCACCCCTTCCACCCCAGTCATAACCAAGGAAACCATGTTTTTATCTACGACATATCAGAGGGGTGAATGTCGTGCCTACGTAATAGGCATCCAAACACAAACACAACTATTTTTTTTTNTTTTTTATGTTTTCTCTCACCTTTTTATCCTTCCTACTTAGTATTAAAAAATATTGGTTTTCTTCCAGTAGGGATCGTGCCCCTTCTGGGTCGATCTCTGGTCCCGTCCAAATAAGAGTATAGAGATTTAGGGACCGAAACTCTGCACTTATGCTTATGGTATGGGTAATTTGGATTCTCTACTGAAGAACTGGAATTAGATAAAACCTTTTGTTCTAAGTTAGTTAATTTAATTTTCTTAAGTTAATTGTACAAATTAAGTCTTTTTTTCTCATACTTTTTTCTCAACCAACCAACCTCCTAAATTCCCCAAATTTCCCCCTTTTTTTCTCGACTCTCTTTGTTTTAAATCTCGTTCATAGTGTGTCCTTCAGTTGCCTGCAACTCAAGACACCCCCGGGTATGGCCTTGGTTAAGATGGGACTTGGAGCTAGTAATCGCTCACCTGGTGAGACTTACACAAGCCCAATTGCCCTAGCCTGGTAAGATACACCCGTGCCATAACGTCGTCTGATATGGAGTAGCTGGACTGCTCCATTTGAAAGGCACGTATAGGTATTGACACATCCAGTGGTCCGCCTCCACCAATGGCTCCTTGGAACAGTCATTGAACTTGGTTACAAGAGTGAACTTTGAAATATTCCCATTTATCCCTATTTTCTACCCTCTATAACAATTTGGAAAACTACTTTCAACAAATTTTATCTTATTCGCTCTGATTGAGCAAAACTTGAAATATTCCCATATTTCCCCATTCTTAATTTATTTCTTTATGATTATCCTTCATAAGGTTTCTTTTGATTTAAAAATCTTATCTTTAATTTAAAAAAATTTTTTTTCTCACTCCTTAGCGTGGGAAAACTTTGTGGATATCCTCTATAAAGATTTTGAAAACTATTTTTAAATTTTATTCTTATCTTTTTCACTCTAATTGATCTTGATCACAAAAACAAAACTCGAAATATTCCCATATTTCCTCACTTTTTAATTTATCTCTGGGTGATCATCCTTTATAAAAAATTTTTTTTCTACAATCATATTCTTACTTCTTTCTTTTTTCACTACTTAACATGGGTAAACTATGTGAATATTCTCTATAAAAATATTTTTTTGAAAACTATTTTAAACAATATTATCTCTATTTTTATCTTATTAAGAAACGAAATTTGAAATATTCCCATATTTACTTATTTTTTAATTTATTTCTCTGTGACTATCCCTTATAAGGACTTTTAAAAATTATTTTTTTTCTCACTCCTTACCATGGGAAAACTTTGTAAATATCCTCTATAAAAAATTTTTTTTACAATTTTTATCTTTTTCTTATTAGCTCTGATTTGGTCTTAATTACAAGAATGAAACTTGGAATATCCCCATATTTCCTTATTCTTAATTTATTTCTTTATGATTATCCTTCATAAGGTTTTTTTTAATATTTTAAAATCTTATCTTTATTTCTTTAATTTATTTCCTCTCGCTCCTCTGCGTGGGAAAACTTTGTGGATATCCTCTATAAAGATTTTTAAATTTTATTTCTATCCTTATCTCTTTCACTCCAATTGATCTTGAATTACAAGAGCAACACTCAAAATATTCCCATATTTCCTCATTTTTAAATCTATCTCTTTGTGATTATCCTTTATAAAGGTCTTTAAAAATATTTAACAATCATATTCTTCTTTCTTTCTTTTTTATTTTTTTTCACTACTTATGGGTAAACTCTGTGAATATTCTCTATAGAGATTTTGTAAATTATTCTAAACAATATTATTTCTATTTTTTATCTTGCCCACTCTGATTAAGAAACAAAATTTGAAATATTCCCATATTTCCTTATTTTTTAATTTGTGATCATCACTTAAAAAGGACTTTGAAAAATATTTTTTTTTCTTTTTTTTCATGGGAAAACCTTGTGAATACCCTCTGTAAAGATTTTTTTAAAAAAACTATTTTAAACAAATTTATTTTTATCTTTATCTTATTGATCTTGATTACAAGAA
>B570J13880_100010_pt1 | contig 19698 bp, 20 predicted proteins | sample LakMenEpi26Jun08_FD_13880 | JGI IMG/M metagenome (IMG submission 13880) | reverse complement strand
GCTAAAAAGAGCAAAAAGCAAAAAGAGAATATTTTCTCCAGCGCCGTCAGAACTTGAGGAGGACTGAGCAAGCAAAGAGGTAACGTGCCAATTGTATTGTAGTAGCAGCATTTGATCCTAATAATATTAAAATTCAATCAACTTTTAAGTTTCTATCCTAAAAATCACTCTTAAATCAATAATTTAAACAAAAATTCGCTTTTTTGTTACCAAAGTATACTAAAAAATAAAATTTATTTTCTTTAACCATAACCTTAACCTTATATTCAGGAAATCTTAATTTGCTAAGTTCCCTTAGATGGTGATATTCAGTAACTACAGTCATAAAAATTACAGAGTTGTTGAAGGTAAATTTTATACCAATTTTCTCAAGCTTTCAGTAAGTCTGGGGAATAAAATTGGGTTTTGTCTGGGAAAATATAAGAACTGGGGATTAATTAACAACAATTCACAGGTATAATAAATATTAACCCCAGCGACAATTAAAAAATAATGATCACAACCCAAGCAAAAATAATCAATCAATTAAAAACCCTAGAAGCACTTTCTCAACAAGGTGGATATAGTGATATTGTGGCTTTATCTCTGAGAAAAATTATTATTCACGAAAAAAATAATATTCAGGTACAAATTCAAGAATTAGAGACCGATTTACAAGTATTTGAGCAACAGTATCAATTATCATCTGAAGATTTTTATCGCCAATTTAAAACCGGACAATTAGAAGATGACATAGACTTTGTTGAATGGAGTATTTTCTATGAAATGTGGTTGGATTTACAAAAGCGTTTAACATTAATTCAACATTAATAAATACTGTAACATAAAATAGGATGGTAGGAAAAGCAGTTATCATTGATATTAGGGTTTTTTCTTTTCTTCCCCTGATGAATTTTCTTGTAAAAATCCAACGGAATTATTATATGTATAATTACAAACGAGCTATTTTATCATTATTTTTAGTAGTGTTCTGCACTCTTATTAGCAGTTGTGATGCTAATAATAACGCTAATTACTCGACTCCAGAAACTACACCCAATAACAACATTAATCCCATTCCTCAAAAAGAACCAGAAAAGTCTCCTATTCCGACAATTAAGCCATTTTTAAACAATTCCCATAGTAAACCTAACTCTAAAAAAACTAGCAACGTCACCTTATACACAAGTGATGCTCAATGTCAAGAGTTAATTGCCAAAAAAGTCCAGGTTTCCGCAGTAAAACCGATGAATGAGGCCATAGGTAAAATATTCAAAGAACAAAATACAGCAGATTTTAGCGTATCCGGTTATCGTGTAAATAAAAAAAATGGTATTGTTATTGTTGATATCCGATTATCACCAGAATCAAAAAGACAAGTATCTTCTCTTTCTAGTTGTGAACAGTTTGCATTATTTAGCAGTATCCGCAAAACATTAATTAGTAATGCTCAGTGGAAAATAAAAGAAGTCCGCTTTACCGAGCGGGGAAAGGATATAATGCTGTAATACTAGGCTTGAAAATGCTATTATTACAAATAACCTAACTATGGTAAAGATTTTCTAGTGATTTTTCCCCAATACAAAAATACAATATTAAGATACAAAAGTCTTGATTCAAGAGGAAAAAATCAATGGATGTCAAACTAATTTTAGTGGGTTTAACAGTTATATTCACGGTTTCGTGCTTATTCTTTGGTACGAAAAATGGCTTTTACGATTCCGATAACTATCATGGTAACGGTTCTGCACATTAACAAGAGAGATAACTTAGTTTGCTAAGGTTCAGAACTTTGCTGAGGAATATTGCACAAAAGCCAAGTTTCTCAGTTATTAGTTTGAGGGTGGAAGAATGAGGGATAATCTATCAGTTGATTTTGATGTTGATATTGGGGAAACAGCTAATGAGTTAGAATGTTTCCCCTATAGCGTTCAGCATGAAGATGAGGGTGTGTGTCTACTAGTCAGAATGGGACCACACAGCATTCTATTAGATTTCGGCTTGACCAATATTTCCCCTATAGCGCGGAATTTGACTAAATCAGCAAATCATGGTACATCATCCATACCAGCGGATTTAGTCTTAGTTAGTCATGCCCATCCCGATCATGCAAGAGGCTTATTAACACTACATCAAGCTTTTCCCTCATTACCTATATATGCTAGTGAAGTAACAACAAAGTTATTGCCGCTAAATTGGCTAGAAGCAGAACTACCAGTAACCTCCTCATTTTGTCAAGCCTTACCATTGCGAGCTCCTATAGAAATCAAAGAAAATCTCATAGTAGAATTATTCCCCGCAGGTCATTTACCTGGTGCTGTGGCCATTCTCCTCACTTACCACACCCCCAACCGCGATTATAAATTATTTTATACTGGTGATTTTTTCCTCTCTAATTCCCGATTAGTAGAAGGGTTGCGACTCGATGATCTCAGAGGTTTAAATTTAGACGTGCTATTAATTGAAGGTAGTTATGGAACATCCCGCCATCCCCATCGTCGTCACCAAGAAAATCAACTAGCAGAAAGGATTCATCGCGCTATTAGTTCTCTGGGAACAGATGAAAGCTGTTCAGTGATTTTGCCTACTCCAGTATTGGGATTAGGTCAAGAATTACTCATGTTATTACGCTCACATCACCATTTTACAGGTAGAGATCTAGATATTTGGGTGGATGGTACTGTAGCCGCTGGTTGCGATGCTTACTTAGAACTTTTACCCCATCTTCCTACCGCAGTTCAGAATTTTGCCCGTCACCAACCTTTATTTTGGGATGAACGGGTAAAACCTCGTGTTAGACGATTAAAGCCGGAAAATTTGGCAAATTTAGGGACATCTCCCTGTATTGTGATTACAGACTCTTCCGCAGATTTAGGTAAATACTGCCGAGCCAACACAGGCAATTGGTTAATTCTTTTACCTGAAAAAATTGATATTCCCGTTAATCAGGAATATTTAGCACCCACAAAATTTGCCAGTTATCTTTTAGCACAACACAGTGATGGACCAGGAACAACCCAACTAATTCATAATTTACGACCTCAGCACGTAATTTTTGTCCATGGTTCTCCCAGCTATTTATCAGACTTAACTTGTTTAGAAGAGTTGCAAAACCGCTATCATGTCCATTCACCCGCCGCCGGCACTCTAGTAGAATTACCGATTGGAGAAATATTTTTACAACCTGCTGCCCCGGAAACTAATTATGGAGGGGAGTTGACGGAGTTGGGGACTGTGATTAATATCACTCTTCCTGATACAGTAACAGCCGATCCCCGGTGGCGACAATTTGCTGATACGGGTTTAATAGAAGCACGTTGGCAGGGTGAAGACCTGGTATTACGGGGATTATCCCCACGAGAACTATTAAACCCAAATAATCTTCGTCTTAATTCTGGTGATGTTGCGTGCTGTGGTAGCTGTAGACACCAAAGGGGGCAACGGTGTTGGAATCCCGCTGCCCCTTTGTATAATTTCAAAGTTACCCTTGACGGATACTGTCCTGCTTTTGAACGCTTGACGTGAATTTAATTTAGGAGCGTTTAATCTGGATTTAGGTCAGTATAAGGGTTATGAATACGCTCTGCTTCTGGACAGTCATCAGTTGTCAGCGGTTCTATATTACCGCGTTGCACTGACGCTAATTTTTGAGAGACAGATCCGATGCTTTCGAGACGAACCATCTCCTCCCAAGAACAAACTTCATCTTCTTCATCTGTTTCATAGCGTAAAGTCACTAAATCGCCCTCGATATCAATGATGCGGGCTCGCTCTATCCAGCGCTGTTGATCCCGCAAAAAAACACATACCTCCCGCCCGTCGCAACAGAGTTGATAAATTTTGCGGTGTAGCATGTAGTGCTTCTGCCTTTTTATACAACGTAGTTAAACCTGTCAAATTCGGGTTTGATCTCTGGAATATCAGCCTTTAAGGGGTGAAGTTCGCGGTGAGAACCCAGTAAGTTTAGTGACTCAATTTTACCACTTATTTTTAGTCATTAGTTTTAGGTGAAATTTTGGGTCTTAAGCTTTAGTTTACCGCATTAGTTGAACGGCTATGGCAACTGTTAATATCAACGGACATTTTTCTTTGATTTGGCGTTGCCAGGGGGGTGTTAGTTAGCTCTGAAAGAATGCTTCACCAATAACAATATTATATCTGGGTATAACATAGATTTCAGCCTTTTAATCAGATTATCTCTCTAGGTATAGATCATACTCTGGGTTGTGTCTAGAATATCTTCCCCGGTGTTAAAATCTGTATTATATATAAATAATAACATTTTTTTTGATTCCTTAACTGTGAATAATTTTTTAGCTGTGAAGGTCAAGTCTCTTAGCTGCTGACTGTATTAGGGTAAAACTGCCGAAAATCTTCATCTTTTTGGCTTAATTGCACCCAATTTAAGTTAAGGGCTTGCATTTTCTGGACTAGACGTTGGCAAGCTGGACGTTCTGTGGCATAATGCCCAGCGTCAATTAAGACTAAACCCAGATCACGGCTTTCTTGGAATTGATGAAATTTACAGTCGGAAGTTAAATAAACTTGGGCATTAGTTTTAGCTACTGCGGAAATAAACCCCGCCCCAGAACCGCCTAAAACCGCTACACGGGAAATTTGCTGTTTTAGATCGGCTGTGGGTGAAAAAATTAAATGGGTTGGATTTAATTGAGTTTGAATATAATCAAGTAAAGCTTGTAGTGTTAATGTAGATGTAAGCATTCCTACTCGCCCATAACCGAAACCTGCTTGAGTAGGAATAATAGGTGATACTTGTTGAAGTTCGAGAAGTTGCGCTAAGACATCAGCAGTTCCATCTGCCACTTGGTCAAAATTAGTATGGGCGGTGTAAATGCCGATATTATGGGCAAAGGATAAGCGTACCATTTCTGTTAGAGCTTCCCCAATGCGGAAAGATTTGGGGGGATGAAAAATGAGGGGGTGGTGGGCAAAAATTAGGTTAGCATGGAGAGCGATCGCTTCTTGCATAACTGCTAAAGTTGGAGTTAAACAGACTAAAATCCGCGCTTCTTGGTCTAAAATACCTGGTTCTACCTGCCAACCACAATTATCCCAACTTTCACACCAAGCAAGATTTGCCCATTTTTCAAACCAGGTAATTAAATCAGTAATTTTCATCAAATGCAAATAAATCAATAGTAGATTAAACGTATTTAATTATAATCCCATTGGGGAAGATAACCGAAAAAACTGTTTTTTGAACCAAAGTGATACATTTACCAAACCAACTAAGACTGGAACTTCTACCAGGGGTCCAATGACGGCAGCAAAAGCTACACCAGATTTGATTCCAAATACAGAAATAGCTACAGCTATGGCTAATTCAAAATTATTACCAGCAGCGGTAAATGCCACACTAGCAGCTTTTGAATAGTCGGCTTTAATTTTCCACGCTAGGTAAAAACTACTGAAAAACATTAATAAAAAGTAGATAATTAGGGGAATGGCAATGCGGACAACATCTAGAGGAATCTGCACAATTAAATCACCTTTTAAACTGAACATTACTACGACAGTAAATAAGAGAGCAATTAAAGTAATGGGACTTATTTTTGGAATAAATTGATGATGATACCACTGCTTACCTTTAGCTTTTATTAAAATCAAACGGGTCATAAATCCAGCTAAGAAAGGAATGCCTAAATAGATAAAAACGCTGTTGGCAATTTCTCCAATACTGATCTTGATAATACTTGCTGGTAAGCCAAATAAAGGGGGCAAAATAGAAAGAAAAAACCAGGCATAAAAGCTGTAAAATAAAACTTGAAAAATACTATTAAAAGCAACAAGTGCTGCGGTATATTCAGTATCTCCTTTAGCTAAATCACTCCAGACAATTACCATAGCAATACAGGGGGATAATCCAATGAGGATTAAACCAGTCATATATTCAGGTTTATCGCGTAAAAAAAGAATAGCAAGTATAAACATTACTATTGGGGCAATTATCCAAGTTAGGGATAATGATAGTCCGAGAATTTTTCTATTACGAAATATATCACCTAATTCTTCATATTTTACCTTTGCTAAAGATGGATACATCATCAAAATTAAACCAATAGCAATAGGGATATTAGTTGTTCCTACTTGGAAATGATTGATAAAAACTTCTATAGTGGGGAAAAAATATCCTAAACCGACTCCAGTTAGCATTGCTGTAAATATCCACAATGTCAAAAAGCGGTCAAGAAAAGAAAGGTGTTTAAGAGTCGGTTTTTTATTTGCATATTCCACTTAATTTACCTCTATAAATTTAGTCTTAGAGTTTCCAATAACCAGAGATCTGATTATTATTATAAAATGTGTATTTACAGCAATTTCCGGTGTTATGATCTACATATCTAGCGGTCAAGATGCCCGCACCACAATAGTTTCATGATTCAGCGGAAAACGCTGTATTAGAAGCTAGTATTTAGGCAATAGGCAAAAACTGTCAGAAATTGCCTATTACGATATTTAAACTCAGATAAATTTCGGAATCATCCAACTTGGGTAGGATATACCTGTTTCCATAGCATATCTTTAGACAGAGGAATATTAATCTCCGTCTCCAGTTTTCCAAGCTATAGATTTACTAGGTTGAGGATTAGGTAACTTCAGAGAAACTAAACCTGCTGCGAATACGAAAAACATTGATGTCCACAGACAACCAACTAAGCCAAATATTTGATAAACCAAACCGGATAAAACTGTACCCACAAGACGACCACCGGAGTTTGCCATATAGTAAAAACCCACATTTAAAGCGACCTTATCATCATCAGTAAATGCTAAAACCAGATAGGAATGGACAGCGGAATTGAAAGCAAATACGACACCAAAAACGAGAAGTCCAGCAATAATTACGATATTAGCGGGTAAACCTAATTGTAATGCCAGAGCGATCGCACCGGGAACAGCCGTTAATGTAAATGTCCAGAATCGAATAGTTTGAGATTGAGGTGGACGACCAGAACCAAATCGCCGCATGAGTGTTGGTGCTAAAAATTGAATAATCCCATAACCAATCACCCAACAAGCTAAAAATCCCCCTACCTGATAAAAAGACCAGCCCAAAGTCCCACGTAAAAACACTGGTAAAGCCACAACAAACCATACATCTCTAGATCCAAATAAAAAGAATCGCGCCGCCGAGAGAATATTTATTTCCGCGCTTTTAGAGAAAAGTTGGCTAAATTTAACCTTTTTCTTGATTTTACCCATGCCTTTGGGCAGCATTAACCCAGAAAACATAATTAAAGCCAGTCCCCCAGCCATAATCCACAGGGAATTAATAAAACCCACAGAACTGAGAAGGGCGCCACCAAGAAAGAATCCCACTCCTTTTAAAGCATTTTTAGAACCCGTTAGTACAGCCACCCACTTAAACAAAGAAGATTGAGCATCTTGAGGCACAACCAAGCGAATGGCGCTTTTAGAACTCATCTTGGTTAAGTCCTTAGCAATTCCCGAAAATGCCTGTGCAACCATCACATAAAGGACTGAAAGCCACTGCGCCCACCCTGGATTCAGAAAAGACAGCATAATTAAAGAAAACACCTGTAATCCAATCCCAGTATAAAGAGTTACTTTTAACCCAAACTGAGAACCAATCCAACCGCCGAGAAAGTTTGTAACAATTCCAAATACCTCGTAAAACAGGAACAGAGAGGCAATTTGAATAGGTGTATAACCAATTTTATTAAAATAGAGCAAAACCAACATTCGCAAAGCCCCATCAGTCAAAGTGAAGCCCCAGTATGCCAGTGTCACCAGAATATAATTCTTGAAATTAGAATTAGAAGCAGTAGTAGAAGCCATGATTAAAAATTCAAAATTGTAAATACAAACTAAAAACCCTCATTCTCTCTGCGTGCAAAAATCTTTATGGGGTAGGACCGAAAACCCACCCATAGAAAACCATTATTGCTGCAAACTTAAAGCCACCTTTCGCGCTAATTCAGTCATGCGGTTAACATAACCCCATTCATTGTCATACCAAGCCAAGATTTTCACCTGAGTTTCGTTGATAACCATTGTCGAAAGGGCATCAATAATTGCAGAACGAGGATCATCTTTATAATCAATAGAAACTAAAGGACGTTCTTCATAACCTAAAATTCCTATTAATGGTTCTTGTGCAGATGCAGTTTTTAATAAATCATTAACTTCGGCTATTGTGGTCGAACGTTCAACTTCAAATACACAATCTGTGAGGGAAGCATTTAACAAAGGCACACGCACAGCTAAACCATTTAATTTACCATTCAATTCTGGATAAATTAACCCAATAGCTGTAGCTGAACCGGTGCTAGTGGGAATTAATGACATACTTGTAGCCCTAGCCCGACGCAAATCTTTATGAGGTGCATCTACAATAGTTTGCGTATTAGTATTATCGTGAATTGTGGTAATTACTCCATGTTTAATTCCCAAGCCTTCATGAATTACTTTTACTACTGGGGCTAAACAATTAGTAGTACAAGAAGCTGCTGTTAATAAATGATGTTTTTCAGGTTCATAAAGATGATCATTCACTCCCATGACAATATTTAAAGCCTCTTCTTTAACAGGTGCAGCAACAATCACTTTTTGCACACCTCTTTTAAAATAAGGGTCAAGGGTAGCAGGTGTTCTAAACTTACCAGAACATTCCAAAACTATATCAACACCAAGGTCTTCCCAAGGAACTTCACCCGGGTGGGAATGTTCAGTAAAACTTAGGCATTTACCATCAATAATAACCTGGTTTTCTCCAGATTCTACTTCTGGTGTCCAACGCCCATGTACAGAATCAAATTTGAGTAAATGTGCTGCTGCTTTTGTTCCACCTTTGGTTTCATTAATGTGGACAAATTCTATTTCTGGCCAATTCCAAGCAGCACGAATGGATAATCTTCCCATGCGCCCAAATCCATTAATTCCTACTCTAATTTTCATGATTTTTATTAATCCTTAAAATTGCTTTTGTTTGCGTAATAATTGCCCAAGGGTGAGGTTAAATTCTGATTTACCACCAAATACTGTTCCGACTTTACCTTTGTACAAGTGAACATAATCAAGTTTGTAAGCTTCCTCTGATAAAGGAACATAGCCCACAGAATTAGCTGTTTTTGCCGCGTTTTTAATGTAGAAATCGGCAAAGTTATAAACCACAGTTTTATTTTTACTAGACCAAAGATTGACATATATAAATAAAGGTCGAGAAAGTGGTTGATATTTAGCTTTTTCTACTGTTTCTGGTGATGGTAAAATAGCACCTTTGCCACTATTAACTGCTACGACTTTTAACTTATCTCTGTTTTCTGCGTAGTAAGCATAACCAAAGTACCCTAAAGCTTCGGGATCTTTACTGATACCTGCCACTAAAACTTCATCATCTTCAGTAGCTATGTAATCTTTGCGACTGGATCTGGCTTTACCAACAATTGCTTCGGTAAAATAGTCAAAAGTCCCAGACTTATCACCAGCGCCGTATAATTTGATTGGACGGTCTGGCCAAGAAGCGCGTATTTGATTCCATTTTGTAATTTTTCCTTCAGCACTGGGTTTCCAGATTTTTTTTAATTCAGCTATTGTGATATCATTTGCCCAGGTGTTCTGGAGGTTAACAGCGATAGTTAAGGCATCAAAAGCTATGGGTAATTCCATATAGCTTATGCCATTTTTTTTACAATCTGCCATCTCCGACTGGTTAATTGGCCGCGAAGCATTATTGATGTCTATTTGGCCTTGACAAAATTTTTCAAAACCACCGCTAGTACCGGAAATACTGACTTTGACTTGATTATTATTTTTGTGGTCGGCTTGATATGCTTTGACTACAGCCTGGGTAATGGGGTATACGGTACTAGAACCATCTACTTTTATGAGTGTGTCAGTGGTAGAGTTAGTAACTTTTGTCGCCTCAGTTGGTTTCTGAATATTATCGGCAAAATTTGAAGCAGTTTTACAACTGGTTGTTAATACTAATATTCCGAGGGTTAGGACTAATTTTTTTGCTTTTTTATTCACTGATTTCACCTGTATAATTAGTGGGCAGACTATTGTTCCTATGTAAATCTTGATATGTCAATACTTACTCTACCATCAGATATAAAAATTAACAAGAAAAATTGATGTATTGTTAAAGAAAAGTAGCACTAGTTACCCATACTCACAAAAAATTAAGTATGAGGAGTGGGTAATACAGGTTAAGTCCGGTATAACTATAGCAATACTACCCCAATCGTGAGAAAATACGCAGACAAAGGAATAGTTGCACCTAAATTAGCCACATTTCCTAAACTAATTAATAGTAAACTAGAGGCTAATATAGATCCTAATAATTGGGCTAAAATATAGGGTAATACCCGCTTTTTAGGGAAAAAACCACTCGTCCAAGCTGTAAATTTTTCGAGTTACGGACAACTTTTTTCCTATTTTTTTGCCATGGAGGTCAATAGCCACACTACTAGCAGCAATTTTTACAACTAATTATGGTAGACCCTCAATATAATCATCTTCACTGATGCGAGTTTGACCTCCTGCTTCTGGTATAATAATCAAAACTGCATCAGGTTGAGATTCGTTATCTAAATCTAGCCGCACTGTGGGTTCAACTCCTAAAGCAGTACCAGAAGTCATAACTTCATAATTACCAAGCCATGTTAAGATGCGACCATGAGGTTGTCCATGACTTATAAAACGCAGAGTAGCAGGAATAATATAAACTATTCCTTCGATTAATTCAGATTTTTTCGGTTTAGATACGGCATTATATCGCCGTTCAAATTCATAACGGGTGAGTTTGTCCCCGTTTGTCAAAGGAGGAATTATCGAAGCTGGAAAAGGCATTTTTACCATAATTTTCTTAATGAGTAATGAAGGACTAAACGAATTATAACAAATTATTCAAATTTCTCATAATTTCTGGACATTTTACTTTCTATAAATTGATAATATGACAACTTTCCTGACAGATTCTCTAGATATAAATAGATTTCATTTTTCTTCAAAATTGAACTTAAAACAAAGAAGTGAATTAGGTCAGTTTCTAACTCCTGCACCGGTTGCGAGATTTATGGCAGGACAATTTAACAATTTATCTGGTAATATTAATTTATTAGATCCGGGGGCAGGTATTGGGTCATTAGTCAGTGCTTTTGTAGAACAATTATTGATAAATTCTGCCCAAATTGAGAGTTGTTTAATTACAACTTATGAAGTAGAAGAAACATTTTTATCTTGTTTAGAGGAATGTCTTATAGAATGTTGTAATGCTTTAAAAAACAAGGGAATAAAAGCAGAGTATTCTTTGCGAAATGAAAGCTTTATCGAGAGTATTGGTGAAACAAGTTTACCGCTTTTCACTAAAAATTCTCACAATTTTACCCATGCAATTATAAATCCACCTTACAAGAAAATAAACAATCAATCAATTGAGAAAAAAATATTATCAAAGCTTGGTATTGAAACTGTAAATTTATATAGTGCATTTGTTTGGCTGTCCATGTTACAACTTGCTCAAAATGGTGAAATAGTTGCAATTACTCCCAGAAGTTTTTGCAATGGTAGTTATTTCCGGCCTTTTCGCAAAGCTTTTCTAGAAAAAATGGCATTTGAAAATATTCATATATTTGAAAGTCGCTCCTTAGCTTTTGCAGAAGATAATGTTTTACAAGAAAATATTATTTTTCATGCTGTTAAAACAGAAAATAAACCTAAATTTATAGAAATAAGTATTAATTCTGAAAAAGAATTAGATAATAGTTCAGAAAAAAGACTTGTTCCCTATAATCAGATTATTGAAACAAATGATCCTGAGATGTTTATTCATATCATTACCAACTCTTTGGAAGATGCTTTAAGAGTACAAATGGGTAAATTTTCAGCCACTTTAGAAGAAATTGGTTTAGATGTTTCAACAGGACCAGTTGTAGATTTTCGTCTTAAATCAGCTTTGAGAAATTGCTTAGACGAGGAAAGTATTCCACTAATTTATCCAGAATCTATAAAGCCAGGAAAAGTTTTGTTTCCCCCAAAAAAGCCTCGTAAATCAATTGCTATTGAAAATAATCAACAAACACAAAAATGGTTAATTCAACCGGGTTGGTATGTTTTAATCAAGCGTTTTTCTGCTAAGGAAGAAAAACGCCGTATTGTTGCTGCTGTATGTTCTCCTCTAGACTCCCCCGCGTTGGGTATAGAGAATCATCTTAACTACTATCATGCTAAAGGAGGGGGAGTAAATCCTGACTTAGCAAGAGGTTTAGCAGCATTTCTCAATTCAACTTTATTTGATAACTATTTTCGGCTGTTTAGTGGTAATACACAAGTCAATGTAACAGATTTGCGTAAAATTAGATATCCTTCTAAAGAAGATTTGATGAAACTGGGAAGCCAAATCGATGAATTTGTATTTGACCAGGAAAAACTTGATACACTTGTTCACAAAAATCTGTCAATTATGAGTGAAGCAATATTTGCTATGACTAATCTAAAATTACATTGATTATCGTTTAATCAAACCTTGACTAAAATCGGTTAAAAATTGCTATTTACAACTGAGATTTCCATGACTAATTCAGATAATCAATGAGTTCTATCGAAAATCGCCAATGGATTAGAAAATTAATTAATTGGGAATTTTATTTTAAATTAATCTTGACACAAATAGCAATTTCTATGCTATAATGTCAATTAACATGACAATAAATTTTTATGGATAAAACTATTACAATAACTGATGCCAATATTCACCAATCAGCACCAGAACAAGCAATTATTCGGTTAGAAGATATTTTTAAAGTTTATGGGATGGGTGAGATAGAAGTTAAAGCGCTGAATAATGTTAATTTAGTGATCAAACAGGGTGAATATTGTTCAATAATGGGACCTTCTGGTTCTGGTAAATCCACGGCCATGAATATTATCGGTTGTTTAGATCGTCCCAGTGCTGGAAATTATTATTTAGATAATTTGAATGTCGCACAAATGAATGATACAGAATTAGCACATATTCGTAATAAAAAACTCGGTTTTGTCTTCCAACAATTCCATTTATTAAATCAATTAACGGCCTTAGAAAATGTCATGTTACCAATGGTGTATGCTAGTGTTAAACCTGGGGAAAGAAAAGAACGAGCCACAGAAGCATTAATAAAAGTAAGATTGGAAAACCGGTTACATAATAAACCCACCCAATTATCAGGGGGACAACAACAAAGAGTAGCTATCGCTCGCGCCATTGTCAACCGTCCCGTTGTTCTCCTCGCAGATGAACCCACTGGCGCACTTGATTCTCATACGACCCAAGAAGTATTAGATTTATTTAGTGAGCTTAATAGTAGTGGAATTACTGTTGTTATCGTTACCCATGAATCAGAAGTTGCTCGTCAAACTAAGCGCGTTGTTTGGTTTCGTGATGGTGAAGTTGTTCATACTCATCTTACCCCCAATGAATTACATCAAGTTGTTATATCTTAAGTTTAATAGTTGAGTAAATCCTCTAGCTAAATCATCATTTTTAGCCTCAATTATCAATAAACTTTGATGACAACGTAATAAATAATCTTCCTGTTAACCAATTATTCACATTTATTGAATGCTCAATTTTTAATTGAAGAGAGTATGATGCAAAAATCTAACGCAATATATTGTGCTAGTGTAATTTTTAATTACTCCCTCTTTTCCATTTCCTCAAATGAATATTAGACCCGAATCCACCCCCAACTGGGAAGAAGAACTAGACAGCGCCATTTTTACCTTTGATGATATTCAAGCGGAACTGAACTATAAACAAGCTAAAACCGCACTCAAAAATTTAGTGAACAATCTTGATCTTTCTCCTGGGGAAAAATTAGGTTTAGAAGTGGAAATTCATGATTTAGAAACCATGCTAGATAAACTAGAAAGTATGGTAGTCCAAATTGCAGCTTTTGGGATGGTAGGACGTGGTAAATCTTCCCTTCTCAATGCTTTAGTAGGTCGAGAAGTCTTTGTTACTGGACCATTACACGGTGTTACCCGTGATGCTCAAACTGTGAATTGGAGTATTAGTCAAGAAGCGTTAGGAACTTTAAAAGCCACATTATCTAGCAATGGTCAATCTCAAATCGAATTAATTGATACTCCTGGATTAGATGAGGTAGACGGTGAAACTCGCGCAGCATTAGCAGCACAAATTGCTCAACAAGCTGATTTAATTCTCTTTGTGATTTCGGGAGATATGACTAAAATTGAACAACTGGCTTTATCGCAATTAAGACAAGTAGGTAAACCGATAATTTTAGTATTTAATAAAGTTGATCAATTTCCTGAAACTGACCGAATTACAATTTATGAAAAAATTCGAGATGATAGAGTCAGAGAATTACTTTCACCTGCAGAAATTGTCATGGCTTCTGCTGCTCCATTGGTAAGAATTGCAATACAAAATCCTGATGGTACTAGGGGTGTAAAATTACAAAAAGGCAAATCGCAAGTTGAAGAACTGAAATTGAAAATTTTAGAAATTCTCCACCATGAAGGTAAGGCTTTAGTGGCTTTAAATACCATGCTTTATGCCGATAATGTTAATGAGCAATTGGTACAACGGAAACTAATAATTAGAGAAGAAAATGCTAATCAGTTAATCTGGAAAGCAGTAATTACTAAAGCATTAGCGATCGCATTCAATCCTGTTACAGTAGTGGATATATTAAGTGCTGTAATTATAGATATTTCCTTAATTTTAGGTTTATCTAAACTTTATGGTATCCCTATGACAGAAACTGGTGCTATAAAATTACTCCAAAAAATCGCCCTGAGTATGGGTGGTATTGGTGCCAGTGAACTATTAGCAAATTTAGGTTTAAGTGGTTTAAAAACCTTGCTTAGTATCTCAACAACAGCAACCGCAGGAATGACTATTGCACCCTATTTATCCATAGCCATAACTCAAGCAGGAGTAGCAGGTGTCTCTTCTTATGGTATTGGACAAGTTACTAAAACTTATTTAGCAAATGGTGCAAATTGGGGACCAGATGGACCAAAAGCAGTAGTTAATCAAATTCTCTCAACCTTAAATGAAACTTCGATTTTAAACCGAATTAAAGACGAATTACTCACGAAAGTTAATCTGAGAAAAAAAATCTCAAATTAATCCTAAATTGACGAATAAATCTTTTTATTAAAAAGATTCTCATATTCCTACCCCAATTTAGAAATTACGGTTATACATGGGAATTTAAGATACAATCAATCTCTAAAATTGCGTTACATACCATTAGACTACAAAGGATTTATGGGTGTACCTATAACATTTCTACATAAATTCAATCCCGATCAGTTTGAAATAATTAAATTTAGAAAAGGGAATGATGAAAAAGATTTGTCAATAAATGGAAAATGTCCATATTTTAGGATTATTATCAAAAATAAACGAATATTGACTGAATTATCTAACAATAGAGGAATACCACAACACGGTTAACTGAAGCCGGTTTAGATATCCCCAAAGATCACCTAGCACCAGAACCGGAGTTGACTTTATATGCTAATCTTCAAGATAAACGAGAGGATGCTTACAGTTACTATAATGCTTTGCTTAATCAACTAAATAGCTTTTGCAATGCACTTGAATTAAATTATAAATATTAGCCATCTAACCTTACTGTTAAATATCTTTTGTCTTGATTATGTTGTAATATTTCTCCCTACCATCAAATTAATCATAACATCAATAACATTAGCCACACAGGGAATAGCTATCGCACAAGTTTTAAATTTAAGTTTGGCAGAAATTAGCCAAATTAACCAACAACAGAATATCAACACAAAGGACAAATAAAATGATTTAATTAGTTCCAGAAAATACTACTATTGAAGAAAAGGAGATTACTTAATCGATAGAACTAAACAAAACATACATTCTTGACTTTGGTAGTAATACGTATGACAAATCATTTCAACCAGTTTAGCGTATAGAACTTTACAAAAATAAATATTCAATGACAACGCGACACAAAAAATGATAAGGTTAATAACTTTAAAATACCTTCTCGTTTATCAGTATGTCAGTCTCTACCACTATCTCTCAACTGCTTGAAGTTCTTCTAGCTGAACCCGTGAATGTATCTGTATCTACCTTAGCCCAGTTGGCAAGTGGTATACAAACAGATACCCGCATTTTGCAACCAGGTGAGGTCTTTTTGGCTTTGCGAGGGGAAAAGTTTGATGGACATGATTTTGTCCCCACAGCGATCGCTAAAGGCGCTATATTGGCTATAGTTGATTATGATTATGAAAATCCGGGTTTTCCGATTTTACGGGTTAAAGATACTTTAAAAGCATATCAGCAAATTGCTAAATGGTGGCGAGAAAGTTTTTCTATTCCTGTAATTGGTATTACAGGTTCAGTAGGTAAAACCACCACCAAAGAACTAATTTCCGCAGTTTTAGCCACAAAAGGAAAAGTTCATAAAACCTACGGCAATTTTAATAATGAAATAGGTGTTCCCAAAACTCTTTTAGAATTGACTAAAAAAGATAATTTTGCAGTCATAGAAATGGCTATGCGGGGAAGGGGACAAATTGCCGAACTCACAGAAATTACTAAACCAACAATTGGAGTAATTACTAATGTGGGAACAGCACACATTGAATTACTTGGTTCAGAAGCAGCAATTGCTGAAGCTAAATGTGAATTATTAGCCACAATGCCAGATCATAGTATTGCCATTCTTAACTATGATAACCCCCGATTAATGACCACAGCGGCAAAATTTTGGCAGGGAAAAGTTATTAGTTATGGCTTTTCTGGAGGTGACATTCAAGGAGAATTAATTAATAATGAAACCCTAGAAATTGCGGGAATGCGTTTACCTTTACCCTTACCTGGTCGTCATAATGCCAGTAATTTTTTAGCAGCTTTAGCCGTAGCTCAGGTATTAGAAATTGATTGGCAATTATTACAATCTGGTATCATGGTAAATATGCCCACAGGTAGAAGTCAACGCTTCACTTTACCTCATGATATCGTAATTTTAGATGAAACCTATAATGCCGCTCCAGAAGCCATGTTAGCCGCTTTACAGTTGTTAGCTGACACACCAGGAAAGCGGAAAATTGCGGTTTTAGGGGCAATGAAAGAATTAGGAGAAAGATCCGCAGAACTACATCAAAAAGTCGGGGAAATGGTCAAAAATTTGCATCTTGATGGGTTATTAGTATTAGTTGATGGTAAAGATGCGGAAATTATTGCTAATAGTGCCGATAATATATCTTGTGAATGTTTTAGCAGTCATGCTGATTTGGTAAAGAGATTAAAAACATTCATACAAGCCGGAGACTGCTTATTATTCAAAGCCGCCCATTCTGTAGGATTAGATCGAGTTGTCAATCAATTACGGGCAGAATTTACTAATTAAAAAGATTTGAATATTGAGTTTATATATATTGTCTATCTCCTGTATTTTAGACAAAATAAACTTAATTAAGTCGGTATTTTCTGTAATTTCAATCCCCAATAAAAATGACATCTTTTGTAGAGATATTCCATGAAACATCTCTAAAATACGTTCGTGGTAAGTTTCAAAAACTGTAAATTAACAAACATCTTTTAACGGCTAATTACCATGAATAACTAGACAAAAATAGTTTAATTAAGTCTTATCTATTGAGGTTAAAGCCTTGAATTTATCAATTATTTTGGGAAGAATCAGAAGTAAGGTTATTCCATAGCAAGTCTAATCTCATTTATCTTTTATCAAAACAATTCATCAAATCAAGGAGAAATTATCATGGCTAATATTCAAATATCTGCCCTACTTCCTGTAGGTTATGACTTATTTAATGATACTGCTAGTTTTCTTAATGAACTAGCTACCGAAGAAGTACAAAATGTGATTGGTGGCGGTTATGGCTATCATGGCGGTTATGGCCATCATGGCGGTTATAGCGGTTATCGTCATAATCACCACCATGCTTCTTATTGTTAAAATATAAAAAAATGGCTGTTAATTTATTAATAGCCATCAAAAACACTCAGAATAGTGATTTATATTTTTATTTACTATTCTGACTATGTGTTGCCATTATTTACCAAAAGAAAACAATTGTAGAGAATTTCTTCGCCAGATAATTACCAAAAGATTAGTCAATAAACAGGTGACAGCGAGGGATAATAAAATATAAGTTGGCGGCATAACTACACCAATCATAAACCAAGTATAAACGTGCAGCATCATGATACTAGCAAATGTACAGGCCAATCCTATCGATATCCACACCTGACTCATGGGACGATTTAGAAATGCGAGGATAATTGTTAATAAAGTGGTCAAGATATTAGCTGGAACAAGAAAGGCACAAATGCCTATACAGTTGTTTCGAGAAAATTCGGTTAAGGTGTGGAAATCTAACATTAATTTTTGGGGATAATTGTAGGTTCTTATTATTAATTTCTATTATAAATAATAGATTACTAAAGTTATAGTACCTCACAAATGAGTCAATACACCATTTATGTTACATTTTTTAAAGAATTAACCCTCTTCTTCTAAATTTTTAAGTGGTCAGGAGTGGAGGAGAATTATCAAATCATGATTTAACAAGCATTCTGACTCCTGACTCCTGAATTTTTGCAGATTAACCCATCAAAATCACAGTATCAATAACGTGAATCATGCCATTATCAGCATCGATATCCGCTGTCAAAACTGTGGCATTTTTTACCTCAAAACCATGATCACAATTAACTTTAATAGGAGAACCTTCCACAGAAGTGACTGTACCTAGTTTCGCTAAATCATCTTTTGTTAACTTGCCAGCTACGACGTGATAGGTTAAAATTCGTGCTAACTGGGGAATGTTTTGTAATAAAGTTGTAATTGTGCCTGGTGGTAACTTAGCAAAAGCGTCATCAGTTGGTGCAAACACAGTGAATGGACCAGGACTTTTCAATGTTTCCACTAACCCAGCAGCTTGGACTGCCGCAACTAATGTTTTGAACGCATCATTACTAACTGCAATATCAACAATATCAGCCATTGACTTTACCTCGTATCTACCAAAGGTTCTAAAAAATAGTAAATCATGTTTAAGTTTTATAAATTACAATTCTGATAAAATATATTTTGATGATTTTCTGAATATTTTTTTATACATAAAATGGATAAACGCACTTATGCAATCTTGGGGACTGGGGCATTAGGCGGATTTTATGGTGCAAAACTCCAAAAATCCGGTTTGGCAGTTCACTATTTACTCAAAAGTGATTATCAACAGGTCAGGGAAAACGGTTTAATCATTGAGTCTAAAGACGGTGATTTTGTCCTCCCGCAAGTGAATGCTTATAACGATGTTAATAAAATGCTACAGTGTGATGTGGTAATAATATCATTAAAAACTACTCAAAATCAACTTTTATCCGATTTATTACCACCAATAGTTAAAGATGATGGGGTAGTATTGGTATTGCAAAATGGACTGGGTATAGAAGCAGAAGTTGCAGAAATGATGAAAATCGTCCTTTAGAATTAGAAGCAATTTTTGGTAATCCATTAAAGAAAGCAGCCGCAGCAGGGGTTAATTTGCCGCAAATTCGTTGTTTATATCAACAATTAAAGTTTTTGGATATGAGAAATAGAAGTTAGACTCAAATTCTCCAGGGAAAACAGACAAATAAACCATCACTATAGTCGTTATTTAAGGGGATAAAGCAAAGAAAAAACCTTTACCCCCTCTGGGAGAAACCCC
>B570J13880_100001_pt1 | contig 29669 bp, 29 predicted proteins | sample LakMenEpi26Jun08_FD_13880 | JGI IMG/M metagenome (IMG submission 13880) | reverse complement strand
TTTATCTTGATGAATTAGAAGATATAGCATCTTTACCAATTGGTGTTGCTACAATAAAACTAATCATCGCTAAGAAAGATAGTTCTATTATCCAAGCCAGAGAATTAATCACAAGAACTAAGCAAGAGATAGATTCTGAAGTTCAACAGCAACAAGTATTACAAATCATCGAGACGATTTTAATTTACAAGTTCCCCAGAATGAATAGAGAGGAAATAGAAGCTATGTTTGGATTAAGTGAGTTAAAACAAACCCGATTTTATCAAGAAGCAAAAGAAGAAGGAAAGGAAGAAGGTGAACGCAAAGCCAAGTTAGATGCAGTTCCTGGATTGATAGGATTGGGTTTAACTGGAGAACAAATCGCACAAGTTTTAAACTTAAGTTTGGCAGAAATTAGCGAGATTATTCAACAACAGAATACAAAGGACAGATGAAAAACGACTCCTTTGGTCTTAAGAATCCCCGTGTCCTTTAGACTGGACTGCTCATTGGTGTCAACTTAACGTAAAACCCATAGCCCGCCTGGGAATCAATTCCCAGTCTAATAGCAAAAGTCCCTTAGTGGAATGAAGCAATCTCATCTTCACTCAGAGATTTTCCGATCGCTTCCCTGGGGGTCGCAATGACAAATTCAAAAACTCTCTTAGGGACTTCCAAATAAAAAAATACTCAATCACCTAACGCAAAAATCTCTCAAACCATTATTCCTCTGTGTCCTCTGCGCCTCCGTGGTTCGTTAATTAGGATAATTTATTTCTTGGAAGTCCCTTACTAAATTATTGGGTCTGACGCACCCTACAAGAGATAAAATCTACATTACATATTTAGAAAACTTTGTCAATGCGTAAGCACTAGGATCATCTTTTGTGTGGATTTCTCTAAATTCTTTCTCGTTGTGGAAAACTCGCTTTGGGTAAGGATGTGTGTACACGGTAGCCCCACAAGCGAGGGAGGGGCTATGATTAACATAACAAGCCAGAAAGAGGTAATTATTGTTTGATTCCTTTCATTGATAAACCTATGCGTTTGAGTTTTTCGTTGATTTCTAAAACTTGCACTTTAACGACTTGTCCAACTTTCACAATTTTTTTCGGATCATCTACAAATCTATCAGCAAGTTGGGAAATATGCACTAAACCATCTTGATGGACTCCAATATCAACGAAAGCACCGAAGTTAGCAACGTTGGTAATAATTCCTTCTAGTTGCATTCCTACGGTTAGATCTTTAATTTCTTTGATTCCTTCTTTGAAGGTAGCATATTTAAATTCAGCACGAGGATCTCTGCCTGGTTTTTCTAATTCGCTGAGAATGTCGCGCAGGGTTGGTTCTCCAATGGTTTCGGTAACGTATTTTTTGATGTTGGCTTTTTTGAGGTTTTCTGCAACTTGTGTCACTTGATTTAAGGATACTCCTAAATCAGCCGCGATAGATTGTACCAAAGAGTAACTTTCTGGATGAACTGCGGTATTATCTAAGGGGTTTTCACCGCCACGAATTCTTAAAAACCCTGCGGCTTGTTCAAAGGCTTTAGGTCCTAGTTTGGCTACTTTTAAGAGTTGACGACGATTTTTAAATGCGCCATTTTCGTTACGATAGGCAATAATATTATTAGCTATGGTTGGGGTAATTCCCGAAACAAAGGTGAGAAGTTCTTTAGAAGCTGTATTTAAGTCTACACCCACATAGTTAACACAACTTTCGACGGTTTCATCTAATTTCTTTTTCAGTAATTTTTGATCAACGTCATGTTGATATTGTCCTACACCAATTGATTTAGGATCTATTTTGACTAATTCTGCTAAAGGATCTTGCAATCTTCTTCCAATACTAATTGCACCCCGCACGGTAATATCTAAATCAGGAAATTCTTCTCTAGCTACTTCACTGGCGGAATATATAGATGCACCAGATTCATTTACCATGACTTTAACTGGTTTATGGGCTATATTTGGTAATACTTCGGCAACAAATTCTTCTGTTTCTCGTGACGCTGTACCGTTACCAATAGCGATTAATTGAATTTGGTATTTTTCAAGTAATTTTTTAATAGTTTGGGCGGCTTTTTGGCGTTGTTCTGCTGCTTGGTGGGGAAAGACAGCTTGATACTCTAAAAATTGCCCAGTTTCATCTAATATAGCGACTTTACACCCGGTTCTAAAACCTGGATCTATAGCCATTGTCGGTTTCATTCCTGCTGGTGCGGATAATAGCAATTCTCGTAAATTGGTTTCAAAAGTTTTGATTGATTCTATGTCAGCGTAGGTTTTTTTCTCGTTTGTTACTTCGCTAATTAAGGAAGTTTTCATCAAGCGGTTAAAACTATCTTTTAACATGACTTGATAAAAATCTCGAATATTGCGAACTTGAGTTTTTATTTCTTGAGATTCTAAATAAACCAGCACAAAATCTTCATCAAACGCAACTTCAAAACTGAGAATTTTTTCATCTTCTCCTCGACATAATGCCAACAGATTATGAGGGGCGATATTTTTGACTCTAATCTGATAATTGCGGTACATTTCAAATTTAGTTGTCCCTTCAGGATGTTCGTCTTTAATCCGAGAAATAAATACCCCATTTTCTAACAGATAATCGCGGATATATGCGCGTGATTCTGCTTTTTCTGCTACTTCTTCAGCTAAAATATCAGACGCACCTTTTAAAGCTTCATCTGCGCTTTTTACTCCCAAGGTTTCCGAAATATACTTTGCTGATTCTGCCTCTAAAGATGCGGAAATACCATTTTTAACATTTAGGGATTTAATAAATGTAGCCAGTGCTTCTAGCCCTTTTTCTCTGGCAATGGTAGCGCGTGTCCGACGTTTAGGACGATAGGGTAAATATAAATCTTCCAGTTCGGTTTTTTGTAAACAGGATGCTATTTTTGCTTGTAGTTCTGGAGTAAGTTTATCTTGTTGAGCGATCGCATTCACAATTACTTTCTTTCTGTCTTCTAACTCCGTTAAGTAATTATGCCTATCTTGTAAATCCCGTAATTGCACTTCATCCATTTCATCAGTGCGTTCTTTACGGTAACGCGCAATAAAGGGAATTGTTGCCCCTTCTGCTAAGAGTTCTAGGGCGTTTTGTACTTGGTGGGGTTTAAGTTTTAGTTCAGTTGCGAGGAGTTGGGAAATGTTCAACATTGGATATTTAAATTGAAAGTGTTAAATTGATTCCAGCACGAATAGATAGTGTTAACTTAATTTAGCAAATAATGGCATCATTTGAGAATAGCTAATTTCATCAGTTGAGAATAAATTTGTTGCCATTTTGTCTTACTTAAGTATAATGTTAATAACGTTCTTGAAGAAGGTTAAAATCTACTGGTATTAAACAGTAGCTCGTAGTTTGGAGATTAGTGAAAATGCCTTTATTTTTCTTAATAACATTAGTTACAGGTGTAATGACTGGCTATCTCTTCCAAAGAAATGATGATGAAATCACCAATATTGCAGGTGTGTTCACAGCCGTCATTTTTATTGTAAGTTTAGTGTTATCACCTTGGCAAATTCAGTTTGGTATGTTAATGTTTGTGGTCATTGTCAGTAACAAACTGCTGAATAAAAATTGGTTTTAAATCAATTTTCGCAATATTTAGAAACAAAATACAGTCAAGTCGGCAATTATCCACCCTCGATAAAATAATCATTGAGGGGAAGGAGGGTGTTGATAGTTGGATAAAAGATATCATAGTCAAAATCAGATAATTTGCTTTGCCGATTTTATTGGTACAATAGAGCTTGCATTTAAATAATATCATTAATCCTGGACATCGGATAAATTGTCAACAATTTTAATAGTTGGTGTAAACTACATCCAGGCATCCACCTTGTTGAAGTAAAATTTTATCATGCTGAATAAACTCAATCATTTACACATCAAGAACTTCCGCTCCCTGGCAGATGTTTATATTACACCTGATTCCCTCAATATTCTCTTTGGTCCCAATGGAGCGGGAAAATCAACATTTCTAGATACAATCTGGTTTATTAGAGATTGTGCAATTAGAGGTGTTGATTCAGCTTCCTCGTTTAGAGATCATGGAATTGGTATTCTTTGGGATGGCGCAAGTGAAATAGATAATATATTAATTGAAATAGAAGATGAATCAACTAAATATGAAGTTTCATTTGGTTTATCTTCAGGGAGAATTGAAGCTTTTGCTGGTGAGAAATTAGTTAATAAAGTTAATAATCAATTACTTATTAATAGAACCATAGGTAGTGATAAAGCAACATTTTATCAATTTATGGGAGAAGATGAAACTACTATCACTCTCAGAGAACCTGAAAAACTTGCCCTAACTAGCTATGTAGCCTTTGGGAAAGGTGATGGTGCTGCATCAGAGTTAGACAAATTACTTCGTGCTGCACGTTCTTATCATTTAAGAGGTGCTTCTCTATTTCATCTGAGAAGAGCCGGTTCAGAATCAGAACCTGGTGATAGATTACAAGATAGATGTGAAAATTTATGGTCTGTTTTGAGAAACTTACATGATAGACAAGTAATTGATGATAGATACGACACAATTATGAAATTTATGCGGGAAAGTTTCCCAGCTTTCGATGGTTTATATTTTGAGCAAACTGGCAGAAATACAGTTTATGCAAATTTTTTAGATAAAAGACGACGTAAACCAATTCAAGCTTCAGGAGTATCTGACGGATATATTCAAATGCTTATTAATCTCACGGCTTTATTTTCTGAAAAACCTAATGGTTATTCATTAATCTTACTAGATGAACCTGATATATCTCTTCATCCTTGGGCATTAGCGGTTTTCTCTAAAGCAGTGAAACTGGCTACAGAAAAATTGAATAAACAAGTATTTATTGCCACTCATTCACCAGTTTTAATTAGTCAATTTGAACCACAAAATATATGGGCTACGGAACTTGATAAAAATGGTCAAACTGTGATGAAACGGGTTAGCGAAATAACAGATATTCAAGATTTGTTAGAAGAATATGCTACAGGTTCATTATATATGGCTGAAATGATTGCCCCCCAAAGTCAGTCTGATGCTGAGGAATTAAGTCAATGAATGGAGAAAATAATAATAGCCAGCCATGCTATTTTTTTGAATTTGGATTATTTGTGACAGGTGAAACTGAAGAAGAGCATCTACCAAGCTTATTGAAAAATCTCATTAATCTTGGTATATGTAAAGTTATAGTCAAAGAACGTATTCCACAACTTTCGCCTATAACTTCCAAAAAAAGACTGGGTAAAATAGCCGGAAGTAACAACAAAATAACTACTAAAGAAGAGGACAAAATTGTATTTCCTGCTAGAAAATATTTATCTGAAAATCCATGTAGATATCTATTGCTAATAGATGATTTAGAAAATGATCGAGCTAGTCAATCACAGCAAGTATTTGAAAGATATCGCAATGCTTTAGATACTTGTTTAAGTCAAGAACAAAAAAATCGGGCTTCAGTTCATTTTTTAGCAAACATGATTGAAGCCTACTACTTCGCTGATTCTCACGCAATCAATAAAGCTCTAGGAACTTCTTTAGAAGATAATTCAGAAGATGTTGAAACTATTCCCCACCCTAAAAATGAATTAAAAAGGATATATGCTGGATTTGATGAAAAAGAAGATGGTAGAAAAATACTAAAACTACTTAGAGTTGAACACATTTTATCTCGTCCTGATACCTGTGCATATCTGAGAACTTTATTTTATTGGTGCTACCAAGTTTTGCAAAAATACCCAGATCCAGAAATTTTAGAACCATTCCAGGCTGAACAATATCACTTTCGTGGTGGCATCTTAAGTGAGGTCACAAAACAACAATTAGACAATATGGCGGAAAACCCTACAGCCTAACTGCCAACAACAGCTTTCATAGATTTGTTAGACTGAACACACCAGGATTATTTCAGTTACATCTATAGATAACGCCAGCAGACGAGGCACTTCATGCTTACAAATACCCTACTTCTCTCAAATCAACTTCCCAGTTTACAATACTCATCCACCACAGAACGCTTCGATGACACTTGGGAAGCCCCCCTGGCAACCCTTTTGGGACTAGGACGCGCCGCCGGGGCAGATTTTGTGGAATACTTCTTAGAACGTCGCAACTACATCAGTTGTTTAGCCGAAGAAGACACCATCACCAGCATTTCCCCCAGTTTAGCTACCGGTGCAGGAGTGCGAGTATTTCGCGGCAAAGCTGACTGCTACGTTAGCACCAATAACCTCACATTTGCCGGTTTAAAAGCTGCTTTAGAAAAAGCCCTTTCCATCTTAGGCTTACAACTACCTGGTCCCACTGGTTTCATCCCCGAAATCAACCTAGAATTACTCAGAGACTACGCCACAAAACGCGGTAAAGACGGTTGGCTACCCTTGTGTAGTTCTATCAGCGAAATGGGAGAAGTCCTCCTTGATGGTACAGCCCAACTGAATAAAAAAGCTACCCACGTCCAATCCCGCCGCGCTTCCTACTTCCGTGATTGGCAAGAAGTATTAGTTGCTGCCAGTGACGGCACATTTGCCCGTGATATCCGCCTCACCCAATCCGTTGGGTTTAACCTACTTTGTGCTGACGGTGCTAACCGTGCCTCCATTGGCGAACGTGCTGGTAACACCAGTGACGCTAACTTCCTGAGAACCTGGGATTATCAACAAGCCTCCGAACAAATCGCCGAATCAGCCGGTAAAATGCTTTATGCAGATTACGTAGAATCAGGAACTTACCCCATTATTATGGCTAATCATTTTGGCGGTGTAATTTTCCACGAAGCCTGTGGACACCTTTTAGAAACCACTCAAATTGAACACAAAACCACACCATTTGCCGATAAAAAAGGTGAGAAAATCGCCCATGAAAGCCTGACTGCTTGGGATGAAGGACGCACTGATAACGCCTTTGGGACTATTGATATGGACGATGAAGGAATGCCCGCTCAAAGAACATTATTAATTGAAAAAGGCATTCTCAAAAACTTCCTAGCTGATAGAACCGGTTCAGTGCGGACTGGACACCCCAGAACAGGTAGTGGCCGCCGTCAAAATTATACATTTGCTGCCGCTAGTCGGATGCGAAATACATATATTGATTGTGGTGAACACACAACAGAAGACCTATTTGCCTCCGTTGATAAAGGCATTTACTGTAAGAAAATGGGTGGCGGCAGTGTCGGCGCAACAGGTCAATTTAACTTTAGCGTTGATGAAGCTTACTTAATAGAAAATGGCAAAATTACCAAACCATTAAAAGGTGCTACTCTCATCGGTGAAGCTAAGGAAATCATGAATAAAATCTCCCTATGTTCTCAAGATTTAGAATTAGCTCCCGGCTTTTGTGGTTCTGTTAGTGGCAGTATTTATACAACTGTTGGACAACCCCACATTAAGGTTGACTCTATTACCGTTGGTGGCAGATAAAAACCAATACGGTTTAGTTAAATCTAGAACTCTTTGTGAAAGTCATTTTTTAAACGAACCACAGAGGCACAGAGGACACAGAGAGAAGAAAAAATTTTTAACTAAACTGTATTGAGCTAAAAACAGATAAACCATATTATCCGCGTTTATCTGCGTTCATCTGTGTTCAAAATTCAAAAATTAATTCAATCATGTCTAACATTCAAGAAATCGCAACCTACGCTCAAGAAAATGCTGCCAAACTTGGCATTAAAAAATTCGATATTTACGGCTCAACTGTAGATGATACCAGCGTTCAAGTTGACCAAGGTGAACCGAAACAAGTCAAAGCTTCCAATCGTTCTGGAGTAACAGTTAGAGTTTGGAATGAAGAAAATACAATGGGTGTTACCAGCACCACAGATGTAGATCCTCAAGGATTAGAATTAGCTTTAAAAACTGCTTACGAAGCCAGCTTTTTTGGGGTGAAAGAAAATGTTCCTGATTTTAGTCCAGAAGCAACTATTCCTATTCCTAATACACATCAGAAAAAAGCCCTGCAAGCACCTGTTTCTGAACTAATAGAAAAACTATTAGTAGCAGAAAAAGAATTAATGGCAAAACATCCTGCGATTACAAGTGTGCCTTATAATGGTTTAGCACAAAGAGATATTGACAGATTTTATCTCAATAGTGATGGTGCTGTGAGAACTGAATCTCATTCTTTAGCTTCTATTTATTTGTACAGCAAAACTGAAGAGGAAAATAAAAAACCCCGCAGTGCTGGTGCTTATCGAGTTAAGGAAAGTGTAGCTGATTTAGATATTGCAGGTTGTATTCAAGAAACTGCTGATAAAACCATCAGTCATTTGCATTATGAAAAAATCAAAACTGGTAAATATCAAGTAGTTTTCTCTGCTGAAGCTTTTTTAAGTTTGTTGGGGGCTTTTTCTAATTTATTTAACGCCCAAAGTATTCTTGATAATCAAAGTTTATCAAAAACTGATGATATTGGTAAAGAAATTTCTTCACCTTTACTTTCAGTTTATGATGATGCTTTACACCCCGCTAATATTGGGGCTGAAAGTTTTGATGGTGAAGGGACTCCCACCCGGCAAATTAAGTTAATAGAAAAGGGCATTTTAACTAGCTTTTTGCATAGTGCGGGAACTGCTAAACGGTTAAATGCTCAACCTACAGGTAATGCTAGTATTGGCGCAAAAGTAAGCGTTAGTCCCAATTTTTATCACGTTTTTGCAGCAGGAACTCCAGAGAAAGAATTGAGTTTGGAAACTGCGGAAAATGTGATTTTAATTGATGATTTACAAGCTCTTCATGCGGGTGTTAAGGCTTTACAAGGTTCTTTTTCTTTACCTTTTGATGGTTGGTTAATTAATAAGGGTGAAAAAACCAGTATTGAGTCGGCAACTGTAGCTGGTGATTTCTTAGAACTTTTGAAATCAATTGTTTATGTAGAAAAAGAAGTTGAGTTAACACCAGCAGGAGTTGCACCGAGAGTTTGGGTGAGTGAACTTTCTATTACTGGGGATTAATATCTTTTTTCACTCTGTGCGTCTGTGGTTTAAGGTTAATTTATCGAACCACAGAGGCACAGAGGACACGGAGGAATGAGATTAAGGAGAAATTTTTTCACCGTTGCTTAATTTAGCGGCAGTTTTAGGGGAACTGTTCGTTAATCAAGTTAATAATTCGCTTAATTCCTTGTGTAATTAGAAAGTGAATCTATTGAAAATATTGAAATTTGTCAAAAACTTTGACAAAAGCTTTGGTATCATGGCCTCAAATTAATCAATTTGAGGCTTTTTATTGACATCGAACATGGTCCAGGTTCTATCAATTTGCAGGTCTTGTTCTAGTTGCAATGCTTCATTTAATACTGCATTGGTGAAGTTTATACTTTTCAAGTAAGTTTGGCAAGCTGCCACTGGTACTGTCAAGACATCACTCCAGGCTTGTTCTGCTTTGTGAAAATCTTGAATCTTTAAGCTATTTGCAGAAGATAAGCTACTATTTATTAAACCTAATTCCTGGATTTCTGATATTACTGATGCTTCTTTACCTAACCCATAATGATAGTCTCTAACGGTCAGGAGACAGTCATAAATCTGGCGCGATAGTCTGTTACCAACTGGCTGTAGCAAGTTACAAGCTAACGCTGGGATAATGTGCCATGTTTCAGCTAATAAATCTCGTTCTAGTCCAGATATTTTCGCAGGAATTAGCAAATCTACATCACTGAGAAAATCTGTTTCTCCTGATAGCAACATGACAGAAAAAATTAGCCACTCCTCATTTGTATCTAGAATTGCTTCAGGTTCTTTGACAATCATTACATAGCGCGGTGGTGAGTTGCCTGCCAAAAAACTTTGTGCTGAGGAAGAGTAAAAAGTCTCTTGTTCTTGACTTGAGAATTTTAGAGGACTTCTTACTAAGCGACTCACTTCCCAAATTTCTCCAGGTTGTGGGATTGGCATATTAGACGCTTGCCTGTTTAAAAATGTGGATTTACTCAAGTTTACACGCATATATTTAGTTTCCCGACAAAAATTAACGACGAGCCGGGATTCTGGGTGTAGTCGCATCCAATCCCATATATTATGTAACGTTCGGACGCTTCTAAATATCAGGATTTAAGTAGGTGAACGGAAAAAAACCGTAGACGCGAAGCGGCTTCTCGAAGAGTAATATGTAACGAAAAGTAAAATCGCCCAAACCCTCTTGCCTCTTGCCTCTTGCCTCTTGCCTAGTGCCATAACGACGATTTTCAATGCTAACCTACTTACTCTCATTTCAATCAATTTGAGTATTTTATTCACTTACCACTGCTTTGTTGAACGATTGTATTCTCTCTTTTGCTGGCGATTTTCTTGCAGTTTGCCCTTGAAATCTTCAACTTTAAGTAGTCCTAAAGAATCAGCAATCCGTCCTAAAAGTTCCTGCCATCGTTTGGATATTTCACTCTGACTAACTCTCAATTCTCCAGCTAGTTGAGTTTGTGTTTTTCCATCAATTTTACCTTGCCATAATTTCAGATAGTTTTGGCGTGGATATTGTTGATCTAGTTGATAAATTTTCTCTATCGCTTTAAGAATTAAATCTGCCCTTTCTGTTGCTTCCAAAATATTAAATTCATCAGTAATTGTATCTAACAGGGCTATATCTGTTCCAGGGATATTGCAATCTAAACTTTGGCATTTTCGCAGATTTTCTTGACGGACAAAATCAATAATCGCACAGCGGGCTACTGTAGCAGCCCAGCGATAAAATTCTTCTAATCCTCCTTCTCTGAACTTGCCAGATTGCAGACCCTGAAATATTTTTAAATGGGCATTTTGAACCGCATCTTCCCAAGATATGCCTGTACCCCTAGTGTATTTGTTAGCAATTTTTTTTAATCTCTGGCGATAGTTTGAGTCAAGCCAAGTCTCTGAAGAATAAGACCATGATTCCTGCGCTGATAACATACAATATGTCCTTTATAAATAGGCTATTAACTAGGCAACAAATAGTCTTTCCAATGTGCAAATTGCTGAATAACAGGATTATTTTTGTGAAAATTGGAGCGTAAATTCAACTTGCTTGAATAACGCTTTCACCAACAAATATATAAATTCAGCATTTAGACTTTTTTCTCAAATAAGGAAATGTAGAGAATGTTGATTAACACCATATAAATTTATGGGTTTGAACCCAAATCTTTTTTCTCTATATTTTCTTATTTACATTCCATGTCTCACACTAACTGCATAGACGGGTCGCAGCTTGGTCATCATAAAATATTCGATGATTGCAATTACCCGGATTTGATATCACCGCATTTTTATTTCGATTCTTCCTATTTAAGTCTCAATGCCAATCTATTCAACATCGTCTAAACAGTAGAGATAGAATTTAGCTTTTTTTATTACTCTAGATAGAGGAAAAATATAAAATTTATAATTATGCAACAGAAAAAAATATAGCAGTTCTTGATTGATAAAAACCTAAATACCATTAGTTGCGCTTGCTCAATACCTATTCAGCAAGGCTTCCAAATTTTCTTGCCAACTTCGGAATATTTTGTTTTGGGTGTTCGTTATAGAAAGTAAGGACAGTTCACCATCAAGTTCACAAAGAGGCAAGGAAGTTTGACCATTAGTGAATATTTTACTTTGGCTCTAAACTACACCGGCTAGTGAAGCTATCCTCCGGGATGTTGTTTCCTAGTTTTCAAATTCTTGAGCGTCTTTTTAACTGTGAAATTTAACTTTTTTCGTGAACTGTGCGAGCAATGTGTGTACCTTTCTGCTTGAGAAAAGTGCCACTTCGATCTTTACCTTCATTCTGTTAATTAAGGAAAAAACATCATGCAAGTTATCAAAAATAATCAATTGTTTAGCGAACTTTCCAATGAAGAATCTGCTGAGATGAATGGCGGTAATGCTATTGCTGGGGCTCAGGTGTTTGCCGCAATAGTAAATGCAACTGGTCCTTTCTTAACCCCTCAAGAAGCCCTTTTAGTACAAACAGCAACACTGAGAGTTCCATAACCTCCTGTTAGCTTGTTCTATCAAATGAGGTGAAGAATGTGCCCAATGCTCCCAGAAATTAAACCGGACACTCCCTATTTCGGAGTTAAGTGGGCACATTTCTTAGACTTGATATCATTATGTGTGTACTTTTTTGCTTGAGACAAGTACCACTTCATTTTTTATCTTCATTCTGTTAATTAAGGAGAAAACATGATGCAAATTATCGAAAATAACGAATTTCTCAGCGAAATTTCCCATGAAGAATCTGCTACCATTAGTGGCGGTAATTTAAAATCTGATGTTGGTTATGAGAAAGTTGCTAAATTGATACCTGAATTAGCAGGAAAGGAGAAGGAAGCTACTTTATTCAAATAAATACAGCGTTCTTGTTAAAAGCTAACCTGCCACTCTCTACCCGCATAGGGATAATCAGTTTTTGTTTTCTCGTTAGCTTTTTCCATCAAATGAGGTGAATAATGCGCCCCATGTTCCCAGACATTCAACCGGATACTCGCCACTTCAAAGTGAGGTGGGCGCATTTCTTTGACTTGGTAAAACCATAGACAATTTCCTCCTTAAATGTTCACTTCCCTACCCCTCAATTAATTTTTTCATAAGTTTTTCGGAAACTTTTCAGAGAGTAGGGGAGTGAATAATTACTTGGTTTTCTGATTAGATGTGCCTAATTAAGAAGAACACAATTATGTCAAAAATTAATAATCTCGAACATAAGGAACTGTTTACTGAACTCTCTTTGGAAGAATCCGCTACTGTTAGTGGTGGTGATGCTGCTGCTGCTGCTACCGCCCTCGCTGGATTCTTAGCTGCCAACGGTTCAGCACGTCTAACTCCTGCTCAAGCAGTGATGGTTATAGCAACAGCATTAGTATAATTTCTCTCTATTTAGGAATATTTAACTCTTGCAAAATAGCTATTTTGACTCACTTAAATATAAAGCCTCACTTACTATAAACTTCTCTGGCTGAACAAATTTTGCTTTGCTTATTTGTTTGTCAGGGAACTTTTATATCAAGCCTGATATCTTCACTCATTCCCTCATTGCCTTTCTAATTGTCCTTCTAGTATTTGCCCGATTTTATTTCACCAAAATTATAACATCAAATCTCGGTGACTCCTAAATGAGCATAGATATAAAATTGATTAAATCCTTTCAAATAGCCAAGCTAGGGCTGCTCCGGTGGTTTCTGCTAAGATACTAATGAGACGATAAAGAGCGATCGCACTAATCACCAAAGCCGCCGGAAAATGATATTGTAACAGTAACATCGCTGTGGTTTCAAACACGCCCAAGCCACCAGGCGCACCAGGAACAACTAACCCCAATACCCAAGCACAACTAAAAGCTCCCACTAATAAGGGTATTTGCTCCCAATTTACCGAAGTTAACGCCATTATAGTTAATATAAATCCAGCAGCCCTCAACCCTAAAAAAACTAATTCTCCTAATAATGGTTTCACCGGATAGCGGTTAATTATAAAAATATCAATTAGCTGATTTTCTCCAGCAGATTTTTTATTTTTCCAACGATCTAAAAGTTGAATTGCTGGGTTTAAAAATCGGGGATCAAGTACACCTAAGACAATTATTAAAGCTAAAAATTGGAGAATAATCAAATTAAAATTCAGACTATTAACAATAAGTTGACTACCAAATAAAACAATAATAATTAAAGCTGCTGCTAACATTAATAGTGGTTCTAACAAAACACTTAAAGTAGCAATATTTGTAGGTACATTAGCATTTTTAGCCGCTATAATTCGCCCATAATAATGCCAAACATTCCCAGGTAAATATTTAGCAATATTCGTTTTTAAATAAACTTGGATAAACTCAATAGCAGATACAGATTGATTTAACTCCCTGAGTACCCAAGTCCAAATCCAACCTGCCCAAATATGTGCCAATAAAGTTACACTTGTAGCAGTTGCTAATATTAACCATCCGGTAATATTAATCCGAATAGCACTAACTCCTAACCAATTATCTTTTAACGCTTTCAATAAAAAAAACAGCGTTCCACCTAAAATCAACCACCGGATAATTTTCTTCATTTTAAAAGGATTTAGATCCCCGACTTCTTAGAGAAGTCGGGGATCTTGTTTTTGTGTTTTTGTTAATTTTGATTTTGCAAATACCAACTTTCTAACGCCAAACGATGAATTTCTCGCCAAGGAATATTATTTTTTCGTGCTAATTCTGCACAATCTTCATATTCTGGCTGCACATTAGTAATTACCTTTTCTGTAGCTGTTCCTGTCCATGCCACTTTTACCGATATTGTTCCATAAATAGTGTCTACATTTTGCATTTTTCGTTGTAAAATTGCCCGTTTTTGAGTAGTGCGACGAATGCCTAAAGTGCTAGTTTCTCGAAATAACACCGCTTCACAACTAGCTAAATTTTCAGGATGACAAATCACAGTTAATAAAATTCCAGTTCGTGACTTTTTCATCCCTATCGGTTGAGTAAACACATCCACCGCACCCGCAGCAAATAAAGCCTCAAATACATAACCAAATACTTGAGGATTTAAGTCATCTATTTGAGTTTCTAGGACAGTAATCGTTTCTAAATTTGGGGAATATTCCGCTAAATTAGAGTTATCAGTCTGTAAAGATTCATTTTCACCGTACCAAAGCCGTAGTATATTGGGAATGGGTAAATCTAGAGAACCCGCCCCTAATCCTACCTGTTTGATAGTCATTGGTGGTGGTGAACCAAAGTCTTGAACCAAGGTAGTAGCGATCGCCGCCCCCGTTGGTGTTACCAATTCTCTGTCAATACCATTGCTATAAACTGGACAACCCCGCATTTCCCACAACTTTAACACCGCTGGTACTGGTACAGCCATTCTTCCATGTGCCGCATTAACAGTACCACCTCCCGTTGGAAATGCAGAACAGTATAGCAAAGGCAAACCCTGGCGATCGCTATCAATACCCAACCAATCCAACCCTAAACAAGTACCAACAATATCCACAATCGCATCCACCGCACCCACTTCATGAAAATGAACTTTTTCCGGTGCGATGCCATGAACAGCCCCCTCTGCAACTGCCAACTGTCGGAAAACAGCTAAACTCCAAGCTTCCGCCCGCACTGGCAAATTCCCCTTAACAATCATCTCCTCTATTTCTGGCAAATGACGGGTGTGGTTGTGATCATGTTCATTGTGAGAATGATGATGGTGATGATGAGAAACCAAATCTACATGAACCTTAGTCGCTTGTTGACCTTGACGGTGAACCAATTCCGCCCACAATCGGTATTCTTGCTCAATTCCCAAGCCATTGAGTTGTTCTATCAAATACTCCACAGGCACACCCAGACTAACCAACGCCCCCAAACACATATCACCAGAAACCCCTGTTGGACATTGAAGATAAACAATTTTATTCATAAATTTATTTGTTAATTGTCAGTTGTCAGTCGTCAGTTGTCAGGAAGAAGAAAACTATCACCCATTACCAATCACCAATAATCATTATGGCCAAAATATTCACCATTCATCCTGATAATCCTCAAAGCCGCCGAATAGAGGAAATAAAGTTAGCGCTATTAGGTGGCGCTATCATGCTCTACCCTACAGATACAGTTTATGCAATTGGTTGTGACTTGAATGCCAAGTCGGCGGTGGAAAGAGTGCGGCAAATCAAACAGTTAGCAAATGATAAACCACTGACATTTTTATGTCCCTCACTCTCCAATGTGGCGACTTATGCCTTCGTAAGTGATACAGCCTACCGACTAATGAAGCGGTTAATACCAGGACCCTACACTTTTTTGCTCCCTGCGACCAAACTAGTACCGCGACTAGTACAAAATCCCAAACGCAAAACCACAGGAATTCGAGTGCCAAATCATAACGTTTGCTTGGCATTAATGGAAGCGTTAGGAAACCCAATTATTTCTACTTCGGCTCATGTTAGAGCAAATGACGAAGACCAGGAAATAGTTGAAAATGGAAAACAACCAATGTTGTCACGGGTAGATTTATACGACCATTTGGATAAATTGGTAGATATCATTATCGACACTGCCGAAGAACCTACATATCAAGTGTCTACCATTTTAGATTTGACCGATGAAGAACCAGTTATTATTCGGAGAGGTTTAGGTTGGGAAGCTGTAGCTACTTGGGTTTAAGAATAAAGCTTTATAAGTGCAACCCCTTGTTTTGGACTCCGTTGTGCTAATTATTATGATCACCTGACTCCAATTTTGAAATTGTCATCCTCCCAGGCACTCTTATCCCAGTCATGAAATTATGGCTACGCCACACAGGCTATCGGCCAATCTTAGCATGACTAAGGTTTTGGCAATTTGTCCTCAGAGTGAATATCTATTATGCCATCTTTGATTTAGTTGCTAAAAATAAAGCGACACAATTAACAAGCCCTTAACTTTGGAAATTTCCTACAGTGTTTACATATCAGGAGTCTAGTTGGTGAGTTTTGAGGCATAAATCCCCAAAGATTTTTACTCCTGAGACTGGCCTTAAATACTGTATATGCGTTTGAGTTAAGGTGCAATACCAATTTTATAGAAAAGTCATGAAAGCTAACATCGCCAATCTGCCTAATTCTACATCTGCTTTTGATAGCTATATTTCTCTTGAAGAATTGTCTGTTCCTACCAGCGATACATTAGTACAACTTTTATCCCATGAGATGCAATCTCAAGTTAAATCCGCCACTTCAGGTGTACAAGATGTTGTTGGACGCATAGCCAAAGAAGTAGAACGGATATGTGATAAAAGCTCCCGCATTCAAAACTCAGGACAAATTCAGTCTTGGCAAATTACATTAGGAAGACATCGCTTACAAAAGTGCCTCCGTTACTATCAACTTGGTTCTAAACAAGGACGAGTAGAATTACACAGCAGCTTAGGCGCAATTGTTTATCGTCACGTAACTGTTGCAGGCTCAGATTTAGGATTTGAGGCTCGTTACAATCTGATTGAAGATTTTTTACAAGCTTTTTATATCGAAGCAATTAAAGCTTTCCGTCGAGAAACCGAACTACCTGAAGATTACACCCCCCGTACTCAGTTACAAGTAGCTGAGTATATGGCATTTACAGAACAATATGCCAAACGCCGGATTAATTTACCTGGTGGTGCTAATCAACAACTAATTGTTTTACGCGCTCAAGGTTTTGCCCGTCGTCAACCCCAAGAAACTACTGTAGATATTGAAATGGCTGTGGATTCTGCGAAAACGGAAGAAGCAGAATCTTATCAACGCAATGTGGCAGTGCAGCAAATTCGCTCACAAATGATTGCTAAACCTGGTTTTGACCCTTCGGAAGAGTCGGAACGCAATCGAGTGATTACCGAATTAATGAAATATCTGGAGTCTCAAGGACAATCTGATTGTATGAATTACTTGACTCTCAAACTCCAGGATCTTTCTGCACCGGAAATTGATCAAATTCTGGGTTTAACTAGTCGTCAACGCGATTATTTGCAGCAAAGATTTAAATATCACGTTGAGAAGTTTGCCAAACAGCACCAATGGCAATTAGTTCATCAATGGTTAGGTGCTGGTTTAGAACATAAGTTAGGTTTATCTTCCCAGCAATGGGATATTTTTTGGCATCAACTTACACCACAGCAACAGCAAATTTTTGAATTAAAAACTGCCTGTCAAAGTGATTTACTTATTTCTAAAGCTGTTCAATGTACTCCTAAACAACTCCAAAAACGCTGGACACAAATGTTGGAATTAGCATGGTCTATTCGTAACGGTCATGCTGAAGCTAAAAATAATTAAAGTCAATTCCGTAGGTTGGGTTGACGCAAGGAAACCCAACATTTTCATGGAAATGTTAGATTTTAGAATGTTGGGTTTCACTGTTAAATAAACCGAGCCGCTTTTTCTAAATCTGTCCCAGTATAAGAATTTCTCACATCATAGTAATACTCTGAATTATGTCTTTGCTTATGTGCTTGCAGCAAAGTTATTAAGTCCTCAAGATCATCTCTAACGCACCGATAAGTAAGAATCAAATCTGCATTAATATCAGTTAAAACTGCTTTGGATGGTTGCAAATAGAAAAAAACTGCTCCCCCACCTAAAAATGGTTCATAATAAGTCTGATAATGCTGAGGAAAATAGTCTTTATATTGCGAAATTAATCTAGTCTTACCCCCAGCCCACTTTAAAAATGGCCGTGGGTAAGTTTGTTTAGGGATTTGACTTACCATCTACTTACGATTAAACTAAAAACTAACTAATCAATAAAGTTTATAATAAGGCAGTCTAAATTCAAATGTTTGATGGATTTTGGGATAACGTCTTTCGCTACCCTCGATACTTAGTTAGTATCGTCTTGGGTATTTTTCTAAACACCCTTGAGCCGCTGTTTCCATTCTTGAAACGTCCTGTGACGCTGATTGCTATTTTAGGCTTTTTTGCCGGTGGTCTTTTTTTCGTAACGCTTACCGTGCGGGCTATGCTGGGATTGAACCCAATCTAAACTAGAACTAAAAAAGGGTTGAGGTTATTGGACTGTTGCTGTTAATTTTATGCACCGTCCACTCTAATTTGCATTTAGAATCATGTTATTAAACCTCTGTGAGAAGGCGGAATTTATATGGCTACAAATCGCCGCGTTTCCCGCGTTGCTGAATTAATTAAACGGGAAGTTAGCCAAATGCTATTCAACGGTATTAAAGATGACCGTGTGGGTATGGGAATGGTTAGTGTTACTGATGTGGATGTTTCTGGGGATCTACAACACGCTACCATCTTTGTAAGCATCTATGGAACTGAGGAAGCGAAGACGGAAACAATGGCTGGTTTAAAGTCAGCTACGGGTTACGTTCGCAGTGAGCTTGGGTCTAGGGTTAGATTAAGACGGACTCCAGAAGTAATTTTTGTTGAAGATCGTTCTATAGAACGAGGTACTAAAGTGCTGAGTTTGTTAAACCAATTGGAGCAAAAACGGACATTGTCAAGTATGGATGAGGGAGCAGAAGAGATTACCGAATGATTGATCTAAAGTTTCCCAAAATATCCATAAATCTGGAACTTGTTGCTTGTTAAAGCCATCTAGATGGGGATAATGGGCAATGCCGTAATTCCCTATTTTTAGAGAATTACGGGTGTTGCAAATCCTGTGTCTTAGGGTAGAGGTCAAACGCCATAAGCCTATATATACTGATACAGTTAACCTCATAGCAAATCTAGTATAGCTTTAATAGTTTTTATACAAATTAATGTTGAAAAATGTTAAAAATAGAAATATCTAGGTTTGATTAGTAAACTTAACTGCTGTTATCTTAGGAATATCAAATTCGAGTACCATGAATGTCACGCTTTCTTGACAAACTTAACATTTCTTTAGATAATTTAGAGGTGTATAGCGTCAAAATGATAATAGTTCCGTATAGCAAACTACAAAACCCTGAACACAGGTTTAATTATTGCCATCTTTGTTCCTCGTGAATAACAGGAACGCTATCTAAATGTATTTTTGATGTAATTTTGTGAGAAAAAAACCATGAGTGTGAATACGGTGCCTTCTATCAATTACAATTACTACTCTCTGAATGTTATTCAAGACGAAGCACGCCGACTGGTGGAGAGGGGAATGGTTGGTCGTCAACAGCCAATATATACACTTTGCCAGTTCATTCCGGCTAGAGAGTGGGTTTGTGTAGAATGTGAATTAGAGAAATGTGATTTTTTACTCCGCGATCGCATTGGTGATTTAATCGGACGTGAAGAGTGGGATAACGACTAATAATTTTGTTTTTTTAATAAACTACTGTTATTTTTGATTGTACTTGTTTGTAGTTTCTGGCTATAAACAGGTATATTTTTTTCTATATTTCTTGAATTTCATTTCACGCAGAGACGCAGAGACGCAAAGAAATAATGATATAAAGTTGGGTAAGATCTTCGGTAAAACTGCGATCACCTGAGTTCGACATAAGATAATTTTTGGAAAACTGCCCCAAATATGAGTCTCAAACCCTTATGATCTCGTTGAAAAAATCATAACTCTGTTCGCGTAGCGTCTCCGAAGGAGAAACTCCGAACTCCTAACACCGAACTCAGGTGCGATCGCTTATTTTGGTTGATCACGCCGAAACCCATTGTCTATCTACATTCTCATAGATAAATTTGCTTGTATATAAGTATAATTTATGTAGGGATAGAAATAGTTATTATCCCTACATAAACACTGTTTAACGCAAAATACAGCTATATATATGCTGCAATAGAATCATTTTCGCTTGCTAGTGCTACGTCGGGCTTCGCGGGTTTCGTCTTCGAGACGACGGCGATCGCGCCAATCTGATAATGTTAGATAAACAACACCACCAGTAACTCCTACTAGCAGCAGCGCCCCAAATAAGGCTAAAATACCCAAAAATGGACTTTCCACGATGCCTCTATAGTCCGTTGCGTCCCCAAACTACCATAGAAATAGACCAAGTAAACACAACTAACAGCGATACCCAACCCAGTGTCAAAATCATAGTTCTACTTTTCAAATAATTACAAAACGGCTCTAATATCCATCATACTGGGAAAATGCAGTGGATTCATTAACTAGATTGATAGGAGAGTTAGAAAAATTATGGAATTAATGGCAGAACGGCTAGAATCCCTGAAAGCGGGAGTAATTGGTAGCATATCTTTAGGTTTAGCTTTTCTTAGTACCAGCTTTATTAATGTTTTGTGGCTAGATAAGTATTTTCCAATAGTTACTTATGATAAAATTGATATAGTAAATTTACAGATGTTATTAAATGGTGTCATAGCCGGGTTTTCTGGTTTTCTATTTGGTGTCACCTATCGTTATATTATCCGTGTAGATGCCAATCCTCACCTCAAAACTGGTGGAGTTTGGGCTTTTGGTTTAGTGCGGGGTTTAACTCAAATAGAAGTTGGTTGGGATATAAATAATCCGGTTTTGCCTTTTTTAATTTTAGCAGGAGAAAGTATATTGTGGTTTGCCCTAGCGGCTTTTGCTCTGGATACTGCTATTTCACGGAAATGGTTGAAACCTTTTTCATGAATTTTATTGTCAGAATCAGGATATCCAGGATAGCAGGATGAACAGGATGAAAATAGGTATTTTATCACCTATTACCAGCCTCAATTAGATGACTGATGTATCGTTCATGGACAGATCCCCGACTTCTTTTATTGATTGTGTATATAAATCATAAATTGATCACAGAAGTCGGGGATCTTTGTTGTCAGATTTTAGATATTGTCAAACTCACAATATTTTATTAAGACTTGGGAATAGTATTAATAGTTTTTTCCAATGACTTTAAGGATGCTAATAATTTGTCTTTTTGGGGTTTAGCAGCTTTGAGTTCTCCTGAAATTTCATCCATACTTTTTTCTACAGCGTCATAATTATTACGGGATTTAGCTTTGATGCCATCTTCTACTTCTTTCCAAGCATCTTCAAACTTGTCAAATTCTTTTTTAGCTTGGACAAAATTGCCAGATGTAACTGCGGTTTCTGTTTTGGAGACTACAGCGAGTAAACCGGCATTACTGACTGTGGATTTTTGTCCTGGGACTTTTTTTGTAGAATTGGAAGTTGCTGCTGGGGTAGTTTCGGTAGCGGATTGTTCGGGCTTGTTACAACCTACTAAAGCCAGTAAGCTGATACTTGCAATAATTAACATTGGTTTGAAATTCTTCATGGTCAACTCCTAATGGATATTTTATTTGTACCGTTAATATTTCCCTTATAAAACAGCAAATGTCAAGAACTCGGAAAGTGCAACTTGACAATTTGCTGGGAAATACGTTGCAATATCCATCTAATGATGGTCTGGTCAGGATAAAAATCGTTAAATGGGATGATTTTGTAGTTATAGAAGTGGCGGATACTGGTATTGGTGTCGCCTCTAATAGCGCAGCTTGGTCATCAGCCTATGAGTGGGAACGCTCTGCTCAGAATAACAGTTTTAAGAGATTTTTAAGATAAATTTTGGGGATTCTTTGGCGATCGCTATATGTACTCTGCACGCTACGTGGACGTGAAAACAAAACTTTTATCATGACTCATAAAATTGCACTCCAATCTATTACAGGGTTATCCGCATTAACCGCGAGCGATCGCCTCAAACAAGAAGGATATAATGAGTTACCATCTAGCAAACATCGTCAAATCTGGGAAATTGCCTTAGAAATCTTCAAAGAGCCAATTTTTCTCCTGTTATTAGGTTGTGGTATCATTTACTTGTTTTTGGGTGATGCTCAGGAAGCGTTGATTTTGTTAGGTTTCATCTTTTTTATTGTCGGCATCAACTTATACCAAGAACAAAAAACAGAAAAATCCCTGGAAGCATTACGGGATCTTTCTAGTCCCCGTGCATTGGTGATTCGTGATGGTGAACGTCAACGGATTGCGGGACGGGAAGTAGTTGGAGAAGATGTGATTGTTTTGTCAGAGGGTGATAGAGTTCCTGCTGATGCTGTGGTGATGTGGTCTACCCATTTGAGTCTTGATGAGTCTTTGTTAACTGGGGAATCTTTACCCGTTCGCAAGCAGGATACTACCGATTTAGAAAACACAATGAGAACCGCCACACAGCATCGTCCTGGTGGTGAAGATCTACCTTTTGTCTATTCGGGAACGTTAGTAGTTCAAGGTCAGGGAATTGCCCAAGTCTATGCCACAGGTATGCAGACGGAAATGGGTAAAATTGGTAAAGCCTTGCAAACTGTCGAATCCGAAGACACGGTTTTGCAACGGGAAACTCGAAAAATTGTCAGTAAATTGACCTTTGTAGCGATCGCTATTTGTGTAGCTGTAATCGTTATTTACGGTGCAACAAGGAACGATTGGCTACAAGGAATTTTAGCAGGTTTGGCGCTGGCGATGGCAATTTTGCCCAATGAAATTCCTGTGGTCTTGGCAATTTTCCTGGCTTTGGGGGCTTGGAGATTTTCCCAGGCTAGGGTTTTAACTCGGCGTGTTCCTGTAGTAGAAACACTGGGTTCTGCGACTGTTCTTTGTGTAGATAAAACTGGAACACTGACTTTTAACCGGATGTCAGTTCAGCAATTATTTGTGTATCAGCCGACAACATTAACATCGCAATTTTACGATGTTGCCCTCCATGAACGGGAAGCCCTGCCGGAAACTTTTCATGAATTAATCGAATTTGGGATTTTAGCCAGTCGCAAAGACCCTTTCGACCCCATGGAAAAAGCCCTCAAACAAGTGGGTGATGATTATTTAGCTAGAACAGAACATTTACATCAAGATTGGGAAATCCTGCGAGAATATCCCCTTACAGGTGAATTATTAGCCATGTCTTGTGTGTGGCAATCTCCAGAAGATAAATTAGTAGTTGCTACCAAAGGAGCGCCGGAAGCGATCGCTGATCTTTGTCATTTTAACACCCAACAAAGGCAAGATTTGGAACAGCAGATTAATAAAATGGCGATCGCTGGTTTGCGTGTTTTGGGTGTAGCCAAAGTTATTGGGCAACATCAAAAAAACAAAACCCTCAAATCTCTTCCTGAAGCCCAGCATGACTTTGAATTTGCCTTTTTGGGACTACTAGGTATGGCTGACCCCGTGCGTCCAACTGTCGCCCCAGCCATTGCTGAGTGTTACACTGCTGGTATCCGGGTAGTGATGATTACAGGGGATTATCCCGCCACAGCCCAAAATATTGCCCGCCAAATCGGTTTAAAACCTGCCACAGAAGTAATTACTGGTGCAGAACTGGAAACAATCCCAGAAGGGGAGTTACTATCTCGCATTCAAACTGTGAATATTTTTGCGCGGGTTGTTCCCGAACAAAAATTACTAATTGTGAATGCCCTCAAACGCTGCGGTGAAATCGTGGCTATGACTGGAGATGGTGTGAATGATGCCCCAGCTTTGAAAGCTGCAAATATCGGTATTGCTATGGGTGAAAGGGGAACAGATGTCGCCCGTGAATCTGCGGATTTAGTTTTGCTAGATGATGATTTTTCTGCCATTGTCCAATCTGTGAGGCTAGGACGGCGAGTATTTGATAACCTGAAAAAAGGTATGGCTTATACTTTGGCGGTGCATATCCCCATTGCGGGAATGTCCTTGATTCCGGTAATATTTCATTGGCCGCTGGTATTATTGCCTATCCACATTGCTTTTCTGCATTTAATTATTGACCCTGCCTGTACTGTAGTATTTGAGGCTGAACCAGAAGAAAGCAATATCATGAACCGTCCACCCCGTAATCCCAGAGAGTCCTTATTCAGTCGTCGAACTTTGAGGTTAGCACTGCTGCAAGGGATAAGTGTGCTAGTGGTGTTACTGCTTGTATTTGCTGTGGCTTTTTATTCTGGACATGGGGAATTTGATGCCCGTGCTTTGGCTTTTACTACCCTAATTGTCTCGAATTTGAGTATGATTTTGAGTAATCGTTCTTGGTCGCGGACTATTCCCGAAATGTTACGCACTCCTAATGCGGCACTTTGGTGGGTGTTGGCTGGTGCTGTGGTGTTTATGGGTTTGGTGCTTTATGTTCCTGTGTTACGTCATTTATTCCGGTTCTCTTTTCTTCATTTTGATGATTTATTAGTTAGTCTCACTTCTGGGGCATTGAGTATTTTGTGGTTTGAAGGATTGAAGGTTTGGCGACGTAGATAATAATATGTCTCACGCAAAGGCGCAAAGGCGCAAAGGTAACATCCGCGTTTATCTGCGTTCATCTGCGTTTAAAAATCTTTGGAGGGTTACTGTGAAAAAAGCATTTCGTAAATATCATCGTGTTATTGGCATTATTGTTTGTGTCCCACTTTTATTAACTGTTTTAACGGGAATGTTAGCAACTATTATTGGGGAATGGTCTGTGAATATTGGACTTTCTTCTAGATTAATGTTGAAAATTCATACTGGGGAAATTTTTCATTTACAGGGAATTTATCCGATTTTGAATGGTTTCGGATTAATCGGTTTATTGGTGACGGGTATGAGTATGTCGGGTTTGTTCAATCAGAAGAAAAAACCTAATCATAATTAAACGCAGATGAACGCGGATAAACGCAGATGAATGGATTTCAAGGATTCAGAATAGAAAATCTTTTCTTCTTTTTCTTCTTTTTCTCCTGACTCCTGACTCCTGACTCCCAAAAATTATTTGACTTCTGTGACTCGCCAGCTTAGTTTTAGGTTAACCCAGAAGTTCCAAATTGTGGCTACTGCGATCGCTATTAATTTAGCTATATACTGGTTCATACCTAAGCTATTAAACAGGAAATTGACTACTAATGTTTGGATAATTATCCCTGCTAAACAGACCATATTGAATTTTAAGAATCTTTTGAAACGCTGGCGCTTTCCTGTCTGTTTTCGGGAAATATCCCCAAATGTCCACAAATCATTCCAAAGAAAATTATTGAGAATTGCTACTTCGGCAGATAAGATTGTACTGCGAGTTAAACCCAAATTAATTACAGTACGCATGATGTGAAATATGGTTAAATCTACAAATACGCCACTAAATCCCACTGCACCAAATCTGAGAAATCGCCCAATGGGAAAGTTGACTTTTTGACTAATTTTTCCTATTCTCCCAGTAGATAACCGTAATCTGATTAAGTGTTGAATATAGTCTACATATTGTTTCCACGTCACTTTGCTTTCTCCTTCTGTGCGTTCGCGGAATACATAACCGGCTTCAGCAATTTCTCCTACCTGTCCCCGACCAATGACTTCTAAAAGAATTTTATACCCTATAGGATTAAGTGTGGTATTAGCGATCGCACTTCGTCGTACTATGAAATAACCACTCATTGGGTCACTAACTCTACCTAAAACTCCCGGTAAAATCACCAATCCTAGAACTTGCGCTCCACGGGATAAAAAGCGTCTAATTACACTCCAACTACTCACACCACCACCGTCTATATGACGACTAGCTAATGCTAAATCAGCCCCCGCTTCTATTTTTTGCAACAGTTGTGTTAATACTTCTGGAGGATGCTGCAAATCGCCATCAATTACGCCCAATACACGCCCTCTAGCCGCTTGCCAGCCACGTATTACTGCTGAGGATAGTCCTCTCTCTTCTTGACGACGCATGACCCGTAATTGGGGATAATCTGGAATCAGAGATTGTGCCACTTCCCAAGTTCGGTCAGGGCTATCATCATCTACTACAATGAGTTCATAATTACCAGGAATAGTTTTATCCAATAACCCACTTAATATATTGATCACATTTTCGATATTGTCACACTCTTGATAAGTAGGAATTACTAAAGATAGGAAAATGGCATTGTTTTCGGCTGTTTCTTTGGGTGTAAATTCAGCAATCATCAATGTACCAATAGGAACTGCTAATAAAGAATTAGATGAGTTGATGGTCATAAAATCAGTAGTAAATTTTAACTTTCTAAATCGCCTATAAAGGTTAACTCTCCATAGAGTACAATACTTTTGGCATATAGAAACAATGGATAAATTTTAATATTAAATATTATTCTTTTTCCCTCTCCTTATTACGATACAAGGGGTAAAGCAAAAGCTTAATGGTGTCAACTTAATCTCAAATCCCTACCACATCTTGTTCCTAGTCTCTGACTAGGAATACAGTTGATGAGGCTCTGCCTCTAATATTATTGAAGGCAGAGCCTTCTAGAATGCATTTCCAGTCAGAGACTGGAAGATGAATTGAGTTTTTTGCGGGATAGATGTTTTACGTTAAGTTGACACCAATGGACTGCTCATTGGTGTCAACTTAAGCTCAAATCCCTACCACATCTCGTTCCTAGTCTCTGACTAGGAATGTAGTTGATGAGGCTCTGCCTCTAATATTATTGAAGGCAGAGCCTTCTAGAATTTATTCCCAGCCAGAGACTGGGAATGAGATGACTTGGGTTCTTTGTCATTTGGCAAAAGTCCATGTCCCAACCGTTTTGAGTATAAAAATAGTCATGGTTTGTGAAAGATAAAGTCATTCCAGATCAAAATGTGAAATAACTGTTCACACTCTCACACTCCCCCCCTATCCTTAACGAGAGGTCAAGGGTTTCGATAATTTTAGAGGGGGGAGTGAATAACTACAATGTGAAAACATTTATGTTGCATATAATCTTGATAAAGATATAATGGTATGTTATTGACGTTCACACAAAAACTAGTTCTCTGAAAAATTTATAATAATTTTATTTGAATATGAATTTATATTTAAAGAAAATTCTAGCTTCACAAATTAACTATTGGTTAAGTATTGGATTACTATCAATAATAACATTGTTATTGATTTTTTACCCTATTTACCGCATAAGTTTCTCAGGAATTTTTATAAATTATAATGAGGCTTGGAATGCATACCATCTGACTAGAGTAAATTCAGGAGAATTACTTTATAACTTGCAACAACAATGGACTCCAGTTAACTATCCTCCATTTTCTTTCTATATTGTCAGCGGTTTTAGTAAATTAATCCATAATCCTATTTTGGCAGGAAGATATTTATCGTTATTATCTTTGTTATTAATAATAACAATGGTAGTTTTTATAGTTAATATTTTAATTAAAAACCTTCATTATGCCGTTTTATCGGGAATATTTTGCCTAAGTTTATTCACGACAATGGCTCAAGTTTATATAGGCATGAATGACCCTCAACTATTAGGGCATTTACCAATTATATTAGCGTTATTAATTTATTTACGACCTATTAAAATAAAATATCATTTATTGATAGTGGCAGCACTAATGGCAGTGGGTATTTTTATAAAACACAATTTAATTGCCTTACCATTGGCTATAACTATCGAACTTTTTTTGATTTCACGTCCAGATTTTTTCAAATGGCTGATTTACTTAGGCTTGATTACAAGCGGTTTTATTTTAATTAGTATCAATATATCTGGTAGCAATTTTATTCATGAAGTAATGCTTACTGGTAGCCGTGTATATAGTATTCCACAGATTGTAAATAGTGTAGATTTGCTATTAACCAAGTTATTTATTCCGTTTATTCTAGCAATTATCGGTATAACTTATGCTGCCAGACATTTAAAACTAAGAATTACTGCTCTATATTTAGTTATATCTATTAGTACAGGCATATATTTTTCTGGAGGGTTAGGGACTAATATTAATATCTATTTCGATACATTTATTAGTCTTTCTATATTGCTAGGTGTAATTCTTTCTTATCTAGATTCCAAAAGTAAATTGGCAAAAATTTTCCCCCTAGTTATTAGCTTGAGTATCCTAATATCTACACGGATAATGATTATAGATAGTATTCACCAAATTATCCATTTACCTGATCTGGCAAAAGAAGAACAGATGAATCGTGTAGATGCCTCTTTTTTGGCACAGCAAGATGGTTCTGTATTGTGTATACATAATAGCATCTTCATCTGCTATCTTTCTGGCAAGTCCTTTGAATATGATTCATTTAATGGAGGACAAATGATAGCAACTGGAAAAAATAATAAAAATAGCTTTTTAGAAAAAATAAACACAGGATACTTTAGGACAATTCTTCTGGATAATGACTATTTGAATCTAGGGTTAAATGAGAATAATTTAAATATTGAAAAATCACCAATTCAGAAAATTCATATAATGTTTGTAAAATATATCACTGATGGGTTAGAAAAGAAATTCGGTAAACATTCATCTGTTCAATTCAAATCTTTGGATCTCTTGAGAATAAATATTCTACAAGCTATCAATGAACATTATATTATCAGCCATAAAAGTATAAATGGGACTTTTTATACATACAAAAAATAAGCAATATTACTTAATATTCTCCCGATTCTAGTTTACCAAAAATTGTGTTGTCAAAAAAGTATTTAAAAAACTTAATGGATTATAATTGTATAAGTATAAGACTCCCATTTGATTTTTGTTGGCGCAGTCTGTGCTTTGTGCTTACAAAACTCAATACGCCTTAATATTAACCAGCGGAGAAAAATTTCGTCTGTGTAAGTAATTGGACAAAAATATTTACAGTCATTGCGAGCGAAGGGAAGCAATCGCAAGGGTTGTGATTGCTTAATTCCACTTCGTTCCACATGGCTAACGCCACGCAACGCTTACGCAATGACATTGTGTAATTAATTCTGTCTCACTACTTAGTCTCGATTTATAATCTGTTAACAAAGATTCTCTAGAACAATGGTGTTTATCAGTTAAATAACATTTAAAAGTTACAAATTTCAATTTATTATGAAATTAAACGAGTTGTTTAAGTAGGTGAACACAATAAAACCAAACTGTGTCAAGAAACATAAAATCGCTGAAAACTTCTTTACTCTTGCCNCTTGCCTTGCCATAACAACAATTTTCAACGCCAACCTACTTNTATTTAATCACCTGTGACTACTATAACTTTTGAGTCTATTCTGCAATCGGCTTTGGCAGAGGATAATATATCCCCTAATGATGGAGTATTTTTACTAAAACAAACTGACCCACAGGCGATCGCTCAAATTCAGTCTACAGCAAATCAACTTCGTCAGAAACAAGTTGGTAATACTGTTACTTACATAATTAATCGTAATATTAATTTTACTAACATTTGTGAGCAACATTGCAGTTTTTGTGCATTCCGCCGGGATGATGGTGATGCGGATGCTTATTGGTTAAGTTCGGCGCAGATTTTGGAAAAAGCTACAGATGCAGTGCGTCGAGGAGCAACGGAAATATGTATGCAAGGGGGATTACACCCACAAGCGCAAATTAATGGTAAGTCTTTACCCTATTATCTCAAACTG